>Ga0154359_1005_pt1 | contig 12538 bp, 15 predicted proteins | sample RifGroA2_FD_115887 | JGI IMG/M metagenome (GOLD analysis project Ga0154359, IMG submission 115887) | Rhodocyclales bacterium GWA2_65_20
GAAGCCGGCGAAGACCTTGGCGAAGGCGGGAATGACGAAGATGTTGACCACGACCATCGCCACCACCATGGCGATGACGACAAAGCTCGGATAGCGCAACGCCGACTTCACCTGCTCGCGCATGAAGCGTTCGAACTCCATGTGGTCGAAGAGGCGGATGAAGACCTCCTCCAGCCGGCCGGTCATTTCGCCGACGCGCACCATCGAGAGGTAAAACGACGTGAATATCTTCGGATGCCGCGCCAGCGAGACGGAGAGCTCGCGCCCCGAATCGAGGCTCTCGCGGATCTGGCCGAGCACGCTCTTCATCGCCTTGTTCATGCTCGATTCCTGCAAGCCCGTCAGCGCGCGCATGATCGGCACGCCGGCCTTGAGCAGCGTGTAAATCTGGCGCGTGAACAGCAGGACATCGACGTGCTCGATCTTGTCGGCGAACAGGTCGAAGCCGCCGCCGTCCGCCTTCTTCTTGAGGGCGCTGGCCGGCGCGGACTTGATTTCGAGCGGCGTGATGCCGCTGCCGAACAGCAGGTCGGCCACGGCGTTCGCGCTGGCGCCCTCGATCACGCCCTCGACGGTCTCGCCGCCGGCGTTGCGTCCGCGGTAGGCGAAGGCGGGCATTTATTCCTCGAACTGGGTCGATATGCGCATCGCCTCGTCCACGGTGGTGCGGCCGGTCACCGCCAGGCGCACGGCGTCGCGGCGCAGGGTGTTGCCGGCCATCTGTTCGCGGCCGATCTGGATGAATTCGTTGGGGTCGCCGTGGTTGGCGGCTTCGACCAGGGCGTTGGACATTTCGAGGAATTCGTAGACCGCCTGCCGTCCCGTGAAACCGGTGTTGGCGCAATGGGCGCAGCCGGCGCCGTGGCGGTACTTGAAGTTGTCGACGCGCTCGCCGAGTTCGTACTTGAGCCATTCGCGCTCGTGCGGCACCAGTTCGTGCGGTTCGGCGCAGTTGTCGCAGATGACGCGCAGCAGGCGCTGCGCCAGCACCATCTGGATCGACAGCGCGACCATGTAGCGCGGCACGCCCATGTCGAGCAGGCGGATCGGCGTCGACAGCGCGTCGTTGGTGTGCAGGGTGGAAAGCACGAGGTGGCCGGTCATGGCGGCGCGCATGCCGATCTCGGCGGTTTCCTGGTCGCGCATTTCGCCGATCAGGATGATGTCCGGATCCTGGCGCAGGGCGGTGCGCAGCACGCGCGAGAAGCTCAAGTCGATCTTCTCGTGCACCTGCACCTGGTTCAGGCCGGGCAGCCGGTATTCGACCGGGTCTTCGACGGTGATGATCTTCTTCTCGGGTGTGTTGAGCTCGTTCATCGCCGCGTAGAGCGTGGTGGTCTTGCCCGAGCCGGTGGGGCCGGTCACCAGCACGATGCCCGAGGGCCGGCCGATGGCGTGGCGGAAGCGCTCGAGCACGCGCGGCGGCATGAACAGCTTGTCGAGCTGCAGCAGGCCGGTGTTCTGCGCCAGCAGGCGCATCACCACCGACTCGCCGTGCTGGGTCGGCATCGACGAGATACGGATGTCCACGTTCTGGCCGCGTATCTTGATGTTGAAGCGGCCGTCCTGGGGCAGGCGCTTTTCCGAGATGTCGAGGCCCGACATGAGCTTGAGGCGCAGCACCAGCGCGGTGGAGATCTTGGCGTCGGCCTCGGTCTGGACGTGCAGCACGCCGTCGATGCGGAAGCGGATGATCAGCGATTTTTCCTGCGGTTCGATATGGATGTCCGAAGCGCGCGTCTTCAACGCCTCCTCGAACACGGTCGTCAGGAGCTTGACGACCGGCGCGTCCTCGGCGCCCGGCGTGATGCCGAGCATGGCGCCGAATTCGACGGGGATGTCGCCCATCTCCTGCGTCAGTTCCTTGGCCAGGCCGGAGATTTCCTCGGTGCGGCGATAGACCCGGTCCAGCAGCGGCATCAACTGGCTTTCGGTGATGACCGCGAGTTCTATGTCGCGCCTGACGAGGCGCGACACCTCGTCGTAAACCGCGAGATCGGTAGGGTCGGCGAAGCCGACGCGCAGCAGGCCGTTGTGCTCGTCGAGAGCGAGGGTGCGAAAACGGCGCGCCTGGGCCTCGGGGATCAGCCGGATGAGGTCCGGCTTGGGCTGGAAGGTGCGCAGATCGACGAACTCGGCCTGCAACTGGCGGGCCAGCGACTTGGCGATGCCCTCCTCCGTCACATAGCCGCTGTCGACGAAGATGCGGCCGAGCTTGCGCCCGCTGCGTTTCTGCTCGCCGAGCGCGAATTTGAGCTGCTCGTCGGTGAGCAGCCCCTGTTGGATCAGCAGGTCGCCGAGGCGGATCCGTTCGGGCGGACGGGCCATCCGTCACTCCAATAAAGGAAGAAATCCGGCGAGAATGCTCGCCAGCGACACATTATGGACGACACTAGGCGGTCCAAACGTAATAACAGACCCGTTCTTCCCCTGCATATGTTTCACGTCGTCCTCTACCAGCCGGAAATCCCGCCCAACACGGGCAACGTCGTGCGGCTCTGCGCCAATACGGGAACGACGCTGCACCTCGTCAAGCCGCTCGGCTTCAGCCTGGCGGAACCCTTGTTGCGCCGCGCCGGCATGGACTACGCGGAATTCGCCACGGTCGTCGTCCATGAGAACTGGCACGACTGCCTCGCCCTGCTTTCCGGGAGGCGGCTGTTCGCGCTGACGACGAAAGGCGCAGGCCGCCACGAAAGTCAGTCCTACGAGGACGGCGACGCCTTCGTTTTCGGGCCGGAGTCGCGCGGGCTGCCCGACGAGGTGCTGGCGCAGTTCCCGCCCGAGCGCCGCATCCGCCTGCCGATGGTGGCAGGCAACCGCAGCATCAATCTGTCGAACGCGGTGGCGGTGACGGTGTTCGAAGCTTGGCGGCAATGCGGCTACGCCGGCGCTACTCCGCTTTCTGATCGCGGTTCATAAGCCGGTCGACGACCTCGGCCGGGCCGATGCGGCCTTCGAGGATGTCGCAGACCGCGGCGGTGATCGGCATGTCGATGCGCAGCAGCACGGCGCGGCGCGCGACTTCGCGCGTCGTCGGCACGCCTTCGGCGACATGGCCGAGTTCGCGGGCGATGACGGCCAGCGGCTTGCCGGCAGCCAGCGCCAGGCCGACGCGGCGGTTGCGCGAGAGGTCGCCCGTGCAGGTGAGGATCAGGTCGCCCAGGCCGGCCAGCCCCATGAAGGTTTCGCGCTTGGCGCCGAGCGCGACGCCGAAGCGCGTGATCTCGGCCAGGCCGCGCGTCAGCAGCGCGGCGCGGGCGTTGAGGCCCAGCCCGAGGCCGTCGCATATGCCGGTGGCAATGGCGAGGACGTTCTTGACGGCGCCGCCGACTTCGGCGCCGACCAGGTCGTCGTTGGCGTAGATGCGCAGGCGCGGCGCATGCAGCACCTGCGCCCATTCGCGCGCGAAGGCGGCATCGCGCGCGGCCAGCGTCACGGCGGTGGGCTGACCGCGCGCCACTTCCTCGGCGAAGCTGGGGCCGGTGAGCACGCCGCAGCGCGCGTCATGCAGCGTCGCGTCGACCACCTGGTGCGGCAGCAGGCCGCTTTCAGCTTCGAGGCCCTTGCAGACCCAGACGAAGGGCAGGCCGGGCGCATGCCGGCCCAGCGCCTCTAGCGTCGGGCGCAGGCCGGCGACGGGCGTCGCGATCACCGCCAGATCGGCGCCGGGCAGACAAGCCGCGATGTCGGCGCCGATGGCGATTTCCGGCGGCAGCGCATGGCCGGGCAGAAAGCGCTTGTTCTCGCCGTCGCCCTGCATCGCGGCGGCATGTTCGGGTTCCAGCGTCCATAACGCAATGGCATGACGCGGGGCGAACGCCAGCGCCAGTGCCGTGCCCCAGGCGCCCGCCCCGAGTATGGCAATACGCACTACTTCACAGCCCCCATACCTGCGCGGTCTTGACGAAACCGCTCGGGCCGTCGCGGTGCCGGACGCGCGTCCAGCCGAGCGGGCCGGGCTCCAGCCATTCGAGCACGACATCCTTTTCCGCCGCGAACGCCAGGGGCGAGTTTTCATCGGCCTGGACGCGCACCTCGGCGCGCTCGGCCTTGACCATGACGGTGCGTTTCTGGCTGAGGTGGCGTCTTTCGATCCAGGCGAGGTCGCCCTTGGCATCCCGGACCTTGACCCAGGCGTCGAGGCTGACGACGGCTTCGACCGGGGTTCCTGCCGCCACGGCGAACAGCGCATGGGCCTTCTGCGACGGCGCATCGTACATCGCCGCCGCCTCGGCGACCGAGAGGTAGTCGAGCGCCCATGCCGCGGGAGCGGCCAGGCCGATGGCGATGAGGAGCGCGAGCCGGAAGAACATAGGCTTACTGTATCGGAACTTCGCTGCCGCCCTGGGCTTGCCGTTCCTGTTCGGCCATCAGGCGCTGGCGGTAGACGTTCTCGAAATTCACCGGCGCCAGCAACACCGGCGGGAAGCCGGCGCGGCTGACGGCATCGGAAATCACTTCGCGCACGAACGGGAACAGGATGTTGGGGCAGGCCACGGCGATGACGGGTTCGAGTTCCGCCTCCGGCACGTTGCGGATCTGGAACAGGCCGGCCTGGGCGGCCTCGACGAGGAACTGGGTCTTCTCGCCGATCTTGGCGGACACGGTGACCGTCAGCACGACGTCGAAGATGGCATCGCCGACAGCCGTGCCGGTCGTCTGCAATTGCACGTCGATCTGGGGCGGATCGCGCTCGAGAAAACACTGCGGGGCGCTGGGAACCTCAAGGGAGAGATCCTTGACGTAGAGCTTCTCGATGCTGAAAACGGGTTGCTGGGCTTCGTCGGTCATGTTGGCTCGCGATGGGAAAATGCGTATTTAAACACGGCGACCACGGGGATCAGGCGCCGGCGAGCAGCGGATCGAGCTTGCCCTGGCGGTCGAGGTCGTGCAGGTCGTCGCAGCCGCCGACGTGGGTGTCGCCGATGAAGATCTGCGGCACGGTGCGCTTGCCGTTCGATCTTTCGAGCATTTCCGTGCGCCGCGTCGGGTCGAGATCGACGCGTATCTTCTCGATCTCCGTCACGCCCTTGCGGTTAAGAAGCTGCTCGGCGCGGACGCAATAAGGGCAGACGGCGGTGGCATACATGAGAACCTTGGCCATACGATTAGTCTCTCAGCTCTTGGTGGTGACGGGCAGGCCGGCTGCGGTCCAGGCGCCGATGCCGCCGGCGAGGTTGTAGACACGCTGGAAACCGGCCTTGCGCAAGGTATTGCAGGCCGACGACGAACGGTTGCCGCTGGCGCAGCAGACGATGATCGGCTTCTCCTTCAACTTGTCGATCTCGGAAAGCCGCTTGCCGATCTGGGTCACGGAAATATGACGGGCATTGGCGATATGGCCGGCCGACCACTCGCCGGTTTCGCGCACGTCGAGCATCACCCCGTCTTCGTGATTGAGCAGCATCGTCGCTTCCGTTACCGATATGCTGCCGGCGCCGCCGCCCATCATCGGATAGATCAGCATGGCGCCGCTGATCACGGCGAGCATGACCCAGGTGATGTTTTGCTGAATGAACTCCATAATATCCTTCGTTCCTTTCAAGACCGCGGCATCGGCACGCCGCAAAAAACCTCGCGCATCAGTTCGATGAGTTGCAGCGTGCGCTTGTCGGCGACGCGATAAAAGACGCGGTTGGCATCCTTGCGCGTTTGCAGCACGCCCTTATCGCGCAGGATGGCGAGATGTTGGGAAATATTGCTCTGCGAGGTGCCGACGGCCTCGACGATGTCCTGCACGCAGACCTCCTCGGCGCCGACGACGCAGAGTATCTTCAGGCGCAGCGGATGCGAAATCGCCTTCAGCGCCCGCGCTGCGGTTTCGATGTGTTCCTTCTTGTCGATCATGTCCAGGATGGCGCTGTTCATGCATGCTCCGGAGGGGGGGGGCGTAAATCCGAATATTATAGAATACTACTTGATCATTGCCGCATACCAAATCGCCTTATCATTCGCAGCCCGCTCCATTCAAGCCCGAGTCTCCCATGTACAAGATCGTTCTCCTTCGCCACGGCGAATCCACCTGGAACCAGGAAAACCGCTTCACCGGCTGGACCGACGTCGGCCTCACCGCGAAGGGCCTGGCCGAAGCCCATGCCGCCGGACAGCTGCTGAAGCGGGAGGGTTATGCCTTCGACGTCGCCTATACCTCGGTGCTCAAGCGCGCCGTCAAGACGCTGTGGACGGTGCTCGAGGAAATGGATCGCATGTGGATTCCGATCCACCATTCCTGGCGTTTGAACGAGCGCCACTACGGCGCGCTGCAGGGCCTCGACAAGTCCGAGACCGCCGCCAAGTACGGCGAGGCCCAGGTCAAGGTCTGGCGCCGCGCCTACGACACGCCGCCGCCGCCGCTGCCCGACGGCGACCCGCGCATCGAGGCCGGCGACCCGCGCTATGCCGACATGGCCGCGGGCGAGTTCCCGCGTACCGAATGCCTCAAGGACACCGTCGCCCGCTTCCTGCCGCACTGGACCGGGACCATCGCGCCGATGGTGAAATCCGGCAAGAGCGTCATCATCGCGGCCCACGGCAACAGCCTCAGGGCGCTGATCAAGTACCTCGACGACGTCTCCGACGCCGACATCGTCGAGCTCAACATCCCGACGGCCCAGCCGCTCGTCTATGAGCTGGATGCCGATCTCAAGCCGATCCGGCACTACTACCTCGGCGACGCCGAGGCGATCAAGAAGGCGATGGAAGCCGTTGCCAACCAAGGCAAGGCAAAGTAACGGGCTGCGCGCCGCCCTCGTCGCGGCGGGAGCCTGCGTCGCCCTTGCGGCGCCGGCCGCCCCCGTCGCCGAGAAGAAGGCCGAACTCAAGGAACTTCAAGGCCGCATCGACGCCCTGCGCCACGGCCTCGCCAAGAGCGAGGAATCCAAGGCCTATGCGGCCGACCAGTTGCGCGAAACCGAATCGACGATTTCCGCGGCCAACCGCCGCCTGCGCGAACTCGGCACGGCGCGCGGCGAAGTCCAGGCCGGACTTTCCCAGCTCGAACAGCAGGCCCAGCGCCTCCTGCGCCAGACCGAGGCGCAGCAGAACCAGCTCGCGCAGTTGATGTTCCGCCGCTACCTGCGCGGCGATGCCGACGCGCTGCAATTGCTGATCGCCGGCCGCGACCCGAATCAGACGGCGCGCGACTACCACTTCCTGACGCTGCTCTCGCAGGCCAAGGCCGACCTCATCGGCAGCCTGCGCGAGGCGGCGGCCGAGAAGAAGCGGCTCGGCGCGGCGGCGCGCGAAAAGAACGACAGGCTCGCCGCAATCGAAAAGCAGCAGCAGCAGGAACATGCCGCCCTGCTGACCCAGCGCCAGCAACGCCAGGCGATGCTGGTCAAGGTCGCCGACCGCATCAAGGCCCAGCGCCGCGAAATCGGCACCTTGAAGCGCGACGAACAGCGGCTCGGCAAGCTGATCGAAGGCCTCGCCAAACTGGCCGCCGCCAGGGCGCACGTCAAGCCAAGGCCTGCCCGTCCCGGCAAAAAGCCGCCATTGAAGAACGAGCAGATCCCCGATCCCGCGACCGCAGGCGGCAAGTTCGCGGCGCTGAAGGGCAAGCTGCGCCTGCCCGTGAAGGGTGTGATCGCCGGCCGCTTCGGCACGCGGCGCGCCGAAGGCGGCACCACCTGGAAGGGTGTCTATATCCGCGCCGCCGAGGGCGCCGAAGTGCATGCCGTCGCGCCGGGCCGCGTGGTCTTTTCCGACTGGCTGCGCGGCTTCGGCAACCTCATGATCCTGGACCACGGCGACGGCTTCCTCTCCGTCTACGGCAACAACGAATCCCTGCTGCTGCAGGCGGGCGAAACCGTCAAGGGCGGCGCGGCCGTCGCCACCGTCGGCAACAGCGGTGGCAACCCGGAATCGGGTTTATACTTTGAACTCAGGCATCAAGGGCAGGCCTTCGATCCCCTCAAGTGGGCGAGCCTGCGTTAGCCCAGTCGGAGATTCCATGCGCAGCAAACTACAGCAAGCCGGCCTCATCCTCATCGGCCTCGTCGCCGGCATCCTCGTCAGCCTCAATTTTTCCGCCAGCGCGCAGAAGGATATGCAGACGCCGCTGCCGATCGAGGAACTGCGTTCCTTCGCCGACGTTTTCAACGCCATCAAGCAGGGCTATGTCGAGCCGATCGACGACAAGAAGCTCATCACCCATGCCATCTCCGGCATGCTCTCCAACCTTGACCCGCACTCGGCCTACCTCGATTCCGACGCCTTCAAGGATCTCCAGGTCAGCACGCAGGGCGAGTTCGGCGGCTTGGGCATCGAAGTCGGCATGGAGGACGGCTTCGTCAAGGTGGTCTCCCCGATCGAGGACACGCCCGCCGACCGCGCCGGCATCAAGGCCGGCGACCTCATCATCAAGCTCGACGAGACGCCGGTGAAGGGCATGACCCTCAATGACGCCGTCAAGCGCATGCGCGGCAAGCCGAAGACGCCGCTCAAGCTGACCATCGTGCGCAAGGGCGAACTCAAGCCGCTCGAAATCACCATCATCCGCGACAAGATCAAGGTGCAGAGCGTCAAGTCGAAAATGATCGAGCCGGGCTACGCCTATCTGCGCGTCACCCAGTTTCAGGAGGAAACCGTCGCCGACGTCGCGCGCCACCTCGACAAGCTCTTCCGCCCGGCGCCAGAGGCCAAGGACAAGGGCAAGGGCAAGGACAAGGCCGAGGCCTGGCCCGAAGAAATCAAGGGCCTCGTGCTCGACCTGCGCAACGACCCGGGCGGCCTGCTGCACAGCGCCATCGGCGTCTCCGCCGCTTTCCTGCCGCCGAAGACGCTCGTCGTGTCGACCGACGGCCGCACCGAGGATGCCAAGCGCAAGTACGTCGCCAGCACTGAAGACTACCAGCGCGGCCTGAAGGACGACCTCCTCAGGAACCTGCCGCCGGCGGTGAAGACGGTGCCGCTGGTGGTGCTGGTCAACGGCGGCTCCGCCTCGGCTTCCGAGATCGTCGCCGGCGCCCTGCAAGACCACAAGCGCGCCGTCGTCCTCGGCACGCAGACCTTTGGCAAGGGTTCGGTGCAGACCATCCTGCCGCTGTCCAACAACGCCGCCATCAAGCTGACCACGGCGCGCTACTACACGCCGAACGGCCGCTCGATCCAGGCCAAGGGCATCGTGCCCGACATCATGGTCGAGGAAAGCGCCAACGGCGACACGCGCGAACGCATCCGCGAGGCCGACCTCGACCGCCACCTCGACAACGACAAGGAAAAAGCGCCGGCCAAGGATGCCGAAAAGCCCGCCGCCAAGCCGCACGGCAAGAACGGCAAGGGCAAGAGCCCGGGCAAGGACGAAGACGAAGAAGCCGGAAAGACGCCGCCCTTCGAGTTCACCTCCAAGAGCGATTACCAGCTCGGCCAGGCCATGAACCTGCTCAAGGCCTGGCAGATCATCAAGAAATAATGGCCCCCCACGCTCAGACTTCGTCTTCGCTGCCCCCCACGGGGGGGCGCACGCTGCCTTGGGGCGGCCCGGCAGCAGCGTAGCCGCCATGGATGTCGAACGTGCGCGGCTGCTGAGGGACAAGGAACGGGGGCTGCACCGCCCCCATCCGTTCGCCCCGCAGACCGGCACGCGCAAGCATCGCGAAATCCGCTTCAACAAGCTGCGCTCCTGGCAGGTCGAGCAGGCCCGCGCCCTGCTCGAAAGCCTCGAACGGCTCGAAGTCGCGACGGGCATGCTGCCCAACAGCATCTCGGTCTGGTACGAGGTCACCGACTACACGATGGAAGGCCTCGAAAAGGCGCTGATCGACCAGGGCTTCCATCTCGAGAACACGCTCTACTGCAAGATGATCCGCGCGCTGGTCTATTTCTGCGAAGACACGCAGTTGCGCAACATGCGCCAGCCCGAGCGGCTCATCAAGAAATCCAACGAAATCTACTCGAAGGCCTGGGAGCACCACCCCCACGGCGACCGCGACGAGACGCCGCCCGAGTTGCGTCGTGACTGACGAGCAACTCCTCCGCTACAGTCGCCACATCCTGCTGCCCCAGATCGGCGTCGAGGGACAGGAGAAACTCGTCGCCGCCAGAGCGCTGGTCGTCGGCGCCGGCGGCCTCGGCTCGCCCGCCGCCTATTACCTTGCCTCCGCCGGCGTCGGCACGCTGGTGCTGGCCGACGGCGACCGCGTCGACCTCACCAACCTGCAACGCCAGATCCTGCACCGTACCGATGCCCTGGGCTGGCCCAAGGCCGAATCCGGCCAGCGCACGCTGCTGGGGATCAATCCCGAATGCCGTGTCGTCGCCATCACCGAGCGGCTCGAAGGCGCCGCCCTCGACGCGGAGATCGCCCAGGCCGACGTCGTGCTCGACTGCTGCGACAACTTCGCCACGCGCCATGCCGTCAACCGCGCCTGCGTCGCGCATCGCGTGCCGCTGGTCTCGGGCGCGGCGATCCGCTTCGACGGCCAGGTCGCCGTCTTCGACTCGCGCCGCGACGATGCGCCCTGCTACCACTGCCTGTTTCCCGAAGGCCAGGACGTCGAGGAAGTGCGTTGCGCCGTCATGGGCGTCTTCGCGCCGCTGACCGGCATCGTCGGCACCGTGCAGGCGGCCGAGGCGCTGAAGCTCCTGATCGGCTGCGGCGAGAGCCTGGCCGGCCGGCTGCTGCTGCTCGACGGCCTCGGCATGGAATGGCGCTCGATTTCCGTGCCGCGCGATCCGGGGTGCACGGTTTGCGGTAGGTAGCACTGCCGGGGCTCAGAGGCTGATCGTCGGTCAACACCTGCCGATTACCGGATCAAGGAGATGGTTTACGCCATTGAAGCCAGGGCGGCAGCAAGGTCAGCGTTGTCGTTCTTTGGCGGCGGCTGGACAGAAGACCTGCCCCGGCCACTATGCATGCCCGCGGCAAGCTCCTGTTGTTTTTGCGCTGCCCATTGGCATAATGGCTGAGCGGCAAGAAAAGCACTGAACTGATCCCAGTCTTCTATTACTGCATGGGGCATTTTCTGCTCCTGGTTTTCCCGAGATATCTCTCTACGGCATTTCGCGCGAAAAATTAAGTACTCGTTTGGGTTTATCGATCTATCGTAAATGGCGCTATCGGCCGATACTGCCAATCGGAATTGCAATTCCATCTGAGTAGTGGCACGATGCGAATCGCCTCCAATCAGATGACTGCCGTCACTAATCCATATCATTAGTGACGCAGTCCACCAATGAGAAGGGGCATTTTCTACGCTGGTAATAGTGAGATGTCACAACAGAAGACTCTATACAAATTACTGGGCATTTCTCAAGAGGCTACCTCATTAGAGGTGACCTCAGCCTATGAAAAACTGGCACACCTATTGGAGCCTGGTGAACATGGTTTGAGTCGAGAAGATGCGGAAATTAAGCTCAAGGCGGCCAAGCAAGCATATGAAGTACTATCGAACGATGCCATGCGAACGACATATGATGCCAGGCTGGCAGCGGCAATGCAGCCAGAACAACCTGCTCAGGCAAGTCAACGTCTGCCAATACTTGACGTCATTTCCGCAGTCGATCATGTGCGTCCGCTGCGGTTCTTGCGGCCTTTGATTGCCACCCTAAAGGCAATTGTGCTGCTTATTCTGATTGGAATAATGCTGCTAATTTACCGCAACGCGCACCGTTCCGTGACCAACGGTGATGCCAGCGCAGATGCCGCATCCAAGAGAGCTGAAGAGAGAATAATCATACAGCAGTACTATCAGGAGAACGGCGTTCGGCCTAGCAGCAAAATAGAGGCCGATCTGCTTGACGCTGCTGCCAGGAAGAAAACCGAGGAGGAGAGAAAGAGCACTGAGGCGGATAGAAAACAAGCCGAGGAAGATCGAAAATATAGGAAATTCGTGGAGGAGGGCAGACGTCTTGGTGAACAGGTTTCTGCTGAGTTGAGGCGGGCTGAAGAGGCCGCTCAAAGAGAGGATGAGTATAGGCGCCAACGTGCTGAGGCGGAGAAACGCGCCCAAGAAGAAGCCGAGACCGCGCGCATAGAACGGGAACACGCGAAATGGGCGAGACAGCTACAGAACCATTAAAGTACAGATGAATACCAGGATAAAAAAGATAATCCTGATGCTGTCGATTGTGCTTTCGATTAGCTTGACTGCTTGCGCAGCGCCATTAACCGACAGCGATTTTGTGGGGAAATGGCAATCAACGAAATTATCGACCCCCCTCTTTCTCCATGGCAATGGGGAGTGGGAGATAAAGACCGGCGACGACACCGTCCTTCAATATGGAGTATGGCGGTACGAAAACCATAAGTTTATTTGGACTGTCAAAATTGACAATAGCTTCCAGCATGACGCGAATGAGGTATTGGCCTTTAGTCGTCGCGAGTTTCAATTAAGGGAAGGTGACGGCAGCGTAACCACATTTATGAAATTGGATTAACGTAAGGCCGAGAGCTAAATCGCCCAGACTTTCCTGGCCACCATTTCCAACCGCTTTGGGCACTTATACTGACGCTTCGATTATGTCTCTAACCATGCCCGGATTGTCTTGGCGGTGGTGCCTCGCCCGCCGGGGCGAGTCCCGGCAGTGCCAATGC
>Ga0154359_1246_pt1 | contig 12138 bp, 12 predicted proteins | sample RifGroA2_FD_115887 | JGI IMG/M metagenome (GOLD analysis project Ga0154359, IMG submission 115887) | Rhodocyclales bacterium GWA2_65_20
CGGGTCGCCCGATTCCTGTGCAATGACGGTGACATCGTTGCGGCGGCCCCATTCGGCGAGCTGCTCGCGCGCCGCGGCGCGGAAGGTGTCGCCGGCCGCGAACAGCACGCTGCGGCCGTCGTCGTGGAAATGGTGGGCGAGCTTGCCGATCGAGGTGGTCTTGCCGGCGCCATTGACGCCGGCGATCATGACGATGAAGGGCTGGTGGGTCGAAACGTCGAGCGGCTGCTCGAGCGGCGCCAGCAAGCGTTCGAGCAGGGCGACCAGGGCGAGCCGCAGCTGCGCCGGGGTTTCGAGCTTCTCGCGCTTGACCTGCGCCTTGAGCTCACCCAGCAGCCAGGTGGTGGCGTCGATGCCGCAATCGGCCATCAGCAGCGTCGATTCGAGCTCTTCGAGCAGCTCGTCGTCGATCCGGGCGCGGCTGAAGAGGTCCGCGAGCGGCGTATTGAGCGCGCTGCGCGTCTTGGCCAACCCGGCCTTGAGGCGCTGGGTCCAACTGCGCTCGCCGCCCGCCGGCGCCGCGGCGCCGACGGGGGCGGGCGCCTCTTCTTTCTTTTTCAGGAAACCAAACATGGGGGATGTAGTCCATAGCGCTACCGGGTTATCATCCGGCACCGAAGAAAATCATTCTAACAGAAGCCCTTATGGTGACATGGGGGCCGACATGGGCGTCCGACATGAGAAAAATCCTAGCTCTCGCGGCACTGCTGGCATTTGCCGGCGCGGCGGCCGCCAACCCCTTCGAAAAGCAGCTGGCCAACGGCCTGCGCGTCATCGTCAAGGAGGACCGGCGCGCGCCGACGGCCGTGCATATGGTCTGGTACCGCGCCGGCGCCATGGACGAGTACGACGGCTGGTCGGGGCTGGCCCATGCCCTCGAACACATGATGTTCAAGGGCACGAAGACCGTGGCGCCCGGCGGTTTCAACAAGCTCGTGGCCGAGGCCGGCGGGCGCGACAATGCCTTCACCAGCGAGGATTACACCGCCTATTTCCAGATCGTGCCCAAGCGCGCGCTGCCGGAAATGATGCGCCTGGAAGCCGACCGCATGGGCAACCTGGTGCTCTCCGACAAGGAGTTCGCCGCCGAGATCAAGGTGGTGATGGAGGAGCGGCGGCTGCGCACCGACGACAACCCGCAGGCGCTCGTGTATGAGGCGCTCAGCGCGGTCGCCTTCCAGACCCATCCCTACCGCCGCCCCGTCATCGGCTGGATGGACGACCTCGAACACATGACCGCGGCGGATGCGCGCGACTGGTACCGGCGCTGGTATGCGCCGAACAACGCCTTCGTCGTGGTCGTCGGCGACGTCGATCACAAGGCGGTGTTCCGCCTCGCCGAGAAAACCTACGGCAAGCTCAAGGCGCATGCGCTGCCCGGCCGCAAGCCGCAGAAGGAGCCGGAGCAGACCGGCATCAAGCGCCTCACCGTCAAGGCGCCGGCGAAACTCGCCTACCTGGCGATGGCCTGGAAGGCGCCCAAGCTCGTCGATGTGGACAAGGATCGCGAGCCCTATGCGCTCGAAGTGCTGTCGGCGCTGCTCGACGGCCACGAGGCGGCGCGCTTCCCGCGCAACCTGGTCAGGGAACAGAAAGTCGCGCAGTCCGCCGGCGCCAGCTACGACAGCATGGTGCGCGGCGAGAGCCTGTTCATCCTCGGCGGCCAGCCGGGCGAGGGCAGGACCGTGGCCGATCTGGAGACGGCGCTGCGCGGCGAGATCAAGCGCATCCAGGACGAGAGCGTATCCGCCGAGGAACTCGCCCGCGTCAAGACGCAACTCGTCGCCGCGCAGGTTTACAAGCGCGATTCGATGATGGCGCAGGCGATGGAAATCGGCTTTATCGAGGCGTCCGGCTATCACTGGCGCGACATCGACAAGACCATCGCAACGCTGCGCACCGTCACCGCCGCGGAAGTGCAGGCGGTGGCGAAAAAATACTTCAAGGACGACACCCTGACGGTCGCGGTACTTGATCCGCAACCTGTCGACAAAGCCGTGCCGAAGAAGCCTGCGTTCGCGGTGCGCCATTGAGGGAGCGATGAAAAACATGAAGAAGCTATTGCTTGCATTCGCATTGCTGTTCGTCGCCGGCGCCGCTCTTGCCGGCGTCAAGATCGAGCACTGGGTCGCGCCGTCCGGCGCCCGCGTCTATTTCGTCGAAACCCATGCGCTGCCGATCCTCGACGTGCAGGCGGATTTTTCCGCCGGCTCGGCTTTCGATCCGCCCGGCAAGAGCGGCGTGGCGGGCCTGGCGCGCGGCCTGCTCGACACGGGTGCCGGCGACATGGACGAGGAAAAGATCGCCGGCCGGCTGGTCGATCTCGGCGTGCGGCTCTCGGGCTACGCCGACTACGACCGCGCCGGACTCACGCTGCGCACGCTGTCGTCGCACACGGAACGCGATGCCGCCATCGACCTCATGCGCACCCTGCTGGCCCAGCCCGCCTTCCCGGAAGGTCCGCTGGCGCGCGAAAAGACGCGGACGATCGCCGCGATCCAGGAAGCCGATACCAAGCCGGACCACTTGGCCGCCAAGCGTTTCGCCGCCGCCATCTACCCGGGCCATCCCTACGGCGCCACGCCCACCGCCGAGAGCGTCGCCGCCATCACGCGCGACGACATCAAAGCTTTCCATCGCGCTTATTTCTCGGCCAGGCGCGCCGTGGTCGCTATCATCGGCGACGTGTCGCGCGCGGAAGCCGAGGCCATCGCCCAGCGACTGACCGAAGCACTGCCGGCGGGCGTGGCCGACACGCCGCTGCCCGAGGTCCGGAGTCCGAAGCAGGAAACCATCAAGGTCGCGCATCCGGCGTCGCAGAGCCACATCCACATCGGGCTGCCCGCCATGAAGCGCGGCGACCCCGATTTCTACGCGCTGCAGGTCGGCAACTACAGTCTCGGCGGCGGCGGCTTCGTCTCGCGGCTGATGAAGGAAGTGCGCGAGAAGCGCGGCTACGCCTACAGCGTGTCTTCCTATTTTGCGCCGCGCAAGCTCGAAGGCCCGTTCGACATGGGACTGCAAACCAAGCGCGATCAGGCCGGCGCGGCGCTCAAGGTGGCGCACGACGTGCTCGCGGAATTTCTCGCCCAGGGTCCGACCGAACAGGAACTCGCCGCCGCGAAGAAACACCTGATCGACGGCTTCTCGCTGCGCATCGACAGCAACGCCAAACTGCTCGGCTATCTGGCGGTGATCGGTTTCTACCAGTTGCCGCTGACCTATCTCGACGACTTTCCGGCGAAGATCCAGGCCGTGACGGCGAAGGAGGTGCGTGAAGCCTTCAAGCGCCACGTCAAACCGGAGAACCTAGTCACGGTGATCGTCGCGACCGATTGATGGCCGGTGCCCCGCAAGAGCCCGGGCGCGGTCCGGTGTCGTGAGCCGCATCCGCATCACCGGCGGCGCATGGCGCAGCCGGTTCGTCACGGTCGGCGCCGCGCCGGGCCTGCGGCCGACGCCGGATCGCGTGCGCGAGACGCTTTTCAACTGGCTGGGCCAGGATCTGACGGGTCTCGACTGCCTCGACCTCTTCGCCGGCAGCGGCATTCTCGGCTTCGAGGCCGCCTCGCGCGGCGCGAGAAGCGTCACCCAAATTGAGCTGGATCAACGAGTGTTTGCGACGTTGCGGCAGAATGCAGCCGCCTTCGGCACGGATCGGCTCAAGCTTGTCTGCGCAGATGCGCTAAAATTCGTCGCTGCGGCCGCCGGGCAGGATCGCAGATACGATCTGGTCTTTCTCGATCCGCCTTACCGGCAGGAATGGTTGGAACGGGTTGCGCCGTATCTGGCGTCCCTGGCGAAACCGGGGATGCGCGTCTACGCGGAAGCCGAGCATGCGCTGGACGCCCTGGGCGCTTGGCACACGGTCAAGCGCGGGAAGGCTGGACAGGTTTATTACCACTTGCTGGAAAGCACTACAGAGGCTGGCACCGCAGAATGAGCACCCGAACCGCCGTCTATCCCGGCACTTTCGACCCGCTGACCCGCGGCCACGAGGACTTGGTGCGCCGCGCCTCCAAGCTGTTCGAGCGAGTCGTCGTCGGCATCGCCGCGAGCCGCTCGAAGCAGCCCTTTTTCAGCATCGAGGAGCGCGTGGCGATCGCCCGCGAACTGCTCGTCGCCTACCCCAACGTCGAGGTGCACGGCTTCGACTGCCTGCTGATGGACTTCCTGCGCGCTCAGAATGCCAGCGTCATCGTACGCGGCCTGCGCGCCGTTTCCGACTTCGAGTACGAGTTCCAGATGGCCGGCATGAACCGCAACCTCTACCCGGACGTCGAGACCGTCTTCCTCACGCCCGGCGAGCAGTACATGTTCATTTCGGCGACGATGGTGCGAGAAATCGCCTCCCTCGGCGGCGATGTTTCGAAATTCGTCCAGCCGCTCGTTGTCCAACGGCTGGCGGACAAGTTCAAGCAACAACCCTGACAGACAAGGAAACAACCATGGCCCTGATAATTACCGACGAATGCATCAACTGCGACGTGTGCGAGCCCGAGTGTCCGAACAGCGCGATAGCGCAAGGCGACGAGATCTACGTCATCGATCCGGACAAGTGCACCGAGTGCGTCGGCCACTTCGATACGCCCCAGTGCCGCGAGGTCTGCCCGGTCGACTGCATCCCGCAGGATCCGAATCACGTCGAGTCGCCCGAGCAGCTGATGGCGAAATTCACCAAGCTGACCTCCGGCAAGTAATCGTCCTACCTCTGGCAGCGCGGGCAGAAGTAGGTGCTGCGCTGCCCCTGGCGCATCGCCTTGATCGGCGTCTTGCAAACCACGCAGGCCAGCCCGGCACGGCCATAGACGCGGTGGCGGGTCTGGAAGCTGCCGGGTTCCCCATCCGAGTGAGTGAAATCGCGCAGGCTGCTGCCGCCTGCCGCGATCGCCGCGCGCAGGATTTTCCTGATGGCGGGCACCAGCAGATCCAGCTTCCCCCGCGACACGCGACCGGCCGGACGGCGCGGGTCGATGCCGGCGAGAAACAGGCTTTCAGAGGCGTAAATGTTGCCGATGCCGACGACGAGATGCGCATCCATCAGCGCCTGCTTGATCGACGCCTTGCGGCCATGCAGTCTCGCTTCCAGCCACGGCGCGGTGAATTGCCGCGACAGCGGTTCCATGCCCAGATGCGCGAGCAGCGGGTGCTCCTGCGGATCGCCTTCGAGCCACAGCAGCGCGCCGAAGCGGCGCGGATCGCGCAGACGTAGCGCCGTCGTGCCGAAAACGAGGTCGACATGGTCGTGCTTTTCCGGCGGCTGCGCCGCCGGCACCAGCCGCAGGCTGCCCGACATGCCCAGATGCAGCAGCAGCCGGCCCGTGCCGAAATCGAGCAGCAGGTATTTGCCGCGCCGTTCGACCGCTTGCAGCGTCTGTCCCTCGATGCGGCCGGCGAGCCGCGGCGGCAGCGGATAACGCAGTGCCGGCGCGCGCAGCACCGTGCGCGTCAGGCGCCGGCCTTTGATGCGGGGCTCGATGCCGCGGCGCGTGACCTCGACCTCGGGCAGCTCAGGCACTCTTGCCGGCCCGCGGCGGGGCAGTCGCCGTGTTGGACTGCGACATACCGGCAGGGTTGAGAACTGATAACATGGTCCCATTGTATTGGAACCCTCGTCCCGTATTGTCCCGTCGATGAATCCGCGACTTCTTGCCACCCTGATCTGCGCCTGTTTCGGCTTCGGTTTCGCCCATGCCCAGGTTCATCCTGCCGAGGGTTCCGCAACCGCGGCCGAAGACGCCGCCCTTGCGCGCCTGCCGAAGGTCGAACTCACGCCGCAGTTACTGCTCCAGTTCCTCGTCGCCGAGGTGGCCGGTCATCGCGGCCAGCTGGCGCTGGCCGTCGGCGCCTATCGCGACCTCGCCAAGGAAACGCGCGATCCGCGCGTCGCCAAGCGCGCCACCGAGATTGCCCTCTTTGCCCGCCAGTACGATGCCGCGCTCGAAGCCGCACGCATCTGGGCCACAGTGGATGCCGAGTCGCAACCGGCGCAGCAAATGCTCGCCAGCCTGCTCGCCGCCAGCGGCCGCCACGAAGAGCTCTCGGTCCTCGTCGCCAAAACGCTTGCCGCCGCGGGGCCCGATGTCGGCGTGGCGCTGTTGCGCCTGAACCGCATCTTCGCCCGCAGCGCCGACAAGGCGGCCGTACAGAAAGTCATCGACGACTTGACGGCACCTTATCTCGGCGTTGCCGAAGCTCATTTCGTCCGCGCCATCGCCGCCTTCGAGGCTCAGGATCAAATCCGCGCCCGCCAGGAGATCGAACGCGCCCTGGCGCTGCGGCCGAACTGGGAACAGGCGGCGCTGGTGCGCGCCCAGGTGACGCCGCGCGGCCCCGAGATGCTCGCCGGACTGAAGAACTTCGTCGACGACAACCCCAAGGCCAATGAAGTCCGCCTCGCCTATGCCCGCGCCCTGGTCGGCGAAAAGCGCTTCGAGGAGGCACGGCAGGAATTCGCCGGCATCCTCGCCAGCAATCCGGACAATGCCGATGTAATTTATGCCGTCGCCGTACTGTCGCTGCAGCTCAACGACCCGGACCTGGCCGAGGTGCACCTCAAGCGCCTGGTCGAACTCGGCTACAGCGAGGCGGACAGCGCGCGCCTCTATCTCGGCCAGATCGCCGAGGAGAAGAAGCGCTGGGAGGATGCGATCCGGTGGTATTCACAGGTCGCGGCAGGAGAAAAATACCTGGCGGCCCAGATACGCAAGTCCGGCGTGCTGGCGCACACCGGACGGCTCGACGAGGCCCGCCGCCTCTTGCAGGAAGCCCGCGCCGGCAGTGCGCGCGAGCGGGTGCAACTGATACTCGGCGAAGCGCAGCTGCTGCGCGAAGCCGGCCACCGGACCGATGCCCTGGCCGTGCTCGAAGGCGGCCTCGCCAGCCAGCCCGACCAGCCCGATCTGCTCTACGAGGCCGCCCTGGCCGCGGAAAAGATCGGCCGTCTCGACGTGCTCGAACGCTACCTGCGCCAGCTCATCCAGATCAAGCCCGACCACGCCCATGCCTACAACGCCCTCGGCTACTCGCTCACCGAGCGCGGCGAGCGCCTCGAAGAGGCGCAGCAGTTGATCGACAAGGCGCTGCAGATCGCCCCCGACGACCCCTTCATCCTCGACAGCAAGGGCTGGCTGCTCTATCGCAAGGGCGACACCGGCGCCGCGCTCGATACCCTCAGGAAAGCGCTCGCCCTGCGCGCCGACCCCGAGATCGCCGCCCATTACGGCGAAGTGCTCTGGATTCTCGGCCGTCGCGACGAGGCGCTCAAGACCTGGAGCGAAGCCGCGCAGGCCAGTCCCGGCAACGAAGCGCTGGCGACCACGATCAAGCGGTTCAAGCCCTGAATTTCCTGCGTCCGCTCCTGCCCTGCCTGTTCGCGGCCCTGCTGGCCGGTTGCGAAATGCAGCCGGTCAGGGAGGCGGAAACGGCGCCGCGCCCGGCGCGCGCCGCGATCGCGACTTATTCTTTCGACGGACGCATCGCGGTGCGGCAGAATGAGGCCCGCCATTACGCCAACATCGCGTGGCGGCACACCGCCGACGCCGACGAAATCCTGCTGTCGACGCCGGTGGGCCAGGGGGTCGCGGAACTCACGCGCGACGCCCGCGGTGCGCGCCTCGTCACCGCGGACCGGCAGGTGGTCGAAGCCCCGGACTGGGAGATGCTTTCCGCCCGCATTTTCGGTTTTGCCCTGCCGCTTTCCGATCTGCCGCGCTGGCTGCTCGGCGACGTGCCGTCCGCGGATCGCGACAGCGGCGGCCGGCCGCAGGCGGCGCTGGCGGCCGGATGGGATATCCGCTACCTCGACTACGAATCGCCGGCGAGCGGCGCGCTGCCGGTGCTGATCGAGTTGCGGCGCGACGACATCGAACTGCGCCTCAAGGTGGACGCGTGGCAACTGAACTGAACCCCTGGGAACTCGACTGGCCGGCTCCGGCCAAGATCAATCTGTTCCTGCATGTGGTGGGGCGGCGCGCCGACGGTTACCACTTGCTGCAAACGGTGTTCCGCTTCCTCGATTTCGGCGACGTGCTGCGTATCAAGCCGCGCGCCGACGGCGGCATCGTGGCGGCGCAGCCGCTGCCCGGCGTCGATCCCGCCAGCGACCTGACGCTGCGGGCGGCGCGGCTGCTGCGCGATACCGCTGGCGGCGGGCAGGGCGTCACCATCGAACTGGTCAAGCGCATCCCCATGGGCGGCGGCCTCGGCGGCGGCAGTTCCGATGCCGCCACCACGCTGCTGGCCCTGAACCGGCTCTGGGGCTGCGGCCTGTCATCGGCCGAGCTGCAAGCGCTGGGGCTCGTGCTGGGCGCCGACGTGCCGATTTTCATCCACGGCCGCAGCGCGTTCGCCGAGGGCGTCGGCGAACGCTTCAGCGATGTCGCCCCGCCGCCGGCGTGGTACCTCGTCACCCTGCCCGCCGTGGCCGTGCCGACGCCGGAAATCTTCCGCGCTGCCGACCTGCGCCGCGATACGCCGGCCATCGCCGCCGCCGACTGGCGTCCCGGTTTCGGCGGCAACGACCTGGAACCCGTGGCCTGCCGGCTCTATCCGGAAGTGGCCGACCATCTCGCCTGGCTGCGGCAGCGCGCCCCGGCCCGCATGAGCGGCTCGGGCGCCTGCTGCTTCGCCGAGTTCGCGACCGAAAGCGCGGCGCGCACGGTGCTGGCGGCATTGCCGCCGCCGCTGCGCGGTTTCGTCGCGCGCGGGCTCGACAAACATCCGCTCGCCGCATTGACATAAGTTCCGAAAAGCCGCAAAATTCGCACCCTTTCGGCGCCCCGGCTTGTGGAATGCCGAAGTTGGGGAGTCGCCAAGCTGGTTAAGGCACTGGATTTTGATTCCAGCATGCGAAGGTTCGAATCCTTCCTCCCCAGCCAGAATCCCTTGCGGGCAGGCTACGGGGCCTGCCCGATTTGTTTCCAGAGACGCCCATGGCCTACGAAAGCCTGATGGTATTCACCGGCAACGCCAACCCCAAGTTGGCGGCCGATGTTGTCAAGAGCCTGAACATCAAGCTCGGTCGCGCGACCGTGGGCCGCTTCTCGGACGGCGAGATCAACTGCGAGATTCTCGAACATGTGCGCGGCCACGACTGCTTCATCCTGCAGCCGACCTGCGCGCCGACCAACGACAACCTGATGGAGCTGGTGATCCTGGCCGACGCGCTCAAGCGCGCTTCCGCCGCCCGCATCACCGCCGCCATCCCCTACGTCGGCTACGCCCGCCAGGACCGCCGCCCGCGCTCGGCGCGCGTGCCGATCACCGCCAAGGTGGTCGCCAACATGCTGCAGGCTTCCGGCGTGCAGCGCCTGCTGACTGTCGATCTGCACGCCGACCAGATCCAGGGCTTTTTCGATATTCCGGTCGACAACATCTACGCCGCCCCGATCCTGCTCGGCGACATCTGGAAGCAGAGCCATCCCGACCTGCTGGTGGTGTCGCCCGACGTCGGCGGCGTGGTGCGGGCGCGGGCCATCGCCAAGCGCCTCGAATCCGATCTCGCCATCATCGACAAGCGCCGCCCCAAGGCCAACGTTTCGGAAGTGATGAACATCATCGGCGACGTGGACGGCCGCACCTGCGTCATCATGGACGACATCGTCGACACCGCCGGCACGCTGTGCAAGGCGGCCCTGGCGCTCAAGGAGAAGGGCGCCAAACGCGTCCTCGCCTACTGTACCCATCCGGTGCTGTCGGGATCCGCCGTCGCCCGCATCGGCGACTCGGCGATCGACGAGCTGGTGGTGACCGATACCATTCCGCTGCGCGAGGATGCCCGCGCCTGCAAGCGCATCCGCGTCGTCTCCATCGCCAGCCTGCTGGCCGAAACCCTGCTGCGCATCAGCAACGAGGAATCGGTGTCCTCGCTGTTCATGGACTGATTTTAGCTACGCTGAAACTTCGTTTTCAGCCGCGGCGGCTTCGTCGCGGCATAACCTGACCGTCTGGTCGCGGACGGTTTTTTACTGGAGCAACAAAATGCAAATCGAATTCAACGCGAAACCGCGCGAACTGCAGGGCACGGGTGCGAGCCGCCGCCTGCGCAGCGCCGGCCGGGTACCCGGCATCGTCTACGGCGGCACCGCCGCGCCGCAGTCGATCGACATCGACCACAACGAGATCTTCCAGCACTTGCGCAAGGAGGCCTTCTATTCCTCCGTGCTGACCATGAACCTCGACGGCAAGAAAGAGATGTGCCTGCTGCGCGACGTGCAGCGCCATCCCTTCCGCCAGTTGATCCTGCACGTGGACTTCCAGCGCATCGACGCCGCCCACACGATCCACCAGAAAGTGCCGCTGCACTTCATCAACGCCGACATCGCGCCGGGCGTCAAGCTCTCCGGCGGCATGGTCCAGCACGTCATGACCGATCTCGACGTGCGCTGCCTGCCCAAGGATCTGCCGGGCTTCATCGAGGTCGACCTCAAGGATCTCACCGGCGGCCACTCGATGCACGTTTCCGAGCTCAAGCTGCCGGCCGGCGTCGAAGCCGTGCTGCACAAGGGCGAAGACCCGGTGGTGGCGACCGTCGTCATCCGCGGCGGCCCTGCCGAAGAGGCGGTCGAGGCGGCTCCGGTAGCCGCCGTGGCTCCTCCCGAGAAGAAGACGCCCGAGAAGAAGTCCGAGAAGACCGACAAGAGATAATCTCTTGCAGGCACCGCTGCGTCTGATCGTCGGCCTCGGCAACCCCGGGGCCGAATACGCTGAAACCCGGCACAACGCCGGGTTTTGGTTTTGTGAGCGCCTCGCGCGCGACCTCGGCGTCAGCCTCGCGCGCGAATCGCGCTTCCGCGGCTTCGCCGGCAACGCGCGCAGCGACGGCATCTGGCTGCTGCTGCCGCAGACCTTCATGAACCGCTCGGGCGAGGCGGTGCAGGCGCTGGCGCATTTCTACCGCATCGAGCCCGCCGAGATGCTGATCGTGCATGACGAACTCGACCTGCCGCCCGGACAGACGCGGCTCAAGTTCGGCGGCGGCCTCGGCGGCCACAACGGCCTGAAGGACATCGCCAGCCGTCTCGGCACGCAGGACTACTGGCGCCTGCGCATCGGCATCGGCCATCCCGGCGACCGCAACGAAGTGGTGAATTACGTCCTGAAGCCGCCGCGCAAGGAGGAAGCCGCCGACATCGAGGCCGCCATCGACCGCGCGCTGCTGGCCTGGCCGCAACTCGCCAAGGCCGATTACAGCGCGGCGATGCGGAAGATCAACGCCAAACCGGCGCTGCCCGCGGAAGAACATTAGGGCTTTGCCATATCGCTTTAGTTAGCACATAATTTCCGCCGGCATCCGGCCCAGAACATGGCGGAATATCCAATAACAGCGCACGCTCCTTTCGACCCCGACCCACGTTGACGATGTCGCCGCAACGCCACATTCTCCTGCCGTATCTGGTCGTCAGTTTTTTCCTGCTGCTGGGGGCGACCCTGTTCTTTTTCGATTCCCGCACCATCGTCGATGCCGAGGAAGACGAAGAAGAGAACAGCAAGGTTCTGCTGCTCTCGGAGGGCTACCTCTCCGGCCTCGAGCGGACCCAGATCGAACAGCATCATTTCCTGCTCAGCGGCAACCAGCGCTACCTCGCGTCCTACAAGAAGGAACGCGACCGCACCCTCAGCCGCGCGGCGGAGCTTCGCCTGTTGCTCGACGAACACTTTCCCGATTCCTTGCCGAAGATCGATGCCGCCGCCAAAATCCAGGGCAGGTATTTCGCGGAACTCGACCGGATGATCGCGGCGTACGCCGAAAACGATGCCACGCGTTTCAAGCAGGCCATCGATTCCGAACGCAGCACGGTGCTTCTGCTCCAGATTCAACTGCTCCTCGAACAATTGGCAGCCGACGTTTACGAAAATCGCAACAGGATCAACGAGAGCGTTTCCTTCAGCGTCAAGCGTGCGGGCATCAGCATCGCGCTGATGGCCGTCTTCCTGATCGTCGTCCTCGGCTTCGGCTATCGCATAACTTCCAGGGCGCTGACGCTGAACCAGCAACTGGCCGAAAGGCTCCAGCATGAGGCGACGCACGATGCCCTGACCCATTTGCCCAATCGGCGCTACTTCATGGACTGGATACAACGTTCCGTCGCCATGGCCGTGCGCAACGACTTCTCCATAGCGCTGTTGTTCATCGAC
>Ga0154359_1069_pt3 | contig 12042 bp, 13 predicted proteins | sample RifGroA2_FD_115887 | JGI IMG/M metagenome (GOLD analysis project Ga0154359, IMG submission 115887) | Rhodocyclales bacterium GWA2_65_20
TGCACTGGATCAAGGCCGAGATTCACGAGTATGTCCTGAAGAACTGGCGGCTGGTGAAGATCGCGACGACCAAGGCCCAGCGCAAGCTCTTCTTCAACCTGCGCAGCATGCGGCAGGGGTCCGGTACGCTGGGGCCGGCCGAAGTCGATGCGATGGCCAAGACCCTCGGCGTCAAGCCCGAGGAAGTGGTCGAGATGGAAAAGCGGTTGGGCGGCGCTGATGTGTCGCTGGAGCCGATGTCCGACGACGAAGACGAGCACTATGCGCCGATCGCCTATCTCGCCGCCGATTCCAGCATCGAGCCGACCGCCGTCATCGAGCGCAAGGAGCATGATCGCCTGCAAAGCGAAGGATTGCGCTCCGCCCTTGAAAGTCTCGACGGGCGCAGCCGCACCATAGTCCAGCGCCGCTGGCTGGTGGAGGACGGCTGCGAAGCCGCCACGCTGCACGAACTGGCTGCGGAATACGGCGTGTCGGCCGAACGCATCCGCCAGATCGAGGCCAAGGCCCTGCAGAAGATGAAAGGCGTGCTGTCCGCCCAGGTTTGACGCGGACTCCCGGCACATCCTCGACGGGCAGCTACGGCTGCCCGTTTGCTTTGCCCAGCGCGACCAGCAGCTTGTCGTGAATGCCGCCGAAACCGCCGTTGCTCATCACCAGCACGTGATCGCCGGCGCGGGCGGCGGCGGCGATGGCGGCGACCAGCCGGTCGAGGTCGTCGAATGTCGCGGCCTTCGCTCCCAGCGGCGCCAGGGTCTGGGCCGCATCCCAGCCCAGGTTGTTCGCATAGCAGAAGACCTGGTCGGCCGCAGCCAGGCTGGCAGGCAACTGCGCCTTCATGGTGCCGAGCTTCATGGTGTTCGAGCGCGGCTCCAGGACGGCGAGGATGCGCGACGCGCCGATCTCCTTGCGCAAGCCTTCGATGGTGACGGCGATCGCCGTCGGATGATGGGCGAAGTCGTCATAAACCGTCACACCCCGTACCGTACCGCGCACCTCGAGGCGGCGCTTGACGCCCTTGAAGCGGCCGAGCGCCTCGAGGCCGGCCGCGAGCGGAACGCCGGCATGGCGCGCGGCAAGCAAGGCCGCGACCGCGTTGGCGCGGTTGTGGGCGCCGGGCAGGCCGAGGCGCGCACTCCCGACCGCCTTGCCGGCAAGGCTTAGCGCGAATTCGCCCCCGGCGTCCGGCTCGCCAGCCTGCCAGCCCTCGGGGCTGTCGAACCACTCGACGGGCGTCCAGCAGCCGCGGCCCAGCACGCGCTTCAAGGACTCCTCGCGGCCGTTGGCGACGATCAGGCCTTGACCGGGCAAGGTGCGCACGAAATGGTGAAATTGTGTCTCGATGGCAGCAAGATCGGAGAAGATATCCGCGTGATCGAACTCAAGATTGTTCAGGATCGCCGTGCGCGGCCGGTAATGGACGAACTTGGAACGTTTGTCGCAGAAAGCGGTGTCGTACTCGTCGGCCTCGATGACGAAGAACGGCGAATCGGTGAGCCGGGCGGAAACGCCGAAATCCCGCGGCACGCCGCCGACGAGGAAGCTTGGATTCAACCCGGCATCCTCCAGTATCCACGCCAAAAGCGATGTCGTCGTCGTCTTGCCGTGAGTGCCCGCTACGCCCAGCACCCATCGTCCGCAAAGGATATTGTCGGCCAGCCACTGCGGCCCCGAGACATAGGGAAGGTTGCGGTCGAGAATTTCCTCCAGCAGCGGGTTGCCGCGCGAGATGGCGTTGCCGACAACAAAAAGGTCGGGGGCGAGCGCCACCTGATCGGCGCCGAAGCCGGCGATCAGGTCGATGCCCTGCGCCTCCAGTTGGGTGCTCATCGGCGGATAGACGTTGGCATCGCAGCCGGTGACGCGATGCCCTGCCGTCCGCGCCAGCAGCGCGATACCGCCCATGAATGTCCCGCAGATGCCCAGAATGTGAATGTGCATGTAATACCCGGCGTACAATACTCGTGCTGGATTCTAACCGAAGCCTCCCGCCATGCCCCGTCGCAAGCCCATTCCCAATGCCGGCAGCCACCTGCGCCGCGAGATCGCCGGCGTCGCCGCCCGCATGATGGCCGAGGACGGCATCGCCGATTACGGCTTCGCCAAGCGCAAGGCCGCCAAGAGCCTGGGCGGAGGCGACGGCGTATCCCTGCCGACGAACGAGGAAGTCGAAGCCGAGTTGCGCACCTACCAGGCGATCTACCAGGATGAAGAACAGCCGGAACGCTTGCAGGAGCTCAGGCGCGCCGCCCTCGAGGTGATGGGATTGCTGGCCGACTTCCGTCCTTACCTGACGGGTGCCGTGCTCGACGGCACCGCCGGCCGCTATAGCGGCATCGAAATCGACCTCTACGCCGATAGCGCGAAAGATGTCGAGATCATGCTGCTATCTCACAATATCGCCTACGATCCAGACGACAACATCCGCAATCGGCCGGACGCCCCAGAAGCGCAGCTCCGCCTCGACTGGGCGGGGATACCCGTGCTGCTTTCGGTCTATCCGTTCGTCGCCGAACGCCGGCAGTTGCGCAATCCGCACACGGGCCGCAGCTCCCAGCGCGCCCGCGCCGATGCCGTCGCCGCCCTGCTCAAATAGCACCCGCCTTAGACCCGGACTGGACAACTTGCATCGATTTGCGGCAAACTAGCGCCCATGTCCAAGCAAACCAGCCGACAAAAGACCTCGCCAGAAGGCGCCCGCGTACCGCGCATTCTCATCCTGCATGGGCCCAACCTCAACCTGCTGGGGCGGCGCGAACCCGAAATCTATGGCCACACTTCTCTTGCGGATATTCACGCCGCGATGGAAGCGCGCGGCCGTGCCGCCGGCGTCCAGATCGAGAGCTACCAGAGCAACAGCGAAGGGGAACTCATCGACCGCGTCCAGGCCGCGGCGAGCGAGGGCATCGAATTCATCATCATCAACCCGGGAGCTTATTCCCACACCAGCATCGCCTTGCGCGACGCACTGGCGGGGGTGGCCATACCCTTCATAGAAGTGCATCTTTCCAACATCCACGCACGGGAAGCGTTCCGCCAACACTCTTATTTTTCCGACATCGCCGTCGGCGTAATTTGCGGCTTGGGCGCCCAGGGCTACGAGTTGGCCCTCGATGCGGCGCTGACGCGCATCGGCCGTTCCTAACCGGCCCCTGGGCGCCGCGCGCCCGAAAAATTGCAGGGAGTCAAACAAGTATGGATCTCAGAAAACTCAAGACATTGATCGACCTCGTCCAGAATTCGGGTATTTCCGAACTGGAAATCAGCGAAGGCGAGGAAAAAATCCGCATCGCCAAGCATTGCGCCCAGCCGGCCCACACGACGGTGATGATGGGCGCCCCGGCCGCCGCACCCGTCGCCGCGGCGGCCCCTGCCCCGGCTAACGTCGCGCCTGCCGAAACGGTGCCGGCCGAGCCGGCAGGCCACGTCGTCAAGGCGCCGATGGTCGGCACCTTCTACCGTTCCGGCAGCCCGGACTCCGCCCCCTTCGTCGAGGTCGGCCAGGCCGTCAAGGAGGGCGACACCCTCTGCATCATCGAGGCCATGAAGCTCATGAACGAGATCGAGGCCGACGTATCCGGCACCGTCAAGGCCATCCTGATCGAGGGCGGCCAACCGGTCGAGTACGGGCAACCGCTGTTCGTCATCGGCTGATGGCGATGTTCGAAAAGGTTCTCATCGCCAATAGGGGCGAAATCGCCCTGCGCATCTTGCGCGCCTGCCGCGAACTCGGCATCAAGACGGTCGCCGTCCATTCCGAGGTCGATGCCGAAGCCAAATACGTCAAGCTCGCCGACGAATCGGTCTGCATCGGCCCGGCGCCCTCGAACCTCAGCTACCTCAACATACCGGCCATCATCTCGGCGGCCGAGGTGACGGACTCGGAGGCGATCCACCCTGGCTACGGCTTCCTTTCGGAAAACGCCGACTTCGCCGAACGCGTCGAGAAATCCGGTTTCGTCTTCATCGGCCCCAAGCCGGAAACCATCCGCCTGATGGGCGACAAGGTCAGCGCCAAGGATGCCATGAAGGCCGCCGGCGTGCCCTGCGTACCCGGCTCGGAAGGCGCGCTGCCCGAAGACCCGAAGGAGGTCGTCAAGATCGCGCGCGCCATCGGCTATCCCGTCATCATCAAGGCGGCGGGCGGCGGCGGCGGGCGCGGCATGCGCGTCGTGCACACCGAGGCGGCGCTGTCCAATGCGGTCAACATGACGCGGGCCGAGGCCCAGGCGGCCTTCGGCAATCCCATGGTCTACATGGAGAAATTCCTCGAGAATCCGCGCCACATCGAGATACAGATACTTGCCGACACCTACAAGAACGCCGTCTGGCTCGGCGAGCGCGACTGCTCGATGCAGCGCCGCCACCAGAAGGTGATCGAGGAGGCACCGGCGCCCGAGGTCAACCGCCGCATCCTCGCCCGCATCGGCGAACGCTGCGCCGAGGCCTGCCGCAAAATCGGCTACCGCGGCGCCGGCACCTTCGAGTTCCTCTACGAAGACGGCGAATACTTCTTCATCGAGATGAACACGCGCGTCCAGGTCGAGCACCCGGTGACCGAACTGACGACCGGCATCGACATCGTCCAGGCCCAGGTGCGCATCGCCGCCGGCGAGAAGCTCTGGTTCCGCCAGCGCGACATCGAGCCGAAGGGGCATGCCATCGAGTGCCGCATCAACGCCGAGGATCCCTTCAAGTTCACGCCCTCGCCGGGCAGAATCACGAATTGGCACCCGCCCGGCGGTCCCGGCATCCGCGTCGATTCGCACGTCTACTCCGGCTATACGGTGCCGCCCAACTACGATTCGATGATCGGCAAGCTGATCGCCTACGGCGACACGCGCGACCAGGCCATTCGCCGCATGCGCATCGCCTTGTCGGAAATGATGGTCGACGGCATCAAGACCAACATCCCGCTGCACCAGGAACTGATGCTCGACGAGCGTTTCATCATGGGCGGCGCCAGCATCCACTATCTCGAAGAAAAGCTCGCCGCCCGCGCCGAGGCGGGCAAGGGCAAGTAATCCGTGTGGATCAGCGCCGCGCTGCTGACTGACGCGGAGCACGCCGAGCCGCTGTCGGAAGCGTTGCTGGAACAGGGCGCGATCTCCGTCAGCGTCGAGGATGCCGACGCCGGCACCGCGCGCGAGACGCCGCAGTTCGGCGAACCCGGCAGCCCGGCCGCTCCGCTCTGGGCCACGAGCCGCGTCGTCGCCCTGTTCGAGCCGCCGGACGAGCCCGGCGACCTGGTCGGCCGCATCGCCGCCGCCGCGCATCAAGCCGGGCTCGCCGAACTGCCGGCGATCGAACTCGACGAGGTCGCCGAAGAGAACTGGGTACAACTGACCCAGGCGCAGTTCGAACCGATCCGCATCAACGAGCGGCTCTGGATCGTACCTTCCTGGCATGTCGCGCCCGACCCGGCCGCGATCTGCCTGGAACTCGATCCCGGCATGGCCTTCGGCACCGGCTCGCACCCGACGACGCGGCTGTGCCTCGAATGGCTCTGCGCTAACATTGCCGGCGATATGTCGCCCCTACCCCCCATCCCCCTTCCCGAAGGGGGTGACTACGGCTCGCTGCGCTCGCAGCCCGATGACGGCGCCCCTTGGGGGCGGCCCGGCGGGGGCGTAACCGTACTCGACTACGGCTGCGGCTCGGGCATCCTCGGCATCGCCGCGGCCAAGCTCGGCGCCGCCAGCGTGCTCGGCGTCGATATCGACGAAAACGCGCTGGCCGCCGCGCGCGACAACGCTCAAAAAAACGGCGTCGAACTCGTCCTGCGCCACGCGCGCGAAGCGCTGACCGAAACCTACGACCGCGTCGTGGCCAACATCCTCACCAACCCGCTCTGCGTGCTCGCGCCGCTGCTCTCCGGCCTCGTCGCCCCCGGCGGCCGCATCGCGCTCTCCGGCGTGCTCGAAACCCAGGCGCAGCAGGTCATCGCCGCCTACGCGCCGCGGTTGTCGCTGCGCGTCGGCGCGACCCTTGAAGGCTGGGTCAGGCTCGAAGGGGAACGTCCGCCATGCTGACCCGCTGCCCGCAGTGCGCGACGACTTTTCGCGTCACGCCCGAACAGCTCAAGGCGCGCCAGGGCCGCGTACGCTGCGGCGCATGCCAGGAAGTGTTCAACGCGCTCGACACGCTGGTCGAGGAAATGCCGCTGTCGGCCGTCGCGGCGCCGGAACCGCCGGCGCCGCCGGAGATAGCCTTTCATGCCGCCATGCCGGAGGCGCCCGCGCTAGAAGCGGCGTTGGCCGCACCGGAATCGGCAACCGTTGCAGCGGCCTCCGCGCCATTTCACTCCGAGCCTGTGGCTCCCGGTGACCCGGAGCCCATCGCGGAACCTGCTGCGTCATCCGGGTCCGGGACCGAGCCGGAACCGGAACCTGAGGCTGAATCCGAACGGGACGCCGAACCCGAACTCGAGCCGCTGCTGCATGAGAATCCCCCGCAACGCGTCTGGCCCTGGGCGCTGGCCGCCTGCGCCGCCCTGATCGTTATCGCCGCGCAGGCGGCGCTGCACTTCCGCACCGAGCTCGCAGTCCTTTATCCCGAGGCCAAGCCCCTGCTCGCCTCGGTCTGCGAGACATTCGGTTGCGAACTGTCGCTACCGCGCAAACCGGAGCTCATCGGCATCGAGGCTTCCGACCTGCATCCCGATGCCGACGACAAATTGGCGCTGGTCGCGACTCTGAAGAACCGCGCGCCCTTTGCCCAGGAATACCCGCACCTCGAACTGACCCTGACCGATACCGCCGACCAACCGCTGATACGCCGCGTACTGGCCCCCGCCGACTACCTGCCGCCCAAAACTCCCGCCGCCGCCGGCTTCGGCGCCAATTCCGACGTCGCGGTCAGCCTTGCCGTCGAGGCGCCCGGCATCGCGGCGGTGGGCTACCGCCTTTATCTTTTCTATCCCTGAACATCCATATGAAGACTCTTATCTGCGGTTCCCTCGCCTACGACACCATCATGGTGTTCCACGACCAGTTCAAGAACCACATCCTGCCGGAGCAGATCCACATCCTCAACGTCTCCTTCCTCGTCCCGGACATGCGGCGGGAATACGGCGGCTGCGCCGGCAACATCGCCTACAGCCTGCGCCTGCTCGGCGGCAATCCGCTCATCATGGCCACCGTCGGCGACGACAGCGGCCCCTACCTGCAGCGCCTGCGCCATCTCCAGCTCGACGCCCGCCATGTGCGGGAGATCGCCGGCAGCTTCACCGCCCAGGCCTTCATCACCACCGACCTCGACGACAACCAGATCACCGCCTTCCACCCCGGCGCGATGAATCACTCCCATGCCAACCGCATCGCCGACAGCGCCGGCGTCGGGCTGGCCATCATTTCCCCGGACGGACGCCAGGGCATGCTCGACCATGCCCGCGACCTGCACGCGGCCGGCATCCCCTTCGTCTTCGACCCGGGCCAGGGCCTGCCGATGTTCGACGGCGCCGAGCTGCTCGATTTTTTGAAACTCGCCGACTACTGCACGGTCAACGACTACGAAGCGAAATTGCTGACGGAACGCACCGGCCGCAGCATCGAGGACTTGGCGCAGGAGGTGAAGGCGCTGATCGTGACGCTGGGCGCCAACGGCTCCGAGATTCATGCCGACGGTCGACGCATAACCGTTCCCGGCGTTAAAGCGGATGAACTCGTCGACCCGACCGGTTGCGGCGACGCCTACCGCGCGGGCTTGCTCTACGGCATCGCGCAGGGTTGGGAATGGCAGAAGACGGGGCGGCTCGCTTCGCTGATGGGAGCGATCAAGATCGCCCACCGCGGCGGCCAGAACCACAAGCCGACGCGCACCGAAATCGCCGCGCGCTTCCAGGAAGCTTTCGGCGAAGAACTTTAAAAGAGGATATCGACAGATGAAGAACAAGCGTTCCCTCGCGGCCCTTGCGGCAACCCTGGCAGCGGTCGTCCTCGCCGGTTGCGCCGGCAGCCAATCCGGATCGAGCTACTCCACAACTCAGGCGCGCGGCGAAATGACCGTGCGCATGGGCGTCGTCGAAAGCGTGCGCCAAGTCACCATCGAGGGTTCCAGGACGCCGGTCGGCGCGCTTGCCGGCGGCATCGTCGGCGGCGTCGCCGGCAGCAATATCGGCGGCGGCAAGGGCGCCACCATCGGCACCGTGCTCGGCGCGGTCGCCGGCGGCGTGGCCGGTCAGGCCATCGAAGAGCACGCCAGCAAGAAGAACGGCCTGGAAATCACCGTCAAACTCGACGGCGGCCAGCTCGTTGCCATCACGCAGGAGGCCGACGAACAGTTCCATCCCGGCGAGCGGGTGCGCATACTCTCGGGCCGGGGCACTTCACGCGTCTCGCATTGACCCCCGCTCGCGGCACGCAGCGAGCCCGGCAGCGGTCCGGACGATCGACTTATTGCCAGCCGCTGGGCTCGACTTGGCGCTGACACGGCAGCTGAAACACCCGCCGGTCCTCCAGGCGTACCGCTGTCAGGCGGCCACCCCAGAGGCAGCCCGAGTCCAGCGCCAGCAGTTTCGCTTCCTGCCTGAAGCCCAGCGCCGACCAGTGGCCGCAGACCAGAGTATGGTCGGCGCTGGCGCGATCGGGCATGTCGTACCAGGGCAAACAGCCCGATGGCCCACGCTCGGGCGGCCCCTTGGCGCCGGGGGCGCGAAATTCCATCGTTCCCCCGGACGTGCAGAAGCGCATGCGAGTCATGGCATTGACGACGACGCGCAGCCGGTCCCAGCCGGCGAGATCGTCGCGCCAGGCCGCGGGTTCCGAGCCCCACATGTGGGCGAGGAACTCGCGGTAGCCCGCGGCCGCGAGCGCGGCCTGCGCCTCGTCGGACAAGGCCTGCGCCTGCGCCACCGTCCATTGCGGCAGCAGGCCGGCATGCACCATCGCGTATTCGCCTTCAACATGGAACAGCGGCTTGGTGCGCAGCCACGCCGTCAGGTCGGCGCAGTCCGGCGCCGCGAGCACCGCGGCGAGCGTGTCTTCCTTGTTCGCCTTACCGTAACCCTCGGCCAGCATGACGAGGTGGAGGTCGTGGTTGCCGAGTACGACGATCGCCGCTTCGTCCAGCCCGCGCACGAAACGCAACACTTCGAGCGACTGCGGCCCGCGATTGACGAGATCGCCGACGAACCAGATGCGGTCGCGGGCGGCATCGAAGCTGATATAGTCGAGGAGGCGGCGCAGCGGGTCATAGCAGCCCTGGATGTCGCCGATTGCATAAGTGGCCATCCGCACAGTCTACCTTGAGCGCCGAGAAATCCCCCCGTCTCCTGATCGTCCGCCGCGACAATATCGGCGATCTCGTCTGCACGACGCCACTGATCCGGGCGCTGCGCGCACGCTATCCCGGCGCATGGATCGGCGTGCTGGCGAACAGCTACAACGCGCCGGCACTCGCCGGCAACCCCGATCTGGACGAAGTCTTCGTCTATACGAAAGCCAAGCATCGCGCGCCGGGCGAAGCGCTGACGGGCATCTTCTGGCGGCGCTTGTGCATGATGCGGGCCTTGCGGAAAATGCGCCTCGACGAAGTGATCCTCGCCACCCCGGCGTCCCAGCCTCGCGGCGTCAAGCTCGCCCGCTGGCTGAAGCCGCGCCGCATCGTCGGCTTCGGCGCCGTGCCGGGGCTCGATGTCTCCTTGCCTTTGGCGACGGCAGCAATCACCGAAGCGGAAGATGTCTTCCGCATCGCGCAGCTGCATGGCATCACCGGCGCGCCGCCGCCGTGCCGCGTCTTGGCGCCACAAGGCGATGGCAAGCCGGCGGCGCTCACCGTCGCCGTCCACATCAGCGCCCGAAAGCCTTCGCAGCGCTGGCCGGTCGAGCGTTTCGCCCAACTGATGCGCCGGCTCGAAGCGGCACCGGCGGGCCACTATGGCTCCGACGTCATGCCCCCCAGCGGGCACAAGCCTGCACTGAAACTTCGTTTTGTGCTGCTCTGGTCGCCGGGTGCCGCCAACAGCCCGCTGCATCCGGGCGACGACGACAAGGCTGAAGCGCTGTTGGCGATGCTGGGCGCAGGATTTCCTGTCGCGGCCGCACGCAGCGAAACGCTGCCGCAACTGATCGCGGCACTATCCCGCTGTCACGTCATGATCTGCGCCGACGGCGGCGCCATGCACCTCGCTGCGGGGCTCGGCTTGCCCGTCGTCTGCCTGTTCGGCGACTCGGGTGCCGAGCGCTGGCGGCCCTGGGGCGTCCCTTACCGCTTGCTGCAGAAACCTTCACGGCAGGTCGCCGACATCGGGGTGGAAGAAGTCGCCGCCGCCTTCAATGAACTGCGGGCCGATATTCCGACACCCGCTCCCTGAGGCCGGCCTCAGCACGCACCGTGAATCGCCCCGGCATGGGTAGGCAGAAGCGAACCCTTTCGGTGCGGAATTTCCGATGATCCCGGCCAAGCCGTCCGCGCCCCTTCCGCTCAGGCGGAAAACAGGGCCGCCAGCTTTTCGCGGTTCGGCTGCAGGACGACGCCCTTCTCGGTGATCAAGCCGGTAACCAGTTCGGCCGGCGTCACGTCGAACGCCGGATTCCGCACCGATACGCCTTCAGCCGCCCACTGGCATTCGCGGAAGCCCTTGACTTCGTCTGCCGCGCGCTCCTCGATCGGTATCGCCATGCCATCGGCAATACTGCGATCGATCGTCGACAGCGGACAGGCGACATAAAACGGGATGGCATGGCGCCGCGCCAGCACGGCCACCATGTAGGTGCCGATCTTGTTGGCGACGTCGCCGTTGGCGGCGACGCGATCGGTGCCGACCACCACGGCATCGATTTCGCCACGACTCATCAGATGGCCGGCCATGTTGTCGGTGATCAGGGTGACGGGAATATTCTCCTGCACCATTTCCCACGCCGTCAGGCGGGCGCCCTGCAGGAAGGGGCGTGTCTCGTCGGCAATCACCGCGATGCGCTTGCCGGCTTCGACCGCGGAACGAAAGACTCCCAGCGCCGTCCCGTGCCCGGCGGTCGCCAGCGCCCCGGCATTGCAGTGCGTCAGCACGCGCGCGCCGTCCGGCAGCAGGGCTGCGCCGAAAGCGCCCATGGCGCGGTTGATGCGGATGTCTTCAGCGAGCACTTCATGGGCCTCGGCCAGCAGCGCCGCGGCGATGTCGCCGACCGGTTGCGCCTTGACGCCATCCCAGACGGCACGCATGCGCTTCAACGCCCAGAACAGGTTCACTGCCGTCGGCCGGCTCGCCGCCAGCACGTCGAACGCCTTGTCCATGGCGGCGGCGAATTCCTCGCGACTGACTGAGCGCTGCCGCAACGCCTCCAGCGCCACGCCGTAAGCCGCCGCGCAACCGATGGCGGGCGCGCCGCGCACCACCATGGCGCGAATGCCTTCGGCGACTGCCGCCGCCGAGTCGTAGCCAAGGTACTGAAACTGCGCCGGCAGGACGCGCTGATCGATCATCTCCAGGCGGTCGTCCCGCCACCGCAGGGTCTCCACCTTTTGGCGCTGGTTGCTGTTCGTCATCGTCAGTCGCCCTCGAACTCGCATAACGCAAAAACCTTCTGGCCCATTTTTTCGAGCCGCTGGTGGCCGCCGAGATCGGGCAGGTCGATGATGAAACAGCATTCGACAATCTTGCCGCCCGTGCTTTCAATCAGCTTGACGGCCGCTTCGGCGGTGCCGCCGGTGGCGATCAGGTCGTCGACCAGCAGCACGAGCTCCCCGCTTGCCACGGCGTCCACATGCATCTCGATGCGGTCGGTGCCGTATTCCAGTTCGTAGTCGTGGCCGATGGTTTCAGCCGGCAGCTTGCCCTTCTTGCGGATCGGCACGAAGCCGACGCCCAGTTGGAATGCCAGCGCCGCACCAATGATGAAGCCGCGCGATTCGATGCCCGCCACCTTGTCGATCTTTACGCCGGTGTAGCGGCTGACGCACTCGTCGACGGTGGCGCGGAAGCCCACCGGATCCTTCAAAAGAGTCGTGATATCCCGAAACATCACGCCTTTCTTGGGATAGTGGGGAACGGTGCGAATACGCGACTTGATAGGCATGGACTTACTCCGAAAAAAGTTAGCGGGG
>Ga0154359_1006_pt1 | contig 11944 bp, 12 predicted proteins | sample RifGroA2_FD_115887 | JGI IMG/M metagenome (GOLD analysis project Ga0154359, IMG submission 115887) | Rhodocyclales bacterium GWA2_65_20
GTGGCCTGGCGTGCCTTCGACTTGTTGGCCGAGAAGCGGCGCACGAAGCCCTGCAACTCGGCGACGCGCTCCTTGGCCTTGGCGTTGGCGGCAGACAGCCGGGCACGCGCCTGGGTCGAAGCCTCCATGAAGTCGTCGTAGTTGCCCGGATAGACGGTGATCTTGCCGTAGTCGAGGTCGGCCATGTGGGTGCAGACCTGATTGAGGAAGTGGCGGTCGTGGGAGATGATGATCATGGTGCTTTCGCGCTCGTTGATCACGTTCTCCAGCCAGCGGATGGTGTTGATGTCGAGGTTGTTGGTCGGCTCGTCGAGCAGCAGGATCTCGGGATTGGCGAACAGCGCCTGTGCCAGCAGCACGCGCAGTTTCCAGCCCGGCGCGACCTCGCGCATGGTCCCGTTGTGCGTCTCAGAGGGGATGCCGACGCCGAGCAGCAGTTCGCCGGCGCGCGCCTCGGCGGTGTAGCCGTCGAACTCGGCGAAGTGGTGCTCCAGCTCGGCCGCGTGCATGTAGTCGGCCTCGGTCGCCTCGGGATTGGCATAGATCGCGTCCTTCTCCCGCATGCAGGCCCACATCTGCTCGTGGCCCATCAGCACGACGTCGAGCACGCGCTGGTCCTCGAAGCCGAACTGGTCCTGGCGCAGAAAGGCCATGCGTTCGTGGGCGTCGAGGCTGACGTTGCCGCCCGAGGGCTCGAGCAGGCCGGCGAGGATCTTCATGAAGGTCGACTTGCCGGCGCCGTTGGCGCCGATCAGGCCGTAGCGGTTGCCTTCGCCGAACTTGACGGAAACGTTTTCGAACAGGGGCTTGGCCCCGAACTGCATGGTGATGTTGGATGCGACGAGCACTGAAAATCCTTCGATGGGGAGAGGAACGACGGGCGGGGCGGTGCAGCGAATTGCGGAGTTTACCAGCCCGCGCCGCCGTTGCCAGTGCCGCGGCGTCAGGGGGTGCCAATGAAAATGGTGGACGCCGAAGTAAAACAACTCCTTGGATCGGCATGGGTGCAGGAGTGGGCTGGCGAGGCGCGGTAAAGGAGGAATGGCTGGCGCAGCCAGCCAGGGGGACACGAGCCGCGTCGGCCACCCGCCGCCCTTGGCGCGCTCAGACATCGGGCGCACCGGGGTTTTGACTTCCCGTCCACCACTTTCAATTGCACCTGGCGTCAGGCTAGTCCCATAGAAGCGAAGATTGGCACTAGCTTTCGGCTTCCTCGGCGACTAACTGGTAGCAGGGCTCGTACTTGCTTCCGGAGATCTTCATGCGCCGCTGCGCCACGAAGGACGCCAGCAGTGCGTCCATCGGTCCCATGATCTCGGCATCGCCGTGGATTTCGAAGGGGCCGTGCTTCTCGATGGCGCGGATGCCGTGATCCTTGACGTTGCCCGCCACCACGCCGGAGAAGGCGCGCCGCAGGTTCGCCGCCAACTGGTGGCGCGGCTGATTGCGGCGCAGCCTGAGGTTGCGCATGTTTTCGTGCGTCGGCGCGAACGGCCGCTGGAACTCGTGGTCGATCTTCAGCAGCCAGTTGAAATAGTAGGCGTCGGTCTTCTCCTTGCGGAACTCGCGCACATGCTTGATCGCCGCCTGCATCTCCTGCGCCACGCGCGCCGGATCGTCGATGATGATCTTGTAGCGCCGCTGCGCCTCGACGCCGAGGGTCGCGCCGATGAACTGGTCGATCTGGCGGAAGTAGTCGGCGGCGCTGCGCGGGCCGGTGAACAGCAGCGGGAAGGGCAAGTCGGCATTGCCCGGATGGAGCAGGACGCCGAGCAGGTAGAGGATTTCCTCGGCGGTGCCGGCGCCGCCGGGGAAAACGACGATGCCGTGGCCGGCGCGGACGAAGGCTTCGAGGCGCTTCTCGATGTCGGGCAGGATGACGAGGTCGTTGCAGATCGGGTTCGGCGATTCGGCGGCGATGACGCCCGGCTCGGTGAAGCCAAGATAGCGGCCGCCGCCGATGCGCTGCTTGGCGTGGGCAATGGCGGCGCCCTTCATCGGCCCCTTCATGGCGCCCGGCCCGCAACCGGTGCAGATGTCGAGGCCGCGCAAACCCAGCTGGTAGCCGACGTCCTTGGTGTACTCGTATTCCTCGCGCGGTATCGAATGGCCGCCCCAGCACACCACGATGTTGGGATTGGTCATCGAGTGCAGGACATCGGCATTGCGCAGGATGTGGAACACCGAATCGGTAATGCCTTCCGAGGTCGTCAGGTTGAAGCGCGGGTTGCCCTTGATCTCGTCGCTGACGTAGATGACGTCGCGCAGCACGGAGAACAGGTGTTCGTGGATGCCCTTGATCATCCTGCCGTCGACGAAGGCCGTCGCCGGCGCCGCCCTGACGTCGAGCTTGATGCCGCGTTCGCGCTGGATGATGCTGATGTCGAACGACTTGTAGCGCTCCAGCAGCACCTTGCCGTCGTCGACGTCGCTGCCGCAATTGAGCACGGCGAGCGCGCAGTTGCGGAAGATGTTGTACAAGCCGCCGTGGCTGTTGTCGAGCAGCTTGCTGACTTCGGCCTTGGACAATATTTCCAGCCGGCCATCCGGCGAGATTTGCGCATCGACTACTTCGTAGGCCATGGTTTCGATTTCAAAAAAAGGTTCGTATAAGTTTGCCCTGCCAACGGTCGATTCTGGAACAAAAACAGGCTTTGCGGCATGACAGGGTTGATCGTCACAATACCATCAGGTGCGCCTGGCACACCGCCGGAACGATGCGCTTAATCTGCCGTTAAGCTCGCGTTAAGGCTGCGTTAAGCGTCGCCCCTCATTCTCGCTCCCGTCGCATCCACACAAGGAGCCGAAAATGAATGCCCCCCAACTCGAAAGTCAGCACGCCTACGATCCGCTGCTGCGTCTGATCCATGCCTGGAACGCGCTGGCCATCCTCAGCCTGGTCGTCACCGCGCAAATCGCCGAAGCCGTCGAGCACGGTCCCTGGGAACCCGCCGTCTGGCGCCTCCACATCCAGTTCGGCTACGCCATGACCGGCGGCCTCGTCGCCCGTCTGCTCTGGGGCTGCGTCGGCCCGGACACGGCACGCTGGCCGGACCTCTGGCACCCGCGTGCATGGCTGGCCATGCTGCGCGGCCGTCTCCAATTTCCGCCGCGCCTGGGTCATGACGTGCGCGCCAGCGCCGCCTTCCTCGTCCTCTACGCCGTGCTGCTGGCGATGACCGGCACCGGCCTGGCGCTCGCCGCCATCGAGCACAACATGGGCCCGCTGACGCCAAGCCTCGGCGACGACACCGGCCTCAAGCATTTCTTCAAGGAACCGCACGAAGTCGGCTTTGCCCTGGTGCTGATCTTTATCGGACTGCATCTGGGGGCGCTGGCCTTCCACCGCTTCTTCCTGAACCAGCCGGTCGATCAAGCCATGGTTACCGGCAACCAATATCTGCCCAAGGAGACCACCCATGCTTAAGTCATTGCCATTGCTCTTCGTCCTCGCCGCCGGCACCGCCGCCGCAACGCCCGCCGCCATGCTCCAGGACTACGTCGCCGCGGTTCGCAAGAGCGATCCCGCCTTCACGCCCGCGGTGTCCCGCGGCGAGGCCCTGTTCCGCAAGGAACACGCGGGCCAAGCCGGCCGTGCCTCCTGCGCCGCTTGCCACACCGACGATCCGAAGAAGGAAGGCCGCACCCGCGCCCACAAGGCCATCGCGCCGCTGGCGCCGGCTGCCAACCCGGAACGGTTCACCGACACGGCCAAGACCGAGAAATGGTTCGGCCGCAATTGCCAGGACGTCGTCGGCCGCGCCTGCACGCCGGCCGAGAAGGCGGACTTCGTCACCTGGCTGATTTCGATTCGTTAAGGAGAACATCATGCGCAAACACTTGCCGAAACTCGTTACCTTGATCGTTGCCGCCGGCACCTCCGGCTGGCTGTTCGCCAGCGGCTTTGATGCCCGCGGCCTGCCGGTCGTCGACCACAAGGCCTGGCGCCAGGAGTGCGCCAGTTGCCACACCGCCTTCCATCCGGGCCTGCTGCCCGAGCGCTCCTGGCGCAAACTGATGGACGGCCTCGACCGTCACTTCGGCGAAAACGCGAGCCTCGATGCCGCGTCCCGCAAGGCGATCACCGATTTCCTCGCCGCCAATGCCGCCGACCGGCTCGACGCGCGCCGGGCGCGCAAGATCGCCGCCTCGATTCCGGCCGGCACGGTGCCGCTGCGCATTTCCGAGTCGCCGTGGTTCGTGCGCAAGCACGACGAACTCAGTGCGGCAGTCTGGCAGCACAAGAGCATCGGCAGCCGGGCAAACTGCGGCGCCTGCCATCCGGGCGCCGACCAGGGCGGATTCAGCGAGCACGATATCCGCATTCCGCGCTAGGATCGGCGCTTTCGCTGACGGACAACGCCCCGCTGCCATGCGCATCCTGCTCGTCGAAGACGATCCCCTGCTCGGCGACGGCCTCGCCGCCGGACTGCGCCAGGCGGGCTTCGCCGTCGATTGGCTGAAGGACGGCGAGAGCGCCGTCGCCGCACTGCAAAGCGAACGCTTCGATCTCGCGGTGCTCGATCTGGGCCTGCCCAAGCTCTCCGGCATGGAAGTACTGACGCGGCTGCGCGCGCACGGCTCCGCGCTGCCGGTGCTGATCCTCACCGCCCGCGATGCGACGACGGACAAGATATCCGGCCTCGACGGCGGCGCCGACGACTACCTGGTGAAACCCGTCGATCTCGACGAACTCGCCGCCCGTATCCGCGCCCTGCTGCGGCGCGCCGCCGGCAGGGCGGAACCCGAACTGCGCCACGGCGCCATCGTGCTCGATCCCGCCGGCCACCGCGTCGAACACGACGGCAGACCGGTGGAACTGTCGGCGCGCGAATTCGCCGTGCTGCACGCCCTGCTCGCCAACGCCGGCCGCGTCATGACGCGCGGCCAGCTCGAACAGTCGATCTACGGCTGGAACGAGGAGCCCGACAGCAACGCTCTCGAAGTGCATATCCATCACCTACGCCGCAAATTCGGCAGCGACCTGATCAAGACGCTGCGCGGCGTCGGTTACACGATTCCGAAATGACCGTCTGGTTCTCCCTGCGCCGCCGCCTGCTCGTCCTGCTGCTGGGCGGCGTCTCGGTCTGCTGGCTGGCGACCATCGTTTGGAGCTATATCGACGTCCACCACGAGATCGACGAGATGTTTGAAGTCGAGCATGTGCGCGCCCCCGAAAACGACGAGGAGCGCCATGAGCTTGTCAACCGCATCGCCTGGCGACTAATCGCGCCGGCGCTATTCGGCCTGCCTCTCCTCGGCGCCTGGGTCTGGCTCGCCACCCGGCGCAGCCTCGTGCCGCTCGTCGCGGTGGCCGCACAGATCGCCGGCCGCGATCCGACGCGCCTGCACGCCATCGTTCCGGAAAGCGCCCCCGAGGAGATTCGCCCGCTGGTCGAAGCCATCAACGGCCTGTTCGGCCGCGTCGAGGCAGCCCTCGAATCGGAGCGCCAGTTCACCGCCGACGCCGCCCACGAACTGCGCACCCCGCTCGCCGCGCTGGCCGCGCAGGCCCAGGTGGCGACGCGGGCGCGCGACGAGACGGAACGCAACCATGCGCTCGAACAATTGACCGCCGGCATGGCCCGCGCCACTCGCCTCGTGGACCAGTTGCTGACGCTCGCCCGCATCGATCCGGAACAGGAAGCAAAACCTCCCGCCACCGTGCAGCTCGACCGCCTCGCCGAGGAAGTCTGCGCCGGCCACGGGCCGCAGGCGCTGGCCAAGGACATCGCGCTCGAGCTCGATGCCGCGCCGGTCGCGATTCCGGCCGACGCCGACCTGCTGCGCATCCTGCTGCGCAATCTCGTCGACAACGCGATCCGCTACACGCCGTCCGACGGACGGGTCAACGTGACGGTGGCGGCCTGCGGCGATGGCGCACGCCTCGCGGTGAGCGACACCGGGCCGGGCATCCCGCCAGCGGAACGCGACCGCGTGTTCGAGCGTTTCAGCCGCCTCGCCGGGCAGGATACGGAAGGCAGCGGCTTGGGCTTGTCCATCGTGCGCCGCATCGCCGAACTGCACGGGGCGCGGGTGAAGCTGGAGCCGGGGGGCGGCGGCGCCGGGCTCGTCGTGACCGTGGAATTCCTGCGGCCGCTCAGGTCCGCCGCAGGCGCTTGTCCTCCAGGCATTTCATGAACTGGACGCTGACGCTGCGCAGCCGCTGGTTGAGCAGCATCAGCAACTGCATCAGCAGCTTGACGCCCAGGCGCGGCGCGTCGGCGAGGACGTGGGAGAGATGCTCGCGGTCGAGCACGGCGAAGACGACCTCGGTCAGGGTGACGCAACTGGCGAAGCGCGGCTCGCCGTCGATGACCGACATCTCCCCCAGCGTCTTGCCGGGGTTGGCCTCGGCGATGCGTGCCGGCAGGCCGCGAAAATCGACCTTGACGATTTCCATCGTGCCCTCGATCAGCAGCAGCATGAAATCGCCGGGTTCGCCCTCGACGATGACCTCGACGCCGGACGGCGCCTTGTAGCAGCGCATGTAGCGCGCCAGCACCGCGATCTCGTCGTGCTCGAAATCTTCGAACATGGCGATGTGCTCGATGATGCCGAGGATGCAATCGACGAAAGTCGTGGCATCGCCCAAGTCCTCGAATTTCTGGAAACGGTCGGGAAGCGCGTTCATGTCGCTTGGATTATAGCCATCCCGCAAGCAGCGCGGTTACCAGAATCAGCCAGCCCGAAAAGGCCGCCAGCAGGTGGGGGTCCGTCAGCAGTTCCCGCGCCGGGTCGCCGCCGCCGCCGCGGCGGTGCAGCAGGAACAGATAGCGCAACAGGCCGTAGAGAACGAAGGGTACGGTCGCGATCAGCCAGGGCGTGCCGTGCAGGACGATGGTTTCCGGGTTCACCGTGTACAGCGCATAGGAGACCACGGTGCCGGTCGCGGCGACGACGATGAACTGGTCGAGCATGGTCGCCGAGTAATGCTCGAGCACGCGGCGGTGGCCGGCGGCGCCGCTGGCCGCTTCGCCCCCGCTTGCGCCGGGTTCCCCTGCGCCAGCGTCGACGCTATCCCCCGTCAGCGCATTGAGTTCGGCGCGGCGCTTGGCGAAGCCGAGGAACAGCGTCAGCATCAGGCCGCACAGCAGCAGCCAGTGGGTGGGCGGGATGCCGATGCCGACGGTGCCGGCGAGTATGCGCAGCATGAAGCCGGCGGCGATGATGAAGACGTCGAGCACGACGACATGCTTGGCGCCCAGGCTGTAGGCCGCGTTGAGGACGAGGTAGGCGACGAAGATCCAGGGCGCGCGGTTGGCGCCGAACGCCAGCGCCAGGCCGGCCGCGAGGCAGACGGCGCCGAGCGCAAGCGCCGCCGGCACCGACACCGCGCCGCTGGCAAGCGGCCGCTTCTTCTTCTCGGGATGGCGCCGGTCCTGTTCGCGGTCGATGTAATCGTTGAAGACATACACGGCCGAGGACAGCAGGCAGAATGCCGCGAAGGCCAGCAGCGCGGCCGTCGCCTGCGCCGGGTCGTGCCAGGCATGGCCGAACAGCAGGCCGACGAAGACGAAGCCGTTCTTCAGCCACTGGTGCGGACGCAGCAGACGCAGCAGTGGATTCATGAAAACCGGAACGGGCTTACTTTCCGCATGGCGTCCCCGGGAAGTAGCGGTCGCAAAAGTAGCAGCCGGTCTGCGGCAGCCAGGCGGGGATGGCGTAGTACTTCTCCCGCACCGTCGCCAGCACCATGTCGCGGTAGGCGGCGTAATCGAAGCCGCGGCCGAGCACGATCCAGAAGCGCGCGCCGTGCAGCGTGAAGTTCTTCACCTCGACCTCGCGGAAATAACCGCGGTAGTGTGCGGCATCGGGCTCGCTCTTGCGCAGCACCAGGATGTTGCGGCCGGCCAGGGCGCGGAAATCGGTCAGGATGTCGTCGTGGCGCGCGTGGCTCGACGCCTCGCCGAAGACGAGGAAATGACGTTGGGCGCCCGTTTGCGAGTTGTAGCCGAGAGTCACCGCATTCGAGTAGCCGTCGCTGGCGAAAACATAGTCCTGCGCATACGGCTTCAATTCGTCGAGCAGCGCCGGCGTCGCGAAAGTCAGCACGATGCCGTCGTACTGGCGCAGGCTGCGCCAGGTCTCCAGCGGCAGCCGCGAGACAGCGACGACAGCGACGATGTGGAGCGCGGCGAAGCCGGCGAAGAACAGGCCGAGCCGGCGCAAGCCTTGCGGCGACAGGCGCCGCGCCAGCGGCAGCAGCGCGAAGGGCACGAAGGAGAGCAGCCAGTGCAGGCCTATGGTCTTGACCAGCGATAGCGCGCCGAACAGCGCCAGGGGCACCGCCGAGAGCACGGCGAGCGAGCGGCATCCGCCCGTCAGCACCCCGCCGCCGCGCGCGACCAGCAGCCAGAGCACCGGCGGCGACAGCACGTAGGCCAGCGTCGCCCCGTAGAGCAGCGGCGTCCGCCACGACAGGCCGGCATCCTCGTGGCGGTTGACGAAGTTGAACAGGTAGTTGGACCAGCAGTGGCCGGCGTTCCACCAGCCCATCAGCAGCAGCGCCGGCACGGTGCAGGCGTAGACGACGGCGAGCCCGCCCCAGGCGCGCCGGGTGCCGCGCAGCAGCACATCGACGAGATAGGCGAAACCGAGCAGCGCGGCGAAATACTTGGAGAGCACGGCGCCGGCGAGCAGCAGGCCGGCCGCCAGGTACCAGCGCGGCGCCTCGTCCACGGCGGCCTTGATCCAGGCCAGGCCCGAGAGCACCGAGAAATAGATCAGCGGCGTATCGGTGGTGACGAAGACGTTCCAGACATTGACCGGCGCCAGCAGCACCAGCAGCGACGCCCACCAATGGCGGTCCTCGTCGAGTTCGGGCCAGAGCCGCGCCATCGCCCAGCCCGCGACCAGCGCCAGCACGGCCGGCTGGACGACAGCCGGCAGGCGCAGCCACCATGCGGCGTCGCCGACGAGGAGCAGGGCCGCGAGCCACCAGCCTATCATCGGCGGGTGGTCGTAGAAGCCCCAGTCGGGGTTGCGGCCCCACTCGATGAAATAGGCCTCGTCGCCGGTGATCGGCATCGCCGCCGCCAGCCAGAAGCGGAAGGCGAGCGTCAGCCAGAGGAAGAACAGGAACAGCCGGCGGGGATTCGTGCCGGCGAACACTCTCAGCGATCCGCCAGTTCCAGGCGGCGCTTCTTCACGCCGGCGGCGAGAATATCGAGAACGCTCACGCTATCCTCCCAGCCGATGCAGGCGTCGGTGATGGAAACGCCGTGCTGCAGCGGCTTGCCGGGCAGGAGATCCTGGCGCCCTTCCTTGAGGTGGGACTCGACCATGACGCCGAAGATGCGGTCTTCGCCGGCGCCGAGCTGCCCGGCGACATCCTGCGCCACTTCGATCTGGCGCTTGTAGTCCTTGCGGCTGTTGGCGTGGGAAAGGTCGATCATGACGCGCGCCGCCAGCCCGGACTTGCCGAGTTCCTGGCAGGCGGCATCCACCGCCGCCGCCTCGTAATTGGGGTGCTTGCCGCCGCGCAGGATGACGTGGCAGTCCTCGTTGCCGTTGGTCGAGACGATGGCCGAATGGCCGGCCTTGGTCACCGAGAGGAAATGGTGCGGGCTCGCCGCGGCCTTGATCGCATCGACGGCGATGCGGATGTTGCCGTCGGTGCCGTTCTTGAAGCCGACCGGGCACGACAGCCCCGAGGCCAGCTCCCTATGCACCTGGGATTCCGTGGTGCGCGCGCCGATGGCGCCCCAACTGATCAGGTCGGCCGTGTATTGCGGCGTGATGGTATCGAGGAACTCGGTGGCGCAGGGCAGGCCGAGTTCGTTGATCTGCCACAGGAGCTTGCGCGCCAGGCGCAGGCCCTCGTTGATCTTGAAGCTGCCGTCGAGGTGCGGGTCGTTGATCAGGCCCTTCCAGCCGACCGTCGTGCGCGGCTTCTCGAAATAGACGCGCATCAGGATCAGCAGGTCGTCGGCCAGACGCGTGCGCTCGGCGTCGAGCTTCTGCGCATATTCCAGCGCCGTGTCGAGATCGTGGATCGAGCAGGGGCCGACGACGACGACCAGGCGGTCGTCGGCGCCGTGCAGGATGCGGTGGATGGCCGCGCGCGCGTCGTAGGTGGTCGTTGCCGCCGGCTCGGTGGCGGGAAACTCGCGCAGCAGGTGGCCGGGCGGAGAAAGTTCCTTGATCTCCCTGATACGGACATCATCGACGATATGCTTCATGGGCGTATAACCTTGGTGCAAAGGATGGATTCTACCGCATGCGCGCCGCCGAACCAGCCGCAGCCGCCGGTACGCGCCCGCTGCCGCGGCCTGCCGCTCGTCGGCGACCGGATGCCCTTTCGTTGTTGCGCGCTTGGGCTACACTGTCGGCAACTTCCGGAGGTAGGCATGGATCCCAACCTGCGCACCAGACTCGCCAGCGAAGGCATCTTCAACCGCATCGACATCGACGCGATTGAACACCTGCTCGACGATTGCACGCATCGCACGCTGGCCGTCGGCGAGACGCTACTCGATCCCACCACCGGCAACGACGAGCTCTACGTCGTGCTGCGCGGCGAATTGCGCGTCTATCTCGGTGGCCGCAACCTGCCGGCACACACGGTGCTCGGCATCGGCGAATGCGCCGGCGAAATGTCGCTGTTCGACGGGCAAGGCGTTTCCGCCCTGGTCATCGCCGCCGCCACCACCGAACTGCTCGTCATACCGCAAAACATTCTCTGGGCGCTGATCGAACGCTCCCACGGCTTCGCCCGCAACCTGCTCGCCACCCTGTCGGGTCGCATGCGCACGGACAACCTCACCTTGGTGACCACCGCCAGCCGCAGCCTGGAATTCGAACAGGCGGCCAGTGTCGACGCCCTGACGGGCCTGCACAACCGGCGCTGGCTGATCGACGCCTTCCCGCGCTCGATCCGCCGCTGCGAGCAGGATGGCGCGCCGCTGTGCCTCGTCATGGCGGACATCGACCATTTCAAGCGCCTCAACGACGAACACGGGCACCTCACCGGCGACGCCGTACTGCGCGCCGTAGCGCGCCGGCTGGCCGAGAGCCTGCGCTCGCCCGACCTGATCGCCCGCTACGGCGGCGAGGAATTCGCCATCCTGCTGCCGCAGACCGACACGGACGAGGGCTTGCGCATCGCCGAACGCCTGCGTCAGTCGGTGCAGGACATGCCGCTGGCGCCGCTCACTGCCGGCACCGTGGCCGGCACCACCATCTCGTGCGGCGTTGCCCCCCTGGGCCTCGATACCTCCCTGGACAACCTGATCGCCACCGCCGACAGTGCGCTCTACCGCGCCAAGGCCGGTGGGCGCAACCGCGTCGACGTCGCCGCATAGGGCTTCGCCACGCGCAGCGCAGGCACTGCCGGCCACGACACCCGCCACGGCGCATGATCGCCAACCTCTTCGCCGACCTGCCGACCGCCCCCGAAACCGCCGAGCGCCTGCAAACCTTGCTCGCGCGCCCCGGCCTCAGGATCGAACGCATCGTCTCCACCGGCCAGTCCAGCCCGCCGGGATTCTGGTACGACCAGCCCGATGCCGAATGGGTAGTGCTGCTCGCCGGCGACGCCAGCCTGCGCTTCGCCGACGAGCCCCAGGCGCGAACCCTGCGCCCCGGCGACTGCGTCGACATCGCCGCGCATCGGCGGCATCGCGTCGAAGCCACCAGCATGGATGTTCCAACGGTATGGCTGGCGATTCACTACCCCGCAGAAGGCGGCCCGCGCTAGTCCGGCTGTTTACGGAGCGCGCCGGGGCCGGGTAATTCCATCGTCGTTCTGCGACTGGAACCGGATGCGTGGATTATGAACATTTCGCCATACCCAAAATCGCCTTAGCGCTCGCGCCAGTATCCTGGCTTGCGGCGCTGGTGCGCGACAGCGAGCACTGTCACGGTATTGCCTCGAGGGTCTCGGTTCGAAAAGCGTCGGCCGCAATTGGGCTGCGCTCAAAGTACCAGAGGAAGGCTTCTC
>Ga0154359_1215_pt4 | contig 11518 bp, 7 predicted proteins | sample RifGroA2_FD_115887 | JGI IMG/M metagenome (GOLD analysis project Ga0154359, IMG submission 115887) | Rhodocyclales bacterium GWA2_65_20
TCATCGCGCTGACCGCCAACGCCATGGTCGGCGATCGCGAGAAATGCCTGGCAGCCGGCATGGACGACTATCTCGCCAAGCCGATCAAGGCCGCGGCCCTGAGCGAGACCCTCCACCGCTGGCTGCGGGGCAGTCGCCGAGTTGGACTGGCGCCGCCGGCGTCGGCCGCCGAGCAGGAAACCCTGCCCCTCGACGCGCCGCCGCCGGCGGTCTAGACCAGCGTCATTTCACCGGCCGGCATCGGCCGGGCGAACAGGTAGCCCTGGCCGTAGTCGCAGCCGGCCGCCTTCAGTATCTCGCACTGCTCCTGCGTTTCGACGCCCTCGGCGATGACCTTGAGGCCGAGCTTGTGGGCCATGACGATGATGGCTTCGACGATGGCCTGGTCGCTGGGGTCGGTGGCCATCTCGCGCACGAAGGACTGGTCGATCTTGAGGAAGTCGAGCGGAAACTTCTTCAGGTAGGACATGGCCGAGTAGCCGGTGCCGAAGTCGTCGAGCGAGACGCGGAAGCCGGCGTCGCGGAACTGCATCAGCTTGGCCGCGACTTCGGGCCGGTCGTCGAGCAGCAGGCCCTCGGTGATCTCGATGGCGATGCAGCGTGTCGGCAGCCCGATCTCGTTCAGGTAGTCGATCCAGGTTTCGTGGGTGTTGCCCGAGAAGAACTGGCGCGGCGACTTGTTGACGCTGATCTGGATGAGGCCGTCGTCGGTGGCTTCGAGCAGCCCGGCGTCGAACCAGCGCTTGGCGGTGCGCGCCGATTCCCTGAACACCCAGTCGCCGATCTCGTTGATGAGGCCGGTCTCCTCGGCGATCGGAATGAAGTGCGCCGGCCCGACCATGCCGTGCGTCGGATGGTGCCAGCGCAGCAGCGCCTCGGCCTTGAAGATGCGCCCCGTGGCGAGCTCGACGATGGGCTGCAAATACACCTCGAGCTGGCCGGCGGCGATGGCGTTGCGCAAATCGTTGCTGAGCAGCAGCCGCGTCTGCGCGGTCTCCTGCATCGAAGCGGTGAAGTAGCTGAAGCGGTTGCGGCCCTGCTCCTTGGCCGCGTACATGGCCTGGTCGGCGTTCTTCAGCAGCGATTCGACGTTGTCGGCGTCGCTCGGGAAGATCGTGATGCCGATGCTGGCGGAAACGTAGACCGCCTCGGTGCCGAGCGCGAACGGCGCGGACAAGGCCTGGAGCATGGCCTGGGCGACTTCGCCGACGCGGTCGGTGTCGGCGAGGTCGGACATGATGACCGTGAATTCGTCGCCGCCGAGGCGCGCCACGGTGTCGGTGGCGCGCACGCAATCGCGCACGCGGCGCGCCGCTTCGATCAGCAGCAGGTCGCCGGTATGGTGGCCGAGGGTGTCGTTGACTTCCTTGAAACGGTCGAGGTCGACGAACAGCAGCGCGACGTAGAGCCCGGCGCGCTGCGCCTTCATGATTTCCTGCTGCAGGCGGTCGCGGAACAGGCGGCGGTTGGGCAGTTCGGTCAGCGAATCGTAGTTGGCCTGGCGCCAGATGGTTTCCTCGGTGCGCTTCTTTTCCGTGATGTCGGAAAACATGGCGATGCGCCGCAGCACCTTGCCGCTGCTGTCGAAGATGGTGTTGATCGACAGCCACTCCGGGTAGATTTCGCCGCTCTTGCGCCGGTTCCAGATTTCGCCCTGCCAGCGGCCGGTTGCCTCCAGCGCCTGCCACATCTCCTGATAGAAGGGCAGGTCGTGGCGCCCGCTCTTCAGCAGGCTCGCCTGCTGGCCGACGGCTTCGTGCTCGGCGTAGCCGGTCACCTGCGTGAAGGCGGGATTGATGGCGATGATGCGGTTCTCGGCGTCCGTCACCGTGATCGCCTCGCTGATGGCCTGGTGCACCGAGGCGGCGATTTGCAGTTCGTTGTCGGTGCGCTTGCGCTCCACGGCGAGTCCGGCCAGTTGGGCCGCTTCGTGCATCAGCTCGATATCGCCCGCATCCGGAGTGACCGGCTGCTCCCAGTAAAAGGCGAAGACGCCGAGCACCTTGCCGTCCATGGCGAGTATCGGTTCCGTCCAGCACGACACCGACTTGCCCGCCAGCGACGGCGGCCGGCAATCCAGGCAGGCGGAATGGGCGCCGATGTCGTCGATGATCAGACGCCTGCCGCGGCTCGCCGCCTTGGCGCAGGCGGCCTTGCTCTCGGCGCTGATGGATATGCTCGCATTGGCGACGCGATCGGGCACGCTCGGCGCCGCGCCGTAGATCAGTTGCTGGCCGCCCTCGTCGAGCAGCAGAATGGAGCAGGACATGCCGTGGGCCTGGCGCTCGGCGCCGACGGCGATGAGGTGCAGCACCTCCGCCAGCGTGGCATTCTGGGCGAGCCGGCCGGTGACCGCGCTGCGCGTGCGCTCCCGTTCCTCGCCGCGCTTGCGCACGGTGATCTCGAGGTTGTTGCCGAGATAGCCCGTGATCTCGCCCTTTTCGTTGCGCAAGGCGACGGCGTTGCCGTTCACCCAGATCAGCTTGCCGTCGGGTCGCAGGAAACGGTAGTCCTTCGACCACTCGCCGTCGCCCGACGGCGCGTCCTTCCAGATGGCGGCGACGGCATCGCGGTCGTCCGGATGTATGGTCCGCGTCCAGCCCTGGCCGGCGGCCTCGTCGGCGGAAAGGCCGGCGATCTCGCACCAGCGGCGATTGACGAAGAGGCAGTTGCCCTGGTTGTCGATCTGGTAGATGCCGACGGGCGCATGCGTGGCCAGGGTGCGGAAAAGCTCCTCGCTTTCCTTGAGCTGGTGCACCCGCTCCCTGATTTTCGATTCCAGCAGCTGTTGATTGGCTTCGAGCTGGCGGCGCTGGCGGTAGAGCTCGCAGAAAACCTTGACCTTGCTCTGGAGGATGTGCGGCTCGAAGGGCTTGATCAGGTAATCGACGGCGCCCAGTTCGTAACCCTTGAACTGGAGCTGGATGTCCTTCATGCCGGCGGTGACGAAGATGATCGGGAGGTGCCGCGTCTTGGGATTGGACCGCATCAGCTCGGCGGTCTCGAAGCCGTCCATGCCGGGCATCTGCACGTCGAGCAGCACCAGCGCGAAATCCTGCTTCAGCGTGAAGCGCAGCGCATCGTTGCCCGACGCGGCCTTCACCAGGTCGAGTCCCTCGTTGCCGAGGACTGCCTCGAGCGCCACCAGGTTTTCCGGGCGGTCGTCGACCAGCAGCAGCGCCACGTTCTCAGCCATCTCGTCCTTTCCGCGTCCGCGGCATCGCGGTGCGCGCCAGTTTTCGCAACAGGGGCGCCACGCCATCCAAGACAACCACATAGTCTACATCGGTCGCGGCGATTGCGGACTGCGGCATTTGCCGGGCCTCGGCGTCCGCCGGATCCTGGACGATGGCCGTGCCGCCCTTTTGCTTGATGGTCTTCAATCCCTGGCTGCCGTCGTAGTTGGCGCCGGTCAGGACGATGCCGATCAGGCCCGGTCCGTAGACCTCGGCCGCCGACTCGAACAGGACGTCGACCGAGGGACGGGCAAAGCTGACATGGGGGTCGGCGGAAAGCGACAGGAAGCCCTCGCGCTCGACCAGCAGATGGTAGTTGGGCGGCGCCAGGTAAACCGTGCCGGGCAGGATTTCGTCCTGTTCGTCGGCTTCCTTGACGCGCAGGGCGCAGCGCTCGTCGAGCAGTTTGGGCAGGCCGCCGCCGGCCTCCGGGCCGATGTGCTGGACGATCAGGATGGGCAGCGGAAAATCCGCCGGCAACTGGCCGAGCAGCTTCTGCAGCGCGCTGACCCCGCCGGTGGAAACGCCGACGACCACGGCCTGGAAGAGTTTATTGGCCATAGCGCTTTCGGTAGATGCGCAGCGGCGGCGCCACTTCCTCGTAGCGTTCGCCCATTTTCCTTCGCTCCAGGGTTTCCTTGAGGCCGAGGCAGAGGAAGCCCCCCGGCAGCAGGCTGCTGTCGAAAAGCTGCAGGCAGCGTTCCTTGAGGGCGGGCTTGAAATAGATCATGACGTTGCGGCACAGCACCATGTTCATTTCGCCGAACTCGCCGTCGACCGCGAGGTTGTGCGGCGCGAAGACGATGTCCTTCTTGAGGGCGGACGACAGGATGGCGCGGTCGTAGCGCGCCGTATAGTAGTCGGCGAAGGAAGCCGTGCCGCCGGCCTTCTGGTAGTTGCGGGTGAAACGCTGCATTTCCGTGATCGGCATCACGCCCTCGCCGGCCTTCTGCAGCACCGTCTCGTTGATGTCCGTGGCATACATGCGGTAGCGCCCGGCCATGCCCTCCTCGTTGAGCAGGATCGCCATGGAATAGGCTTCCTCGCCGGTGGCGCAGCCGGCGTGCCAGATCTTGACGAAGGGATAGGTCTTGAGGAAGGGCACCACCTGTTCGCGCACGGCGCGGAAGAAGGCCGGGTCGCGGAACATTTCGGTGACATTGACGGTGATGCCGCGCAGCAGCGATTCGAACACGCTGCGCTCGCGCAGCAGTTGCGACTGTGCCTGCGAAAAGGTGTCGAACTCGGACTCGGCCAGCCAGTGCGTCAGGCGGCGCTTGATCGAGGCGTCGGCGTAGTCGCGGAAATCGTAGCCGTAGATCTGCTGCACGCCTTCCAGCAGGAGGCGGATTTCCACGTCCTCCACTGCGTGGTGCTTAGACATGCTGGAAGATCCAGACGCGGATCAGCGACAGCAGCTTGTCGACCTCGATCGGCTTGGAGATGTAGTCGCTCGCCCCCGCCGCCATGCACTTCTCCTGGTCGCCGCGCAGGGCCTTGGCGGTCATGGCGATGATCGGGATGTTCACCAGGCGCGGATTCCTGCGGATTTCGCGCATGGCGGTGTAGCCGTCCATCTCCGGCATCATTATGTCCATCAGGATGATGCCGATGTCGTGATGTTCGTCGAGCCGCGCGATGGCCTCCTTGCCGTTCTCCGCCTCGATCACCACCATGTTCTTCTCCGCCAGGACGCTGGAGAGGGAGAAGATGTTGCGCATGTCGTCGTCGACCAGCAGCACCTTGCGGCCCTCCAGCATCGCCTCCTTGTCGATGGCGGTGCGGATCATGCGCTGCTTGTTCGGGTGCAGGTTGCTTTCCACCAGGTGCAGGAACAGGGTCACTTCGTTGAGCAGGCGCTCCGGGCTCTTGGCGCCCTTGATGATGATGCTTTCGGCGTAACGCCGCAGCTTGCGCTCGTCCTCGTGGGTCAGGTCGCGGCCGGAGTGGATGATGACCGGGATGCGCCGCGCCCCTTCCAGGTTCTGGATGTATTCGAGCAGATCGAAACCCGACATGTCGGAAAGGCCGAGGTCGAGGACCATGCAGTCGAAGGGCTGCGAGGAGAGCAGGCCGATGGCCTCCGCGCCGCTCACCGCCACCGCGATGTCGACGACGCTTTCCTCGAGCAGGGCGACCATGCTGTTCGCCTCGGTCTCGTTGTCTTCGACGATCAGCAGTTTGCGCACCGACTTGGCGATCGAACCCTCGATCGACTGGAACACCTCGTTCAACTGTTCCATGCTGACGGGCTTGGTGGCGAAGCCGATGGCGCCCATGGCCATCGCCTTCTGCCGGTCTTCCATGCAGGTGATGAAATGGACCGGGATGTGCCGCGTGTGCGGGTTGTCCTTGAGGCTGCGCATCACGCCCCAGCCGTCGATGTGGGGCAGCATCACGTCGAGCACGATGGCGCTCGGCAAAAAGCGCCTGGCCATGGCGATGCCGGACTCCCCGTCCGAAGCCACCAGGGCGTCGAAGCCGCGCTCCTTGACCATGCCCTGGAGGATCTTGGCGAAGTTGAGGTCGTCCTCGATGATCAGGATGCATTTGTCGCCGGCCGCCAGCTGGGTGCGGTCGTCGGGCAGGGGCGAGGGGAAGGCAAGGTGTTCCTCGCCCGCCGTGGCGGCCGCGAGCGGCGCCGCCGCTGCCGGCCGCGGCGCCTGGATCTGCGGGCGCAAGGAGGCGGCGGGCGCGGCCCGGGGCGCCGGCTCCGCCAGGCCCGTCACGGCCTCGACAGGCATATAGAGGGTGAACACGCTGCCCTGGCCCTCGTCGCTGCTCATGCGGATCTCGCCATGCATCTTGCGCGCCAGCTGGAGCGAGATGGACAGCCCCAGCCCGGTGCCGCCGTACTTGCGGCTGATGGAGCCATCGGCCTGCTGGAAGGCCTCGAAAACCAGTTGCTGCTTCGATGCGGAAATGCCGATGCCGGTATCGCTGACGATGAACGCGAGCGCCGGCGCCGGCAGCGGATTTTCCCCCGCCGCGGGCGTGGCGACGCGCAATTTAACCTCGCCCTTTTCGGTGAATTTCAGGGCGTTCGACAGCAGGTTCTTGAGTATCTGGTGCACCCGCTGCTCGTCGCCGTGGAACAGCGCCGGGATGCCGGGACTGACTTCCACGCGGAAGTCGAGCCCCTTCTGCTCGGCCAGCGGCTCGAACGTGGCACGGACGGAATCGCAGAGGTCCGGCACCGCCAGCGCGGCGATATTGAACTGCATCTGGCCGGCCTCGACCTTGGACAGGTCGAGGATGTCGTTGATCAGGTTGAGCAGGTCCATGCCGGCGGAATTGATGGTGGAGGCGAACTCGACCTGCTTGACCGTCAGGTTGCCGTCCTTGTTCTGCTTGAGCAGGCTGGAGAGGATCATCAGGCTGTTCAGCGGCGTGCGCAGCTCGTGCGACATGTTGGCGAGGAATTCCGACTTGTAGGTGCTGACGCGCTCGAGCTCCGCCACCTTCTCCTGCAGGATCTGGCTCGCCGCCTCGATCTCCTGGTTCTTGATGCGGATGTTCTCGCGCTGCTGCTCCAGCATCTGCGCCCGTTCCTCGAGTTCCTCGTTGCTCTGCTGCAGCTCCTCCTGCTGCACGCGCAGCTCCTCGGCCTGCTGCTCGGTCTGCTCCAGCAGTTCGGCCGTGCGCTGGTGCGAGAGGTTGGCGTCGATGGCGATGGCGATCCCCTCCCGGGCCACCTCCAGAAACTTCAGCTCGGTCTCGCTGAAGGCGCGGAACGCGCCCATCTCGATGACGCCGACGAGGCGGTTGCCGTGCAGCAGCGGCACGGCGACGACGACCTTCGGCGCCGCCCCGCCCAGGGCCGAGCCGATCGGCAGATAGCCGGGCGGGATCTCGGTGAGGCTGATGATCTTCTGTTCGCGCGCCGCCTGCCCGATCACGCCCTCGCCGAGCCGGAAATGCTCGCCGAGTTTCATGTCCCCGCTCACGGCGTAGGTGGCGGCGAGGGCCAGCTTTACGGCGCGCTCGTCGAACAGGTAGAGCGCGCCGACGCCGGCTTGCAGGTAGGCCACCAGGAAGCCCAGCAGCTTGTCCGTCATCTCGGCCGTGCTCTGCTCCTCGCGGATCAGGAAGTTCAGTTCGTTGCGCCCGGTCTTGAGCCAGTCGCGGCCCTGTTCGGCCTCGCGCGCCTGCCGCAACGAGCGGGTCATGTGCAGGAAGGCTTCGTCGAGCGCGCATTGCACCTCGCTCATGTGCGCCACCGTCTTCATCAGGACGCCCAGTTCGTCGTCGGGCAGGCTGGCGAGGTCGATTTGCAGGGGCTCGGGGACGGCGATCTCGCGGCTCAGGTCGCCCGCGCCGACGGCTTCGGCGATGAACACCTTGTCCGTGCTGTCGGCGATCAAGTCCTGCACCGCGGCGGCGGCGGCTTCGAGCGACCGCCGCACGCTGCGGGTGACGAGGAAGGCCACCGCGGCGCCGCCGGTGACGATCATGGCAAGCATGACGGCGATAAGCCCCATCGCGCCGCTCTGCTCCCGCGCCGCGGCCTGTTCGAGTTCGGCGGCCTTGGCGGCGGCGGCGGCGGCGACGTTGCCGACCTCCTTCAAGACGGCATCGGTCAGGCGGGCGTCGCGGCCGTCGTTCAGCGCGGCGGCCTCGGCGTAGCGCCCGCTGCGCGCCAGCGCCAGGGTTTCGTCGCGGGCGCTGTGCCAGTCGGCCAGGGCCTTGTCGATGCGGGCCGCGTCCGCCGCGTTGCCGAAGAAGCGCTCGCGCACCTTCGCCATGTTTGCGTCGATGCGCAGGGTGGTCGCGGACAGTTTCTGCTGCAATTGGGCAGCCCCGGCGGGACTGGCCTTGCTCGTGAGACCGTTCGCGATCTGCTGGGTGGCGAGGACATCCGCCCGCACTTCGAGGATGGCGGTGGTGACGGCGAACGGCTGGCGGAAGATGTCGGTGCTGATGCGGGAAAGCTGGACGATGCTGCGCGCGCCCAGGAAGCCCAGCACCAAGGCGCCCAGAAGCATCAGCGTGAAGCCGAAGGCCAGCCGGGTGACGATTTTCGTACGATTCAACATCGCTTGGTCCCCATCCACGTTATGGCACTGGTGCCAGCCGCTGCACACCGCGGGAACGGGGCTGTTGGGGCCCGTCTTTCCTCCTCCCGGGGAAGGGCGAATTTCGCTTCGCCTCATGGTTTTTCCGGCCTGACCCCGCGCATCATAGCGTCGATTGCCCCGGCCGTCATGGTTATGACGTATTATGACGAACAAATCGGCCGGGGCGGCGCGCTCCCCCCGCGCCCGGGCTACCGCCGTTTCGCTATGGCTCTTGTTACAGCGGCCAAAGCGTCGCGGCCGGCGTCACTTGTAGAGCTCGGGAAACTGCTGCTTCAGGCGCTCGACCTTGGGCCGGTCGTTGATGACTATGTAGGGATCGTACGGGTGCCGCGCGGCGTAGTTCTGGTGGTAGTCCTCGGCCGGGTAGAAGGCGGACAGGGCGGTCACCGTGGTCACGATTTTTCGCGGATAGACGTGCGCGGCGTCGAGCTGGCCGATGTAGGACGCGGCGCTGCGCTGCTGCTCGGCGGTCACCGCGAATATGCCCGAGCGGTATTGGGGGCCGGTGTCCGGCCCCTGGCGGTCGAGTTCGGTCGGGTTGTGCGCGACGGCGAAGTAGATTTTCAGCAACTGGCCGTAGGTGATTCGCGCCGGGTCGTAGACGACCTTGACCGCTTCGGCGTGGCCGGTGGCGCCGCTGCTCACCGCCTCGTAGGTCGCCGTAGCCGCCGTGCCGCCGGAGTAGCCGGAGGTGGCGGAGACGACGCCCTTCACGTGCTGGAAAACGGCCTGCACGCCCCAGAAGCAGCCGCCCGCGAACACCGCGGTTTGCTGCGTCGATGTCCTGGCGAGAGGCGCGTCGCCGCTGAAATCGGGCAGCCTGGCGGTTTGCCCGTCCGCCGACGCATGTCCGCACAGGAGGGCGGACAAGGCGAGCAGGGAGAAGTTGCGCATGGTCGATCCTTTCATCATCACGGTTGCCTCACCGCAGGGTCGGTCTGTCATGAGCCGAAGGTAAAGGCGTAGGCTTCCAGGCCCGGTTCCTGCGCCTGTATTTCCAGCAGGCCGCTTTGCGGCGATTTCTGGTCGATCAGCTCGTACAGCGTATTGCGCGTGACCGTGACCAGGCCCGCCGGCGCGTCCGCGCCGGCATGGCCGCCGACCGCCGCGCCATTCATCCGGATCGTGGCATGCAAGGGCTTGCCGCTGGCGGTGCCGAGCACCAGGAACACCTTGCGCGCCGTGAAGTCGAGGCGCAATGCCGCGCCGCCCTTGCCGGCCACGATCTTCTCCGAGTCCACCCGCCATTCGCCGCTCAACGCCCATTCATCCCCGGACAGCGCGGCGGGGAAGCCATAGGCGCGCCGCGCATCGCGCGCGATGCGCTCCTTGCCGCCGAAGCTTTCCGCCCGCTCATAGCCGAGATAGGTTTCCGGCGTCTGCCCCGCGGCAGAGACGGCCGAGGCCGGCGCCGGCGCCGCTGCGGCCTTGTCGCCGAGGCCGAGCAGGAAGCGGATGTTGTTTTCGGTCACGTCGTAATTGCCCTCGCCGAAATGGGTGTAAACCACCTTGCCGCCGCGGTCGATGAGGTAGTGCGCCGGCCAGTAGCGGTTTTTGAAATTGCTCCAGGTGTCGAGCCTGTTGTCCAGCGCGACGGGATAACGGAGGCCGTGCTGGGCGACGGCGGCCTTGACGTTGTCGAGCTTTTTCTCGAACTCGAATTCGGGCGAGTGCACGCCGACGATCACCAGCCCCTGCTCGCGGTATTTCCTGTCCCAGTCGGCGAGGTAGGGCAGCGTGCGGATGCAGTTGATGCACGAGTAGGTCCAGAAATCGACCAGCACCACCTTGCCTTTCAGGCCCGGCATGGTGAGCGGCGGCGAGTTGAGCCAGGCGTCGATGCCGGAGAACTGCGGCGCGTCGTAGGGGGAATTCAATCCATTTTCCAGTTTCAGCTCGGTGCGCGCCGGCGCTGTCGTCGGCACTGTGGCGGCCTGGCTGCGGGGGGCGAGCAGCGACTGCGCATCGATGCCGGAGGCGATGTAGGCGACGGACCCCAGGATCAGCACGCCGAATGCCCGGCGCAGCGCCGCCGCGTGCCGGACCAGCAAACCGGCTCCGCTCATGATCTTGCGCCCCGTCAGGGCGATCGCCAGCATCGGCACGCCGGCGCCGATGGCGAATGAAACGATGATCAGGTTGCCGGCCAGGTCGGTCTGCTGCCGGATCACCTGCACCAGCACGGCGGCCAGGATCGGCCCCGCGCACGGCGTCCACACCAGCCCGATGAGCGAGCCGATGACGATGCCGCTGCCCAGTCCCTCGCCGCCCGTTCCGGCCAGCCGGTTGCCGAAATTTGCCAGGCCTTGCGTCAGTCTGCTGAATTTTCCCGACAGCCAGGACGACAGCAGCACCAGGCCGAGCAAGGCGAGCAGAACCAGCGACAAGTCCTTGATCAGGTCGAGGTCTATGCCCAGCAGCCCGACGACCTTGCGCGCCAGGATGGCGAACACGCTAAACGCCAGAACGAAGCCGATGATGATGCCGTACGGCCTGCGCCTGCCACCGTCGGCCGAGGTCGCCAGAACCAGCGGCAACACCGGCAAAATGCAGGGCGAAACGATCAGCGCCAGTCCTTCGACGAAAGCGAGGCCGATATCGAAGCCGTTCATGCGTTACCCCTTGTCCGGGACGAAGCGCAGCGCCACGCCGTTGTTGCAGTAGCGCAGGCCGGTGGGTGCCGGACCGTCGTCGAAGATGTGGCCGTGGTGCCCGCCGCAACGGGCGCAGTGGTATTCGGTGCGCGGCAATATCAGCTTGAAATCGATGCGGCGCTCGACGTGAGCGGGCAGGACGTCGTAAAAGCTGGGCCAGCCGGTGCCGCTGTCGAACTTGAACTTCGACGGGAACAGCGGCAGGCCGCAGGCGACGCAGATGAACAGGCCGTTGCGCTTTTCATGGTCGAGCGGGCTGGTGAACGGGCGCTCGGTGCCCTCCTTGCGCAACACCTCGTATTGTTCCGGCGTGAGCAGCTTCTTCCATTCCGCGTCGGTCCTGGCGATTTTCTCGATGCGTTCCGCCGCGAGCGCCGGCAAGGCGGGGCGGAGCAGCAGCAGGCCCGTCCCGCTTGCCGCCAGTTTGACGAATGTGCGCCTATCCATGATGTTCGCTCCTTGCCTGTCGATTCGTATGTGGCCGCAAAACGGTTACAGCGGAACCCGTGCATGGCAGCCGCGGTCACACAGGACGCGGCTCCCGTGGGAA
>Ga0154359_1043_pt4 | contig 11241 bp, 14 predicted proteins | sample RifGroA2_FD_115887 | JGI IMG/M metagenome (GOLD analysis project Ga0154359, IMG submission 115887) | Rhodocyclales bacterium GWA2_65_20
CGTCTTCATGCTCTCGCCGCACGGCCTGATGAGCCCTTTCCAGCGCGCGCAGATGTACTCGTTGCAAGACTCCAACATCTTCAACATCGCGATCACGGCGATGTTCGACGACTGCCAGGACATCGTCAAGGCGGCCTCGAACGACGCCGCCTTCAAGGCGCAATACAAGATCGGCGCGGTCAATTCGATCAACTGGGCGCGCGTCGCGGCGCAGGTCGTCTATTACTTCAAGGGCTATTTCGCGGCGACCAGCGGGATGAAAAGCGCCAACGACCAGCAGGTCGCCTTCTGCGTGCCTTCGGGCAACTTCGGCAACATCTGCGCCGGCCACATCGCGCGCATGATGGGGCTGCCGATCGGGCAGTTGGTGCTGGCGACCAACGAGAACGATGTGCTCGACGAATTCTTCCGCACCGGCGTCTATCGCCCGCGCGCGACGGCGGAGACGCATGTCACGTCGAGCCCGTCGATGGATATTTCCAAGGCCTCGAACTTCGAGCGCTTCGTCTTCGATCTCGTCGGGCGCGATGCGGCCGTGGTGCGGGAATTATGGCAGCAGGTGGACCGCGGCAACAGCTTCGACCTGCGCGGCACGCCTTATTTCGCCAGGCTGCCCGAATACAAATTCGTTTCCGGCAGCAGCACCCACGCCGACCGGCTGGCGACGATCCGCGCAGTCTGGGAGAAGCACGGCACCATGATCGACACGCATACGGCCGATGCCGTCAAGGTGGCGCGCGAACACCGCACGCCGGGCATGCCGATGGTGGTGCTTGAGACCGCGCAGCCGGTAAAGTTTGCGGAGACCATCCAGGAAGCGCTGGGGCGCGATCCCTCGCGGCCGACGGAACTGGACGGCATCGAGAACCTGCCCCAGCGCGTGGAGGTGATGGCGGCGGACGCCGCCGCCGTCAAGGCCTTCGTCGCCCGCCATTGCGCCTAGCGGCAGCCGTCGCTCCCGCGGCGCCGGGTAGCGGCTACTAGCTCAACAGCGCCTTGGGCAATATGAGGGCCGCGGTCGCCAGCGCGACCAGGAGGGCGGCGGCGATGTAGGTGATGCGTTGCGCCCGCTCGATGGCGGCGGTTTCCCGTGTCCAAAGATCGGACCAGGACAGGTAGGACTCGCAGGAGTCGCGCTGGCCGATTTTTTCCGGGCAGTCGCGGGTGCCGAAGCGGCCGCAGCCGCGGCAGTGGAACGAGGTCTTTAGCATTCGTCGCTTCCTTCGCCATGTGGGTTGATCGATTGACCGAACCGGGTGGCGGAACGCGCCCGCCAACCGATACCAATGGCATCAAATTAGCATTTTTACCGGCGTTTTGTAAATTCCACAAAGGATATACGACAGAATTGATAGAACATAAGTCATAAGCAGGCGGCGGCGATGCGCCTGCCTGCATGACTTTGCGGGGATCGATGGCGGCGGCCGCCGCGCCGGGGGCGCCGGCGCGTAGCGCCTGGGGAAGCTGCGTTAGAGGTAAATCACCGCCGGGAAGACGGTTACGGCCAGCGCCAATACCAGCCATTCGAGGTTGTGGCGCGCAAGCACGCCGGTGAAGTGCAGGACCAGAACGGCAATGGCGACGATGTAATACACGATGAATAGCATTTGTATTCCCCTCCCTTGTCACGCGGGGTTCGTGCATGCATTGTGGCGGAGAGGGCGGGATTCGAACCCGCGGTAGGCTATGAACCTACACACGCTTTCCAGGCGTGCGACTTAAACCACTCATCCACCTCTCCGCGGCGGCGCTCGATTACTGGCAGCGAGCCGCGGATTCTACCAAAAACACCCTCATTGTTCCACGTGCCGTAGCGAAAGATCGAGGGCGCGCACGTCCTTGGTCAGGCTGCCGATGGAGATGCGGTCGACGCCGGTTTCGGCGATCGAGCGCACGGTTTCGAGCCTGACGCCGCCCGAGGCCTCGAGCTGGGCGCGCCCGGCCGTCAGGCCCACGGCCTGGTGCATTTGCGCGAGGTCCATGTTGTCGAGAAGAATCATGGCGGCGCCGGCGTCGAGCGCTTCGGCGAGCTGTTCGAGATCCTCGACCTCGATCTGGACGAAGACGCCGTCGCGGGCGAACGCCTGGGCCTGTCTGAGCGCGGCGGTAACGCCGCCGGCGGCGGCGATGTGGTTTTCCTTGATGAGTATCCCGTCATAAAGGCCGAGGCGGTGGTTGGTGCCGCCGCCGCAGCGCACGGCGTATTTCTGCGCCAGGCGCAGGCCCGGCAGCGTCTTGCGGGTGTCGACGATCTGCGCCCCCGTGCCGGCGACGGCCGCGACGTAAAGCGCCGTGATCGTTGCCGTGCCGGACAGCAATTGCAGGAAGTTGAGCGCAGCCCGTTCGGCCGTCAGGAGCGCGCGCGTGTCGGCCTGGACTTCGCAAATCGCCTGCCCGGCGGCGATGCGTTCACCGTCGTTGGCCGCCCAGTCGATCCGCACCAGCGGGTCGAGATGCCTGAAGCAGGCGTCGAACCAGGCCTGTCCCGCCAGCACGGCATCCTCGCGGCTGACCACGGTGCCGAAGGCGCGGCGCCCGGCCGGCGTGAGCAGAGCCGTCAGATCGCCGCCGCCGATATCCTCGGCCAGCGCGGCGAGCACATTGCGTTCGACTTCGGCGGCGAGCTGCAGTGGAAATTCCATGGTTCGTTCCTCTCTGGGTCGCTTCGATTCTAACAGCGGCAAGCGTACGCCACGGCAGCGCTTGCCGGGCGGATGTCGGCCGTCGCAACGGGCTTCAGGCAGCCGCGACCCAATTGTTCAGCAGCATGCGCGCCGGGGCGAGGAGTTCTCCGGCACTCATGCCGATGGGGCCGGTGCCGGCGGCGACGAGGGCGTCTGCGGCGGCACCGTGCAGATGTACGGCGCCGAGCAACGCCTCACGTGCCGGCCAGCCCTGGGCGAGGAGGGCGACGACGATGCCGGTCAGCACGTCGCCGCTGCCGGCCGCGGCGAGGCCTGCATTGCCCGTGGCATTGACGGCCCAGGCGCCGGCGGCGGCGGCAACAACGCTGCCGCAGCCCTTGAGCACGACATCGGCATGGCAGCGGGCGGCGAGTTGCAGCGCGGCCGCGACGCGGTCGGACTGGACGGTGGCGGTGGTCGTGCCGAGCAGGCGTGCCGCCTCGGCCGGATGGGGCGTGAGCAGGGTCGGAGCGTTGCGCCGGGCGAGGAGACCTTGCAGCACCGGATGGATGGCGAGGAGATTGAGCGCGTCGGCATCGACGACCAGCGGCAGCGGCGCGGCGATGGCCTGGCGCAGCAATTCGGCCGCCGCCGCCGTTTGGCCGAGGCCCGGGCCGATGGCGAGTGCAGTGGCCAAGGCAAAAACTTCATCCGGCGCGCGCAGCATCAGTTCGGCTTGCATCGGGTCGACCGTCATCGCTTCCAGCATGCCGACATAAACGCGGCCGGCACCGAGCTTCAATGCCGCGCGGCCGGCGAGCAGGGCCGCACCGGCCATGCCGGGGGCGCCGCCGATAATGCCGGCGCTGCCGTAGCTGCCCTTGTGGCTGTTGCGCAGTCGCGGCGTCAGGCAGGCGCGAAAAAGATCGACCCCATTCAGAAAACCGTCGGTTTCGGCGAAGGCAAGGCCGAGCGGATGCACGCCGATTTCGCCGCAGTGATCGGGGCCGTCGAGCGTCAGCAGGCCCGGCTTGAGCGCGATGAAGGTCGCGGTGCGCGTCGCCTTGACCGCCACGCCCATGACGCGGCCGGTTTCGGCATCGAGGCCGCTCGGCACGTCGAGCGCCAGCACCGGGCAACCGAGGCTGTTGATGCGGCCGACGAGTTCGGCGTAGCGCCCCGCGAGCGGCCGGGTGATGCCGATGCCGAACAGGCCGTCGACGGCGAGGGCGAAGGGATGAGTCGGAATCTCGGGCAGGATTTCGCCGCCCGCCCGCTGCCAGGCAGCGAGCGCGGCGCCGGCGTCCGCGGGAAGCTTCTCGGCCGTGCCGGCGAACACGACGACGGGCTCGTGTCCCGCTTCCTTGAGCAGGCGGGCGACGACGAAGGCATCGCCGCCGTTGTTGCCGGGGCCCGCGACGACGAGTACCGCCCCGCCTGCGGCCAGCATGGCGGCGGCGACCGCGGCGGCAGCGGCCCCGGCGCGCTCCATCAGCGGCGGATCGGCGTCGGCGAGAAAGCGGGCCTCGACGGCGCGCAGCAGAGAGGTGCGGAGGATGACGGCGGGCATGCCGCCATTCTAGTGCCAGCCTCTGCTTCTGTGGTGCTGGTGCCAGCTGCCAATGCCGGCATCGGTTTCCACGGCACGGTGTCCTTGCCGTTGCCGTCGCAGAAACGACGAAGGCCCCGCCTGGGGCCTTCGTCGCTGAAGCGCTTAACCGGTCTACTTCTTGGTCTTCGTCGCCGTCTTCTTGGCGAGTTCGTTCATGTGGTTGAAGGCCGTGGCGGAAACCTGCGTGATCTGCTCGAAGGCGCTGTTGGCGCGAGCCATCGCCTGCTGCATCGCCTCCATGACATCAGGATTCTGGCCGGGCAGCGCCTTGAAGAAGTTCTGGAAGGAATCCATCAGGTCGTGGCTGCCGGAAGCGAGCTGCTCCGTCAGCAGGCGCGAGAACTCGACGCGGGCATCGTTGCCGATCTCGGCGATCTTCTGGGCGCTTTCCATCATCTTCTGCGCGGTGTCCTGCGCATAGCGGCTGCGCAGGCTCAAGATCTCCTGCGGATCTTTGGCGCCGCTCTGGGCCTTGGCATTGGCGACGCTTTCCTGAAACAACTCGCGCGCGAGTTCCGACTGGAGCGCCATGATCCGCTGCGAGTTTTCGATCGAAAGCTGGGCCAAACGCATGGCCGCTTCCATGTTCTTGCGATTCATGTCGCCGAGTTGCTCGTTTTTCATGGCCGGTACTCCATTGTGGGTAATATGCCGATAATTCTAGCTTATCGCGGAGGGCTTGTAACAAACTGATTTTGAATCAGGATTTACGACGACAAGGGCCGGCTGAAATCTCCGCCTCAATCGATCCCGAGGTGGCTGGCTGCATTGCGCCTGATATCGAGCTTGAAAAAAACAAGGGTTCACCTCATCTACGCGGAAAGATATCTTACTCAAAGGGTTTTCCCATGCGCTTCGATAAATTCACCACCAAGTTCCAGCAGGCGCTTTCCGACGCGCAGAGCCTCGCCGTCGGGCACGACAACCAGATCATCGAACCGCAGCACCTGCTGCTGGCGTTGCTGAACCAGGACGACGGCGCGACTTCCTCGCTGCTGCAACGGGCCGGCGTGAATGTCGCACCGCTGAAAAAGGCGCTCGACGCCGCCATCGACCGCCTGCCGCAGGTCGAGGGCCACGGCGGCGAGGTGTCCATCGGCCGCGATCTCTCGAACCTGCTGAATGTCACCGACAAGGAGGCGCAGAAGCGCGGCGACCAGTTCATCGCCTCCGAGATGTTCCTGCTGGCGCTGACCGCCGACAAGGGCGACACGGGCCGCCTGCTCAAGGAACAGGGGCTGACGCGCCCCGCCCTGGAAAAGGCCATCGAGGCCGTGCGCGGCGGCGCCAGCGTCGGCAGCCAGGAGGCCGAAGGCAGCCGCGAGTCGCTGAAGAAATACTGCCTCGATCTCACCGAACGCGCCCGCGCCGGCAAGCTCGACCCGGTGATCGGCCGCGACGACGAGATTCGCCGCGCCATCCAGATATTGCAACGGCGCACCAAGAACAACCCCGTGCTGATCGGCGAGCCCGGCGTCGGCAAGACCGCCATCGTCGAAGGCCTGGCGCAGCGCATCGTCAATGACGAGGTGCCGGAGACGCTCAAGGGCAAGCGCGTGCTCTCCCTCGATATGGCGGCGCTGCTCGCCGGCGCCAAGTACCGCGGCGAGTTCGAGGAACGCCTGAAGTCCGTGCTCAAGGAAATCGCCCAGGACGAGGGCCGCATCATCGTCTTCATCGACGAGCTGCACACCATGGTCGGCGCCGGCAAGGCCGAAGGCGCCATCGATGCCGGCAACATGCTCAAGCCGGCGCTGGCGCGCGGCGAACTGCACTGCGTCGGCGCCACCACGCTCGACGAATACCGCAAGTACATCGAGAAGGACGCGGCGCTGGAGCGGCGCTTCCAGAAGGTGCTGGTCGACGAGCCGAGCGTGGAGTCGACCGTCGCCATCCTGCGCGGCCTCAAGGAGAAGTACGAAATTCACCACGGTGTCGAGATCACCGACCCGGCCATCGTCGCCGCGGCCGAGCTCTCGCACCGCTACATCACCGACCGCTTCCTGCCCGACAAGGCCATCGACCTCATCGACGAGGCGGCGGCGCGTATCAAGATGGAAATCGACTCCAAGCCGGAGGTCATGGACAAGCTCGACCGCCGCCTGATCCAGCTCAAGATCGAGCGCGAGGCGGTGAAAAAGGAGAAGGACGAGGCCTCGAAGAAGCGCCTCGGCCTGATCGAGGACGAGATCGCCAAGCTGCAGAAGGAATACTCCGACCTCGAAGAGGTGTGGAAAGCCGAGAAGGCGCAGGTGCAGGGCTCCGCCCACATCAAGGAGGAGATCGACCGCACCCGTGCGCTGATGACCGATTTTCAGCGCAAGGGCCAGCTCGACAAGGTCGCCGAGCTGCAATACGGCAAGCTGCCGCAGCTAGAAGAGCAACTGAAGGCGGCGGAGAAAGTCAGTGCCGGCGGGACGGCGAACAAGCTGCTGCGCACGCAAGTCGGCGCCGAGGAAATCGCCGAGGTCGTCTCGCGCGCCACCGGCATCCCGGTATCCAAGATGATGCAGGGCGAACGCGACAAGCTCTTGCAGATGGAGGACAAGCTGCACCAGCGCGTCATCGGCCAGGACGAGGCGGTGCGCCTCGTCGCCGACGCCATCCGCCGTTCGCGCGCCGGCCTGTCCGACGAGAACCGGCCCTACGGCTCCTTCCTCTTCCTCGGCCCGACCGGCGTCGGCAAGACCGAGCTGTGCAAGACGCTGGCCGAGTTCCTGTTCGATTCGGAAGAGCACCTGATCCGCATCGACATGAGCGAGTTCATGGAGAAGCACTCCGTCGCGCGCCTGATCGGCGCGCCGCCCGGCTACGTCGGCTACGAGGAGGGCGGCTACCTGACCGAACTGGTGCGGCGCAAGCCTTATTCGGTGATCCTGTTCGACGAGGTCGAGAAGGCGCACCCCGACGTCTTCAACGTGCTGTTGCAGGTGCTCGACGACGGCCGCATGACCGACGGCCAGGGCCGCACCGTCGACTTCAAGAACACCGTCATCGTCATGACCTCGAACCTCGGTTCGCAGATGATCCAGCAGATGTCCGGCGATGATTACCAGGTCATCAAGCTCGCGGTGATGGGCGAGGTCAAGACCCACTTCCGGCCGGAATTCGTGAACCGCATCGACGAGATCGTCGTCTTCCACGCGCTCGACGAGAAGCATATCGCCGGCATCGCCAAGATCCAGCTCGGCTACCTGGAAAAGCGCCTGGCCAAGCTGGAAATGAGCCTGACGGTTGACGCCAAGGCGCTGGCCGAACTGGCCGCCGCCGGCTTCGATCCGGTCTTCGGCGCGCGCCCTCTCAAGCGCGCCATTCAGGAGCGCATCGAGAACCCCTTGGCGAAGGCGATCCTCGAAGGCAGGTTCGCGGCGAAGGATACGGTGAAGGTGACGGCCGCGCAGGGGCACATCGAGTTCGCCAAGGCATAAAGCCATTTACGCGATTTGCGTATGCAGCAAAGATGGGGTGAAAAGTAGCCTAGATCGTTGATTCGATTGATTGTGCATGTTGCTGGTATTTTGGTTATAATAACTATCAGTTTTCACTGATAGGTGCGACCCAACATGAAAGCAATTGGCATATCCGAAGCAACCACCACCCTTTCCGATCTCGTCGATCAGGCGCTGGCCGGCGAGGAAGTCCTGCTTACCCGTCAAGGCAAGCCGGTCGTGCGCTTGTCCGTCGTGTCCGACGGCAAGGCGCAGCCTGCGGCGATGGACTGGCTCGCGGAATCGCAAGCGCGCCGTCTCGGCGCCGGGCAAAAAGCGGCCTAGTCAGGGTGCCAGGTGCGGCGCATTTGCGCCGCGCGGACGCATTTTGCTTGACCCGCGTCGAAGTCGAAGCTCAGTCCAACTCGGCGACTGCCCCGCAGTTGCGGCCGACCGCGGCGTGACGCGGGCATGAGACGAGGTGGTCGTTGACCAGCCCCACCGCCTGCATGTGGGCATAGCAGATGGTGGAACCGACGAACTTGAAGCCGCGCCGCTTGAGGTCTTTCGACAGCGCGTCGGAAAGCGGCGTCGAGGCGGGAATTTCCTTCGGCGTGCGCCAGGCGTTCCTGATCGGCCGTCCGTCCACAAAACTCCACTGGTAGGCGTCGAATGAACCGAACTCGCGTTGCACGTCGAGGAAGGCTTTGGCGTTGGTGATGGCGGCGGCTATCTTCAGCCGGTTCCTGACGATGCCGGCATCGTTCATCAGCCGCGCGACGTCCTTGGCGCCGTAACGGGCGACGCGTTCGGCAGCGAAGCCGTCGAAGGCGCGGCGATAGTTCTCGCGTTTCCTCAGGATGGTGATCCACGACAGCCCGGCCTGCGCGCCTTCGAGGATCAGGAACTCGAACAGCACGCGGTCATCGTGCTGCGGCACGCCCCATTCGTCGTCGTGATAGGCGACGTAGAGCGGATCGTCGCCGCACCAGGGGCAGCGGGGGTTGTCGTTTGTCATGGCGGGTGCACTGCCAGATTGCAGGCTTGAGCCGGTAGAGTTGCCGACAGAGCAGGTCAGGCCGCCGCCAGTTCCTCGTCGCGCCGCTTTCGTTTCGCCTTCGGCTTCTTGATGGTGACATGGGGTTCCAAGCCAGCGACGGTGGCCATGTCGATCAATGCTTCCAGTGAGAACAGGCTGATCTTGCCGCGCATCAGATCGGACATGCGGGGTTGCGTAATGCCGAAGAGCCGGGCAGCCTCGGCCTGGGTCTTGCCGCTGGTTTTCACCCATCCCTGCATGGCCATCATTAGTTCGGAGCGTGCGCGCATGCTGGCGGCCTGCTGCGGCGTGTCCTCGATGGCGTCCCATACACTGGCGAACCGTTGTTCTTTGCTCATGGCTGTTTCCTCATCAGTTCTTTGAAACGGCTGCGGGCCAACTTGATGTCCTTCGCGCTGGTTTCCTGCGTCTTCTTCTGGAAGCAGTGCAGAACATAGACTGCATCGGCCAACCTTGCCAGGTAGATCACTCGGAAGGCGCCAGCTTCGTCCCGTATCCGAATCTCCTTGACGCCTGCGCCGATGGTACTCATGGGCTTCCAGTCGTCGGGTTCCTCGCCGCGCTGGACCTTGTCCAGTTGAAACCCGGCGTCCTGGCGGGCATGGTCGGGGAAGGCGCGAAGAGCCTCAATGGTGTCACCCAGGAACTCGGCGGGCTTGATCCTCATGGATGAAATATACAAGAACTGGTAACTATGGCGCAAGCGGCGGAAACAAAAAACCGGCCGAAGCCGGGTCGGTGCCACACCAGGGACAGCGGGACAAGGTTGTCGGCTCCACGCTTCCTCCGAATCCGAATCAGGCCATCAGCCGATCCAGAATTTCAGGCCAGTGCGTGTAGAGGCAGCAATGCCCTGCGCCCGGCAGCTCGAACAAGCGGCTGCGCGGCAGGACGGACGCGAGGTGACGCGTCATCGCCGGCGGCGTAAAGCAATCTTCCGTGCCGATCCAGAGATCGACTTCGGCCCGAATCTGCTCCAGCGGGAACGGCCACGCGCCCGCCGCCAGTACGGTATCGCAGGCGACGCCCTCGATGCCATTGCGCAACGTTTCGGCATAATCGGCCTCGAACCATGGGGCGCGGGCGGCGAGCAGATCCTGATCAACGGCCGTTGCCGATGCCGCCATGGCGGCGAGCAGGCCGGCAGGCGAAGCGGCAAGCGGCGCCATTGCCTCGCGCAGGGCGCGCGGATCGGCGCGGGCCAGATTGTAGAGCGCGCGCATCGCTGCCGCCCTGTCCGCGTCTACTCCCACCACGCTCAAGGGCGCCAGGCCGCCGACGATGGCGATCCGTTCCACCTGAGCGGGCAGAGCCTGAGCGCAGGCCAGCGCGTACAAGCTGCCCATCGAGAAGCCGACGAGCTTGAACTTGTCGATGCCGAGCGCGTGCGTCAAAGCGTGCACGTCGTCGGTCCAGTCGCCCACCGAGCGTTCGCGCAAAGGATCGGACAGCCCGTAGCCGGGCCGCTCGGGAGCGATCAGACGCATGCCGCGCTGCGCCGCCGCCGCGGCCATGTCTGCGAATATCGAACGCCGCGAACCCGGTGCGCCGTGGAAATAGAGTACCGGCATGCCGGCAGGCACGCCGTATGCAGCATAGCCTAGCCGGCGTCCATCGGGCAGGCGCAGGACATTGTCTGTGGGTTCGGGTGGGGCGGAATGGGGCACTGGGTCGATCCTTATTTCAAGCCTTTTTGACCGGGGTCTTTCCTGGCTTCTTCTTCGGTAGGTAGCGGACACCAGGCACCTTGGCGAAATCCGCATCCTGCGTCCATAAGGTTGCGCCGTGGGCGCGGGCCGTGGCGAGAATCACGCTGTCGGCCATGGCCAAGTCGAATTCGCAGGCAAACCGCGCGGCGGCTATAGCGAGGTCCGGCCCCAGGTCGACGATCCAGCCCTGGTGCATGACACCGATCAGGCGCAGAGCCGCCCGTTCGTCACGCTCGCGCAGACCCCATTTGAAGACCTCGTAGAGGGCAATGGCCGGAACGATCAGGGCGGCACTGTCCTCGATGGCGGGCGCAAAGTCGCCGGCATTGGCGCCATCCACGAAATACTCGACCCATGCCGAGGAATCGACGACGTTCATCCGCGTCACAGCAGCCGGTCCGCCTTCTCGCGTCCGACGTTGGCGCCGGCACCCTTCATGAATCCACGTAGCGACTGCACCGACTCGACGGGGATCAATTCGACCCGTCCTTCAAGCGCGACGACCTGGAACTGCTGCCCCGGCTGTAGTCCCAATCTTTCTCGCACGGCTTGGGGGATCACCACCTGAAATTTCGACGATAGCGTGACTGCATTCATGACAAAGCTCCGCCCAGAATTGGTAAGCGAAATTATAGTCGATCGATTTATCGTAAAACGAAGTGGAGTTAATTCAATGTAATTCCTTGCGTGGCCAAATGGGACAGCGGCTTGGTCATGGCGGACCGCCGGCCGGGTCGGCCAGCATGTCGGCGAGCAGCAGGGCGACCAGTTCGGCCTGGCGCGAGGTGCCGGTCTTGGCGAAGATGGC
>Ga0154359_1242_pt1 | contig 11188 bp, 9 predicted proteins | sample RifGroA2_FD_115887 | JGI IMG/M metagenome (GOLD analysis project Ga0154359, IMG submission 115887) | Rhodocyclales bacterium GWA2_65_20
GCGCTACGCACCAACTGCGAAGCCGCCGACGAAATCGCCCGCCAGTTGCGCCTGCGCGACCTCGGCGGCCTGATCGTCATCGACTTCATCGACATGGAAGCGCCGAAGAACCAGCGCGAAGTCGAGAACCGCCTGCGCGATGCCCTGCACTTCGACCGCGCCCGCGTCCAGATGGGCAAGATCAGCCGCTTCGGCCTGCTCGAACTCTCGCGCCAGCGCCTGCGTCCCGCGCTCGCCGAGACCAGTTACATCACCTGCCCGCGCTGCACGGGCACCGGCCATATCCGCTCCACCGAATCGGCCGCGCTGCACATCCTGCGCATCCTCGAAGAGGAGTCGATGAAGGAAAACACCGGCGCGGTGCACCTGCAAGTGCCGGTGGACGTCGGCACCTTCCTGCTCAACGAAAAGCGCGCCGATATCGCCCGCATCGAGATGCGCCACCGCATCAACCTGGTGATCGTGCCGAACCGCCACCTGGAAACGCCGCAGCACGAAATCATCCGCCTGCGCCACGACCAGTTGAATCAGGAGGGCGTCGCCCTGGCCAGCTATCAGATGGCCGAAAAACCGGCCGAAGAGGCCTATCAGCCGCCTTCCGCTCAGAACGAAGCCAAGGCGCAAAGGCCGGAAGCCGCGGTCAAGGGCATCACGCCCGATCAACCCGCACCCATCGTCGTACCCAGGCCCGAAGTGAAGCCGTCTGCGCCGCAAGCGCCCGGCATCATCGCCAAGATATTTTCCTGGTTCAGGGGCAACAAGATTGAAGCCGAACCGGTGGTCGAGAAGAAGGCCGTCAAGCCCGCCCGTCGCGACCGAACCGAGCGCGGCGAACGCAGTGAGCGTGGTGAGCGCGGACGCGGCGGACGCGGACGCAAGGAAGGCCGCGAGGAACGCGAAGACCGTCCCAATCGCAATGAGCGCAAGGAACGGGGCGAACCGCGCGGCGACCAACCGCGCCAACAACAGCCCAAGCGCGAAGAACAGGCGGAAGGCCAGGCAGCGGGCAGCCGTCGCCAGCGCCCCGAACGCCAGGAGCGCAGCGAGCGTCCGCCCAAGGCGCCGCGTTCAGAAACCGTCGCCGCGGCAGCAGCAACGGCGGCGGTAGCCGATACCGCTGCCGGCGCCCAACTGCCCGTCAGCGGCGATAGTGGCGCCCCGCAAAGCGAAGCCCCGAGCGAAGGCCGTCGCCGCGGGCGGCGCGGCGGTCGCGGCCGTGGCAGTCGCAACGAGGAAGCCGTAGCAGTCGATACGGCCGCCGAAACGACTGCCGCGGTGGAAACGGCACCGGTGGCACAGGAGCCGGCCGCCGCCGCAGTTGGCGTAGCCGTCGAGCCCGTCGCCGCGCCGCGTCCCATGCCCTGGCCAACGCCGATGGCGGTTGCCGCCGCCGTGGAGGAGGCAGCCACGCCCGTCGTGGCAGCTGCCCCGGTTGCTCCCGTCGCGATGCCGGTTATCGAAGCCGCTCCGACGCCGGTACCTACAACACCGACGCCCACGCCGGTCGCCGCACCCGCGCCCGTTCCGGCACCTGCGCCGGTCGATCTCTCCGCCAGCTTGCAACAAGCCGGACTGGTGTTGATCGAAACCGTACCGAACAAGGTGCAGCCGGCAGCGCCCATCATCGTCCCGCCGCAACCCTTGGGCCGCAAGCCGAAATCAGCGGCCGTGATCGCCGCGGAACCGCTCCAGATGGTTGAAACCAAGCACGAATAAGCGCTTGCGGGGATGCAAAACGGGCACGCTCTGGCGTGCCCGTTTTATTTTGTCCGCAGCGCCGCGATCAATCCGCGCGCCGCATCCTCGATGAGATCGAGCACATGCACGAAACCGTCGTCGCCGCCGTAGTAGGGATCGGGCACTTCTTCCTCGTCGCGATTCGCCGCGTATTCGAGGAACAGACCCAGCTTGTGGCGATGCTCGATCGGACAGGCTCGTTGCAGGATGGCCAGGTTGTCCCGATCCATCGCCAGAATGCAATCGAAATGGATGAAGTCGAGTTCGTTCACGCGTCGCGCCCGCAGTTTCGAAAGGTCATAGCCGCGGCATTGCGCGGCATTACTGGCGCGCGGATCGGGCGCTTTGCCGATGTGGTAGCCATGGGTGCCGGCCGAGTCGATCTCGAACAAGGCCGCGAGGCCTTCGCGCTCCACCAGCGTCCGCAACACGCCTTCCGCCGTGGGTGAACGGCAGATGTTGCCCATGCAGACGAAAAGAATTCTATTCATTCATTTCTGAAACGCAGCCCTGCCAACTCGACCCTTTGCCGGGCCAGTAGAAGGTCTTCGCTTCCAGGTGCCTGCGCACTAAACAAAAAGAGCCCGCATCGCTGCGGGCTCTTCGGATTGAGGCACATTATTTCCTGGGTTTCTGCCGGCCGCCCTGGCCCTTGAAGTGGGGCTTCTTCTGTGACTGTGAGGGTGGCCTGGCGTTGCCGGTAGGCGCAGGCACGGCACGATTGCCGGGCGCAAGCTGGATTTCGAGTTCGACGATTTCGTCCCATTGCGCATCGGTCCTGTCGCGTTCCGGAACGGAGAGCAGCTCGCGCAAGCGGCGACGTGGATCGAAAGGCTGCGGCTGCGGCGGCTGTGGCGGTAGGGAGTCAGGGGGGGGCGATTGCGTATTCATGGCGATATTGTATCCGGGATGGCGGATTTCAGCCAAACAGGTTGGCAAATCACGGCGGCAATCCTTTCAATGCAGCTTTTTCGGATCCCCGCAGCACTGCTTGAACTTCCTGCCGCTGCCGCAGGGACAAGGCTCGTTGCGTCCGACCTTCGGCGATTCGCGCCGCACGGTCTCGGCAGGGATGCGCATAGTTCGCCAGAAATCGTAGATCGCCAATACTAGCACCGGCAAATCCTCGGCGGCCTGCCGCATGGCCTGTCGCTCGGCGGCGGCGCTCATCCACGCCTCGCCGTGCTTGATGACATCCTCCTTGAAGGCGCCGTTGAGGAGAAAGAAATTCTCGAGCAGGCCAGACAAGTCCTCGGCATAATCCCCGGCGGCATCGAGCCAGTCGGCCTTGCCCAAATGGGTGCCGTAGAGGTAGCCGTCGGCCCAGGCGCCGTAGTCGGATTCGTCCGAATCCGCATCGACCGGATAGAGGATCATTTCCGGCTCCTCGCCGCGATAGAGGGCGGCGGCAACCTCGTTGTAGAGGCGCATCAGGAGAGCCATGACCTCCTGCGCCTGGGTTTCGTTTTCGTATATTGGCTCTTCGCCGAGGGCGGCGGGCATCCACGCGCTGGGCAGCACCGGCTCGGGTGCGCTGACGACGGCGCAGAGCAGACCCTGCAATTCGTCCAGGCGCATCGCCTCGCCCCGAAATATCTCCGCGGCAAGCAATTCTTCGAGGCGGTCGACCTCGGCAGGGCCTAGCGGAACTGCATGACGGAATGGTTCCATGACAGGATTCTTGTCGTAGAATGGGCAGGCTTCAAGCCTATCAGACCCTACAAACCTCGGGAGGTACACAGATGAACAAATCGGAACTTATCGAAGTTGCTGCCAAGGAAGCCGCCATCAGCAAGGCCGCAGCCGAGAAAACACTGTCCGCCATCATGGCTGCCGTCGTCAAGGCCGTTTCCAAGGGTGATTCCGTCACCCTCGTCGGTTTCGGCACGTTCAAGTCCGCCAAGCGCGCGGCCCGCACCGGCAAGAACCCCAAGACCGGCGCCACCATCAAGATCGCAGCCACCACCGTGCCCAAATTCTCCGCCGGCGCCGGCTTCAAAGCCGCCGTCGCAGGCAAGAAAGCCGCCGCGAAGAAAAAGTAATCCTGAGTTTCGGCTTCGCAGCAAGGCCCGCCTGGTGCGGGCCTTTTTTATGGTGCCCCCGGCAAGGCGAACTGCATGCGCCGCCGTCAGTGGTGTCCGCTCGCCGCAGACAGCATCTTTTCGGTGCGTTTCTTCCAGGCTTGCTCCAAAGTCAGCCCGACCAGAGATTCAGGCGGCAGGAACACGTCCCAGTGCTGCTGGAACAGGTCGACATCCTCGCCGGTATCCATGTGCGCCCGGTAAATCTTCTCCTGATAGATCGGGGCATTGGGCAACGCGACGAGTTCGACTGATTGGATGATCACGGATGGCTCCTCAGCAAGTCTCGCTGTGTATCCTGCGCCTCGCAGCCCCCCGCTTGAAGCCAAAGAATGCGGCCGATTCCCCCTCTAGTTCCGATTGAAATCCGTGCCGGAAAGGGATTGGGGGTAGGAGCATTTACGCCTTCGCGTATACTGCAACCATGAATACGCCTCTCGTCGATACGCGCGGCCGCCGGGTGCGCGACCTGCGTATCTCGATTACCGACCGCTGCAATTTCCGTTGCGTCTATTGCATGCCGAAGACGGTGTTCGGCCGCGACTATCCATTCCTGCCGCGCATCGAACTGCTCTCCTTCGAAGAAATTGCCCGTCTCGCCCGCATCTTTGTCGGCCAGGGGGTACAGAAAATACGGCTCACCGGTGGCGAGCCGCTGTTACGCAGAGATGTCGAGCAGTTGATCGGCCTGCTGGCGAAAATTCCCGGCTTGGAACTGACGCTGACGACCAACGGCTCCCTGCTGCCTCAGCGCGCCCGCTCATTGAAGGCAGCCGGCCTCAAGCGCGTCACCGTCAGCCTCGATGCGATCGACGACGCCATATTCCGTCGCATGAACGATGTCGATTTCCCGGTGGCACGCGTACTGGAAGGCATCGCCGCCGCCGCGGCGGCGGGGCTCGCGCCGGTCAAGATCAACACGGTCGTCAAGCGCGGCGTCAACGACGGCGAAATCCTCGCGCTGGCGAAGCATTTCCGCGGCACCGGCCACATCCTGCGCTTCATCGAGTACATGGATGTCGGCAGTTCCAACGGCTGGCGCATGGAGGAAGTCGTACCTGCCGCCGAAGTCGTCGCACGCATCGGCGAAGTTTTCCCCATCGAGCCAGTCGATCCGGGCTACCCGGGCGAAGTCGCCGAACGCTGGCGCTACCGCGACGGCGCCGGCGAGATCGGCGTCATCTCCTCGGTCACCCACACCTTCTGCGGCGGGTGTACGCGCGTCAGGCTGTCGACCGAAGGCAAGCTCTACCCCTGCCTCTTTGCCCAACACGGCCACGACTTGCGGCAACTGCTGCGGGAAGGAAAAGCGGACGACGCAATCGCCGCGGCCATTGCCGCGATCTGGGCCGTGCGCGACGACCGCTACTCCGAAATTCGCAGCGCGCAAACGGCGGCGCAGAAGAAGATCGAGATGTCCTACATCGGCGGTTGAGCCGACAAACAACCGGAGAACGCCCTTTGAGCTCCCTGTTGCAAGCCTTGTCCTGCATCGACGGCTACGACCCCGATTCCCTGAGCGTTGAGAAGGCGCAGGAACTGATCCTCGCGCTGCTGGCGCCGGTCGGCGGCGTGGAGCGCCTCTCCGTGCGCGCCGCGCTCGGCCGCGTGCTGGCAGCGGATGTCGTCTCGCCCATCGACGTGCCGGCCCACGACAACTCGGCGATGGACGGCTATGCCATACGCATTGACGATCTGGCCGCGGCCGGCGAGACGCGTTTGCGGATTGCCGGCAGCGCCTATGCCGGCCGCGCCTTCGCCGGCAGCCTGGCTCCCGGCGTATGCGTGCGCATCATGACCGGCGCCATCGTGCCGGCGGGCGCGGATACCGTCGTTATCCAGGAAGTCGTCCGCGTCGACAACGAACATGTCGTCGTCCCCGCCGGCCAGAAGGCGGGGCAGAACGTCCGCCGCAGCGGCGAGGACTTGCGCGCCGGCCATGCCGCCCTGGCCGCCGGCAAACTGCTGCGCCCCGCCGAGATCGGCCTGCTTGCCTCGCTCGGCATTGCCGAAGTCGCCGTGCGCCGCCGCGTGCGCGTGGCCGTCTTTTCGACTGGCGACGAACTCTGTTCCATCGGCGCCAACCTCAAGGCCGGCGAAGTCTATGACAGCAATCGCTACACGCTGTGGAGCATGCTGACGCGCCTGGGCTGCGACGTGCTCGACATGGGCGTCGTCCGCGACGACCCGGCCGCGCTGGAAGCCGCCTTGCGCAGTGCCGCCGAAAATGCCGACGCCATCATCACCAGCGGTGGCGTTTCGGTCGGCGAGGCCGACTTCATCCGCGCCCTCATGGCCAAGCTCGGCGAAGTGGCCTTCTGGAAAATCGCCATGAAGCCGGGCCGGCCGATGGCCTTCGGCCGTATCGGCAATGCTTTCCTGTTCGGTCTGCCCGGCAATCCCGTCGCGGTGATGGTCACCTTCTACCAGTTCGTGCGCCAGGCGCTGCTGAAGATGGCCGGCGTCACACCGCTGCCGACGCCGCCCGCCTTCGCCGCGCGCTGCATGCAGCCGATCCGCAAGGGGCGCGGCCGTACCGAGTTTCAGCGCGGCGTCCTCTATCCGGATACGGAAGGCTGGTGCGTGCGTCCCACCGGCGGCCAGGGGTCGGGGATATTGCGTTCGATGACCGAGGCCAACTGCTTCATCGTGCTGGAACAGGAACGCAGCGACGTCGCCGCCGGCGAGACCGTGATGGTCCAACCCTTCGAGGGATTGATCTAAGCCGCGAAACGGTAGGTATTCCGCCCCGCCGCCTTGGCGGCATAGAGCGCCTCGTCCGCGCTTTTCCGCAGCAGCAGGTCATCGGTGCCGTTCTGCGGATAGAGGGCGATGCCGATGCTGCCCGTGACATGGGCGCTCCCCTCGGCCAAATCGAACGGCTGGGCGATGGCACCGATGAGGCGCCGCGCCACCTCATCGACCTCCTCGACGTTATCGAGATCGGTAAGAATGACGGCGAACTCGTCGCCGCCAAAGCGCGCCACGGTATCGACGGCGCGCACGCACTTCGCCATGCGCCGCGCCGCCTCGGTCAGCAGCGCGTCGCCGGCGGCATGGCCGAGGGTGTCATTGACCGCCTTGAAGCAATCGAGATCGATATACATCAAGGCGAAACTGCGCTTGTGCCGCCGCGCTATCGCCAGGGCGCTGTCGAGGCGGTCGTCGAACAGGTGCCGGTTGGGGATGTCGGTCAGCGCATCGTAATTGGCCTTGTGCAGGATGATCTCCTCGGCCTGCTTGCGTTTCGTGATGTCGATGAAGGTCGCTACATAGCGACCTGTGCTTCCCGCGTCGCCGGCGACGGTGGTTATCGCCAGCCACTCGGCATAAATTTCGCCATTCTTGCGGCGGTTCCAGATTTCACCCTCCCAGCGGCCGATCCTGGTCAGGTGGCGCCACATCTCCTCGTAGAACGCCTTGTCGTGACGGCCGGACTTGAGCATCCGCGGCGTCATCCCTATGGCTTCCTCGGGGCCGTAGCCGGTAATGGCGGTGAATGCGGGGTTGACCTGGATGATGCGGTTCTCGTGATCGGTCACCATGATCGCTTCCGCTGCCCGTTCGAACACGGTCGCCGCGATTTGCAATGCGCCTTGGGCCGATGCCACTTCATCGATTTCCTTCTGCAGCGCCGCGTTGATCACCGACAGTTCGTGCGTGCGCTCGGCGATAACGGCTTCCTGGTTGCGATTGATGCCTTCCAGCACGCGCAGATGGCGGCGCGTATGCCACGCCACGAAATGTCCGAGGCCGGCAACGACGATGAAGGCGACGAGATACACGGCCGCCGCATACCTGCGCCGCGACTCGCCTATCTCGATGAGCTTTTCGGCCGGCATGGTGATGGCAATGCCGCCGCGGATGTCGCCCACCTTGTATCCCTGTGCTTGATGGCATTTCATACAGGCCGGCTTGACGACTAGCGGAGCCATGTAGCGGTGGACCGGCCGGGCAACAATGCCGTTGTCTTTACCGAGGAAGCTCAGGCGTTCCTCCAGCCCCTGCTGCTCGAACAATTGCAGCGATTCCGCCTCCCAGGCATCGGCGGCATTGGCCGGACGGACCGGCTTGAGGCTGGTGATATGGAATCTGACGCCTTCAGCCTTCTCCGCAATCTCGGCAATCTGCCGCGTCATGTAGGCGGGATTGACCATCGTCAGGGTCGTACCATCGGCGGTGACGACATCGCGCTTGGGATGGTCGAGGTAGGGATTGGGCCGGGTTTTCTCCGTTACTGGAACGTATACGCCGCCATGCATGGCATTCCAGTCGCGCGTCAGTTCGATCAGCTTGAAAAGCACCGCACCGCGCTCGCGCGCCACGCTGGCAAGGTTCTCTTCGATGTGGGTGTATTCCCAATACAAGGAAGTTCCCGCGAGCGCGGCGACGAAAAGATAGACCACCGTTACCACCGAACGGTAGCTTGCCTCCCCGAAACGCATGCCGGATGGTTCCATATGCACGGCGTTACCTCTACCGGACTTATAGCAGAAGCCGGGCGGACCGATTTGACGGCGATCAATCCCCCCGCAATGCCGCCAGCGGCGGCGAACGCAGCACGCGCGAGGTTCCCGCCATCCCGACCAGCGATACGCCGACAAGACCCAGCACCGCACCGAGCAGCGGCAGCGTCGCCGCCGGCAGGTATTCGAGATGGAAGATCAGGCGCGCCAGAGCCCACGAAATCCCTGCCGCACCGAACCCGCCAAGCAGTCCGGCGATGCCGCCCAGCGCCGCGAATTCGGCGAGTACGGCGGCACGAATCCGGGAACTGCGGGCGCCCAGGGCGCGCATCAGCCCGAGGTCGGCCGCACGCTCGTCCTGCGCCGATTGCAGCGCCGCGACGAGCACCGCAATGCCCGCAAGCAGCGCGAATCCGAACACCATCTCGACGGCGCGCGCCACCTGGTCGAGCGTCGCGTGCAACTGACGCACCACGGCATCGACATCGATCACGGTGATATTCGGGAATTCGCGCACCAGCGCATTCACCGTATCCGCTCTGTCGGCCGGCAGGTGGAAGCTGGTGATGTAACTCGCAGGATAAGACTCCAGCGCACCCGGCGGCGCGATGACGAAGAAATTGACGCGCATCGAATCCCAGTCGAGGCGGCGCAAGCTGGTAATGGGCGCGGCGAGACGCACGCCAGCGATCTCGTAGGCGATCTCGTCGCCCAGCTTCAGGCCCAGCGTTTCCGCGAGGCCCTGCTCGACCGAGAATTCCAGCGCGGCGGTATTGCCATGCCAGCGTCCGGACGTGACCTCGTTGCCAGGCGGCAGCATTGCGGCCCAGGAAAGGTTGAACTCGCGTTCGACGAGCCGCTGGGCGCGCTCGTCGGCGTAATCCTGGGGGCCGACCGGCTGCCGGTTGACGGCAACCAGGCGCCCGCGCACCATCGGTTCCAGCGACGGTCTCGCCACGCCATGCGCGGCGAGAAAATCGGCAAGCGCCGGACGCTGCTCGGGCTGGATGTTGATGAGGAAGCGGTTGGGCGCATCGGGCGGCACCTTCGACTTCCAGCTTTCGAGCAGGTCGCCGCGCCCCACGGTGAGCAGCAGCAAGGTCGTGATGCCGAGGCCCAGCGCCACCGTCTGTACCACCGTCGCGCGCATGCGCCGCCGCAGGCTGGCAAGCCCGTAGCGCCACCCCGCGCCCGCCCGCACGCCCTGCGCCAGAGCCAACACCAGCCGCGCCGCCCCGGCATAGAGCAGCACCGCGATGGCGAAACCCGCCAGCACCACGCCACCGAGCCGGACGTCCTCTGCCACCCAGAACAACAGCACCGCCAGCAGCGCTATGCCCGCACCATAAGCGGCGAGGGCTACGGGCTCCGCCGCCGTCCATTCGCGGCGCAGCACGCGCACGGTCGGCACGCGTTTCAGCCGCAGCAGCGGCGGCAGGATGAAGCCGGCGACGAGCAGGTTGCCGACGGCGAAGCCTTGCAGCCAGGGCAAGCCGCCCGGAGCCGGGAGTTCCTGCGCGATCAGCCCGGCGAGCTGCGTCTGCAAGCCGAGTTGCGCGAAAAAACCGGCGACGCAGCCGACGACGGTCGCCGCCAGGCCGAACAGGAAGAACTCGCCGCCGTGAATCGCCAGCAGTTGCGCCTGGCGCGCGCCGAGGCAGCGCAGCACGGCGCAGGCGTCGAGATGGCGGCGCACGTAGCGGTCGGCCGCCAGTCCCATCGCCACGGCGGCGAGGATCACTGCCAGCAACGCCGCAAGCCGCAGGTAGCGCTGCGCGCGTTCGAGCATGTTGCGCACTTCGGGACGCGCGTTGTCCATGCTCTCCAGCCGCTCGCCGCGCCCGAGGTGGCTTTCGGCCCAGCGGCGAAAACCCTCCACGGCATCGCGCCCGCCGGCAAAATGCAGACGGTAGCTGACACGGCTGCCGGGCTGGATCAACCCGGTCGCCGGCAGGTCGGCGAGGTTCAGCAGCAGACGCGGGGCGAAGGCGAAGAAGTTCATGCCGCGATCCGGGTCGAGCGTCAGGATGGCGGACGGCTCCAGCGACAGCGCTCCGACGCGTACCGTGCTCGCAGCCCCGGCATCGAGTGCGGCGGCGAGGCGCTCGTCCGGCCAGACCTGGCCCGTCGCGGGGACGGCGCGGGTTTCGGCGTCGGACGCGTTGAGCGCCGGCGCCACGCGCAAGGCGCCGCGCAAGGGATAGCCCGCGGACACGGCCTTGATCTCGGCGAGCTGCGTCTTGCCGTCGCTGGCCACCATGCTCGGGAAGGTCGCGCTCTCGGCGAGTTGTAGGCCGCGCCGCGCGGCCTCGCTGCGGTAAGCGTCGGCCCAGGGATGATCGGCGATCAGCAGCAGGTCGCCGCCCAGCAGTTGGTGGGATTCGAGCGTCAGAGCCTGCTGGACGCGGTCGGCGAGGAAGCCGACGCTGGTCATCGCCGCGACGGCCAACACCAGCGCGACGCCCAGCACCGTCAGTTCGCCAGCCCGCAGGTCGCGCACCAGCATGCGCAGCATGAGGCGGAAGCTGCTCACAGCGAGCGCAGCGTCTCCACTGCCTGTTCGACGCGTTCAAGCGCGATCACCTCGATGCCCTTGATCGGCTGTTTCGGCGCATTGGCCTTGGGCACCAGGGCATGGGTGAAGCCGAGCTTGGCGGCCTCCCGCAGGCGTTCCTGGCCACGCGGCGCCGGGCGAATTTCTCCGGCCAGTCCCACCTCGCCGAAGGCCACCATCTTGGCCGGCAGCGGTCGGCTACGCAGGCTGGAAACGATCGCCAACAGCACCGCCAGATCGGCGGCGGGCTCCTGGATGCGGACGCCGCCGACGGCATTGACGAATACGTCCTGGTCGAAACAGACGATCCCGGCATGACGATGCAAGACCGCCAGCAGCATCGCCAGGCG
>Ga0154359_1243_pt1 | contig 11175 bp, 11 predicted proteins | sample RifGroA2_FD_115887 | JGI IMG/M metagenome (GOLD analysis project Ga0154359, IMG submission 115887) | Rhodocyclales bacterium GWA2_65_20
GACAAGCTGGTCGGCATCATCGCCGTGGCCGATACCCTCAAGCCCGAGGCCAGCGAAGCCATTGCCCTGCTCAAGCAGCAGCACATCAAGGTCGTGATGCTCAGCGGCGACAACCAGCGTACGGCCGACGCCATCGCCCGGCAGCTGGGTATCGAGCGGGTAATTGCCGAAGTGCTACCGGAGGACAAGGTCAAGGTTATCCAGCAGCTGCAGCGGGAAGGCGAAGTGGTGGCGATGGTGGGCGATGGCGTCAACGATGCCCCGGCGCTGGCCACCGCCGACATCGGCATCGCCATCGGTTCCGGCTCGGACGTGGCCAAGGAAACCGGCGGCATCATCCTGATCCGCAACGATGTGCGCGACGTGGAAAACGCCATCCGGCTGTCTCGCGCCACCATGCGCAAGATCAAGCAGAACCTGTTCTGGGCCTTCATCTACAACAGCATTGGCATCCCCATCGCTGCCCTGGGCTTCATGAACCCGATGGTGGCTGGTGCCGCCATGGCAATGAGCTCGCTGTCGGTCATCGTCAACTCGGCCCTGCTTAAGCGGGTGCCGATCAGTACCCAGACAGAAGGAGCGACGTCATGAAGACGAGGGCTTACCAACTCTGTGCGCTGCTGGCGGTCGCCATCATGCTGTTTGTGCTACTGCGCTTCGGTTTGTCGCTGGGCACGCTGCTGCTGGCCTTGCTGTTGGCCGCATGCCCGTGGGGCGTGATCTGGCTGAGCTACCGGCTGACACGGCAGGCCGAGTCCGAGATCGACGCGGCTGTCGCCGCCAGCAAGCAGCGCCAGCAAAACAGCGAACCTGGAAAAGGAGCCTGAAATGACCGAGCAACACGATCAACATGGCAAGCGCAGCCACTGGGTATTCATAGGCTTCGTGCTGGTGGCTGGTTTCTTCCTGTTCACCGAGCACCGGGCGCACGTACTGGGGGCGCTGCCGTATCTGCTACTGCTGGCCTGCCCGCTGATGCACCTGTTCATGCATCACGGCCACGGCCATCACCATGGCAACCCGTCACGCCGCCCCCACCAGCACGATCAGGATGGAGAACAACCATGAACGACAGCATGCAGGCCTATGGCCTATGGGGGCTGGTACTGATCAACTCGCTGGTCTTCATCATCTTTGCCTTCAGCTTCACCAAACCGAAGTCGGCACGGGACTGGCGCTCGCTGGGGGTGTTTTCCGCCTTCATCGTGGCGCTGTTTACCGAGATGTACGGCTTCCCGCTGACCATCTACCTGCTGTCCGGCTGGCTGGGCAGCCGTTTTCCCGGTGTCGATTTCATGTCGCACGACAATGGCCACCTGCTGGAGGTGATGTTCGGCTGGCGCGGCAACCCGCACTGGGGGCCATTCCACCTGCTCAGCACCGTGCTGATCTTCGCCGGGTTCTGGCTGCTGTCTGCCGCCTGGCGCGTGCTGTATCACGCCCAGCGCCGGCATGAGCTGGCGACGGCGGGGCCCTATGCCCGCATCCGCCATCCGCAATACGTCGGCTTCGTCATCATCATGTTCGGCTTCCTGCTGCAGTGGCCGACGCTGCTGACACTGCTGATGTTCCCGATTCTGGTCTGGATCTACTCCCGCCTTGCCCTGCATGAAGAAGCCGACATGCTGGCGCGGTTTGGCGAGCATTACACATCCTACCGACAGCACACCCCCGCCTTCATCCCCGTCAAGGGGCAGACACAACAACATTAAAGGAACCCTTACATGCGCAAGCTTATTTCCGCTTCGCTGCTGCTTGCCTTTTCGCTGGCAGCCACCTCCGCACTGGCGGCGCCGTCCGGCACGGTGTTTACGGCAAATGAACGAGACAACTCCATCAGCCAGATCACGCTGGCAGATGGCAAGGTGGCCACCATTCCGCTGGAAATCTCACCGCACAATGTGCAGGTCAGTACCGACGGCAAGCGTCTGCTGGCGGTAGGGATGAATATCCATGCCGGCCACCATGGCAACGGCCAGGGCGGCGGCGAGCTGCAGGTGTTCGATCTGCCGCTGGGTAGCAAACCGAGCATGGTGCTGCCGGTGGCCGGGCATCCGGGCCATGTCGTCACCGACCGCGACAGCAAACTGGCCTTTGTCACTGATGCCGACAACAACGCGGTGCAGGTCTACGAGCTGGCAAGCCGGCGGCAGATCGCCACCATCAAGACCGGCAGCTACCCGCATGGGCTGCGCCTGAGCCCGGACGGCAGCAGCCTGTACGTGGCCAACGTGAAGAGCGACGACGTATCGGTGATCGACGTGGCCAGCCTGCAGGAAACTGTGCGTATCGCCGTGGGCAATGCGCCGGTGCAGGTGGGGTTCGCCGCCGATGGCCGGCAGGCCTATGTGTCGCTCAGCGCCGAAAACGCGCTGGGCCTGATCGATACCGCCAGCCGCAAGCTGACCGGCAAGGTCAAGGTTGGCCGCAACCCGATCCAGATGTACGCCACGCCCGACGGCAGCAAGGTGTTCGTGGCCAACCAGGGCAGCAGCAAGCAGCCGGATGACCGCGTATCAGTTGTCGACCCGGCCGCCGGCAAAGCCATTGCCGAGGTGAAAACAGGCCCCGGAGCACACGGCGTGGCGATCAGCAGTGACGGGCAGTACGTGTTTATCAGCAATATCGAGGCTGGCTCGGTGTCGGTGATTGATAGCCGTCAACACCGCGTGGTCAACACATACCAGGTAGGGGCGGGACCAAACGGCATCAGCTACCGCGACTAAGTCAATGCGATGTTACGGCTGCGTTCTGAAGGAAGGCAGCCGTTGGTCTGCAGACCAGTCCCCAGCGGTGTTTGCCGAGCGACAGCTCGGCCAAAGGGATCATCAGAACCCATGTGAATATTGGCGGATTGCTCATCAGAAAGCAGCTATTCTGGTGTTGAGTGCTTTCCTTTTCAATCCCTCTCACTTACACTTCGCCCCCATGAAATTGCTGCGGCTTATGTTTTCTCTTGTGCTGATGCTGGCGATCCCGTTCCTGGGCACGCAGGCACTTGCCATGCCGCAAATTTCGCCGTGCCCGATGCAGTCTGATATGACGCACAGTATGGGTATGTCGGCCGATCACGATTGCTGCCAGATAGACAAGGTGACTAGCCAGAAATCATCGAAGGCCAAGTTATCCACGACATGCAAACCGGGGCAGGAATGCAAGCTCGGCCAAGTCTTTTCTCCTGTACTGGCTTCGCTGGCGTTTCAACCGTTGCCAGCCGACTCTGCTGTTACCATTTATCCCGAAGTCGTAATTCATTCCCATGACCCGTCCGGGTTGTGGCGCCCCCCGCAGTTCTGACTCCGTTTGACGTCCCGATCCGGTGCGATTTTCGTCGCACGGATTGCAGTCGTGCGCCTTCGCGCGCCTGTCACGCCATGGAGTTAGAACATGTCCCATTGCTGGATACGATTCCCCCTGCAGCTGTCGCTGGCAGGGCTGGTCGGCCTTGCCCAAGCCGCACCACTCACGTTTAACGCCGCACTCGACCAAGCCGTAAACACGTCCCCAACACTTGCCGCCCAACGCGCGCAAATCGGTGCGGCCCAGTCCGCCGCCATGCCGGCTGGCGCCTTGCCGGACCCGAAGCTGTTCGTCGGGATCGACAACTACCCGGTTTCCGGGCCGATGCGCGGCGCGCTGACTCAGGATTTCATGACCATGCAGAAGGTTGGCGTGATGCAGGAAATCCCCAACGCCGACAAACGCCGGGCGCGGGTCGAGGCCGCTGCGGCCGAGATCGAGGTGGCCGAAGCGCAAAACCGGGTGGCTCGCCTCAAGGTGCGCAGTGAGGTCGCGCTCGCCTGGCTCAACCGTTACACCCTGGAACGCAAGCTGATGCTGTTTGATGCGCTTGAGCGGGAGAACCGGCTGCTTGCCACGGCGATTCTGGCGCAGATTGCGTCAGGTCGTGCCCAGCCTGCCGATGCGGTGATGCCGAAGCAGGAGGCCGCCCAACTGGCCGACCGGCACGATGATCTGGCTCGTGACCTGGCCAAAGCGAAAGCCGAGTTGCGCCGCCTGATCGGCCTCGCCGCCGATGAACCGCTGGCGGGCGCACCACCAGCATTCAAGCTCGCTGCCGGCAGCTTGCGCCAGCACTTGCCCCGGCACCCGGAAATCGCGGCATTCGGCGCGGCAGTGCACAAGGCTGAGGCTGAAGTAAGCGAAGCAGTCGCAATGAAAAAGCCGGACTGGGGCGTGGAGTTTGCCTACCAGAAACGTGGCGCCCAGTTCGGCGATATGGTGTCGCTGCAGTTCACCTTTGACCTGCCGCTTTTCACCAAGGCACGCCAAGACCCGAACATCGCGGCCAAGCAGCAGGAATTGACCAGGATCGAGGCCGAGCGTGAAGCGATGTTGCGCGATCATGCCAGCGAATTGGACAGCAACATGGCGGATTACGTCGCTCTCGGCCGCCAGCTGGATCGGGCCCGTCAAGAGTGGCTGCCACTGGCGCAGCAAAAGGTCGATCTGGTCACCGCCAGTTACCAGGCGGGCAAGGCCGATCTGACAGTGGTACTCGCGGCGCGTCGCGAGCTGATCGAACAGCGCTTCAAGCTCATCGAGCTGGACTACTTGCGAGCCAGTAGCGCCGCCCGACTCTATTTCGCCTATGGGGAGAACGCACCATGAACAAGCAGCAATGCAAACTCGTCGCTCTGGTGGTGGTCGTGGCACTGGCAAGCGGCGGCGGCAGCTACTGGCTGGCCCGGCAGGGCCAGACCGGGCACACGGTAAGCCCTGCTGCCTCGGCGGCCGATGCCACAGGCGGCAAGGTGTTGTACTGGTACGACCCGATGATGCCGAACCAGCACTTCGATAAGCCGGGCAAGTCGCCGTTCATGGACATGCAACTGCTACCCAAGTACGCCGACGAGGGGGGCGAGGCTGCCGGGGTCAAGATTGATCCCGGCGTGGTGCAGAACCTGGGCATCCGGCTCGCGACGGTCGAATCTGGCACGCTGACCGAGCCGATCGAAGCGGCGGCGAGCGTGATGTTCAATGAACGGGAAGTGGCCGTCGTCCAGGCGCGCAGCACTGGCTTCGTGCAAAGAGTGTATGCCCGTGCTCCGGGCGATGTGGTTCCGGCCGGCACCCCCATTGCCGACCTGCTGGTGCCGGAGTGGGCCGGCGCCCAGCAGGAATATTTGGCCCTGCTCAAAACGGGTGACAAGGCGCTTGCCAGTGCCGCCCGGGAGCGCCTGCGACTGACCGGCATGCCGGAGTCGCTGATTAGCCGCGTCGAGCAAACCGGCACACTCCACCCCATCGTCACCATTTCTACCCCGATCGGTGGCGTCATCCAGGAGTTGGACGTGCGTAGCGGCATGACCGTCAGCATGGGCATGACGCTGGCCAGGGTCAACGGGCTGGGCAGCGTATGGCTGGAAGCGGCCATCCCCGAAGTGCAGGCCGGTCGTGTCCGTACCGGCCTGCCGTTGGTGGCACAGTTGGCGGCCTACCCCGGTGAGGCGTTCAAGGGCAAGGTCATCGCGGTGCTGCCGCAAACCAACATGGAGAGCCGGACCCTGCGCGTACGCATCGAGTTACCCAACCGCGATGGCCGGCTCAAGCCGGGCATGTTCGCTCAGGTGCGTCTTGATGTGGGGACGAGCAAATCGGTGGTCGTGGTACCTGCCGAAGCCATTATCCGCACCGGTACCCGTAGCATCGTGCTACTCGCCAGCGACGGCGGACATTTCCGGCCGGTAGAGGTGCAGCTTGGTCAGGAGTCCGGCGGTAAAACTGTCGTCCTCAACGGCTTGGAGGCCGGACAAAAGGTGGTGGCCTCCGGCCAGTTCCTGATCGACTCGGAAGCCAGCCTCAAGGGCGTGCTGGCGCGCATGGCGGAGGGCAGCGCCGTTCCGGCACCATCCTCGATGCCGTCCAATGACAAGACTGCCGTCCTCAACCGGGCCAGCGGCAAGGTCGAGGCCATCAAGCCAGGCGAGATCACCCTTTCGCACGGCCCGGTCGCCTCGCTCGGCTGGGGGGCGATGACCATGACCTTCAAGCTCGCCAAACCCGAGCTCGCCGCAGGTCTGAAACCCGGTGACAACGTCTCGTTTGGCTTCAGCCAGCAAGGCAGCGACTTCGTGGTGCAGCAACTCGGCAAGTCTGGAGGCACACCATGATCGAAAAACTCATTCGCTGGTCGGTGGCCAACCGCTTCCTGGTATTGCTCGCCACCTTGTTCGTGGCGGTCTGGGGCGTGTGGGCCGTCAAGACTACCCCGCTCGACGCGCTCCCCGATCTGTCCGACGTACAGGTGATCATCCGCACCAGCTACCCGGGGCAGGCGCCGCAGATCGTCGAGAACCAGGTCACCTACCCGCTGGCGACCACCATGCTGTCGGTGCCGGGCGCCAAGACGGTACGGGCTTACTCGTTCTTTGGCGATTCCTTCGTCTACGTGCTGTTCGAGGACGGTACCGATCTGTATTGGGCACGCTCGCGTGTGCTGGAGTACCTCAACCAGGTGCAGGGCCGGCTGCCCGCTGCCGCGAAGGCGTCGTTAGGCCCGGATGCGACCGGCGTGGGCTGGGTCTACGAGTATGCGCTGGTCGACAAAACGGGCCAGCACGACCTTGCCCAGCTGCGCAGCCTGCAGGACTGGTTCCTCAAGTTCGAACTGAAGAGCCTGCCGGGCGTGTCCGAGGTGGCTACCGTCGGCGGTATGGTCAAGCAGTACCAGGTGGTGCTCGACCCGCTGAAGCTGGCGGCTTACCGCATCCCGCAGAGCAAGGTGGTCGCGGCGATCCAGCAGGCCAACCAGGAAACAGGCGGCTCGGTGTTGGAACTGGCCGAGACCGAGTACATGGTGCGCGCCTCCGGCTACCTGAAGACGCTGGACGACTTCCGCGCCATCCCGCTCGCCACCTCGCAAGCCGGGGTGCCGGTCAAACTGGGCGACGTCGCCACGATCCAGCTCGGGCCGGAGATGCGGCGCGGCATCAGCGAGCTCAACGGCCAGGGCGAGACCGTCGGCGGCGTGGTGATCCTGCGCTCCGGCAAGAACGCGCACGAGACCATCGCGGCGGTCAAGGCCAAGCTGGCCGAACTCAAGTCCAGCCTGCCCCCCGGCGTCGAGATCGTGCCGACCTACGACCGCAGTCAGCTGATCGACCGTGCCGTGGACAACCTCAAGGACAAGCTGATCGAGGAGTTCATCGTGGTGGCGGTGGTGTGTGCGCTGTTCCTGTGGCACTTGCGCTCGGCGCTGGTGGCGATCGTGTCGCTACCGCTCGGCATCCTGATCGCCTTCATCGTGATGCGGGAGCAAGGCGTCAACGCCAACATCATGTCGCTGGGCGGTATCGCCATTGCCATCGGCGCCATGGTTGACGCGGCGGTGGTGATGATCGAGAACGCCCACAAGCACCTCGAAACCTGGCGCCACCAGCATCCGGGCGAAACGTTGCACGGCGAAGCGCACTGGCGGGTGATGACCGAGGCGGCGGCCGAGGTTGGGCCGGCGCTGTTCTTCTCCTTGCTGATCATCACGCTGTCGTTCATCCCGGTGTTCACGCTGCAGGCGCAGGAGGGGCGGCTGTTCGGGCCGCTGGCGTTCACCAAGACCTACGCGATGGCCGCTGCCGCCGGACTGTCGGTGACACTGATCCCGGTGCTGATGGGCTACTGGATCCGTGGCCGCATTCCGGACGAGCACCACAACCCGCTCAACCGCTGGCTGATTCGAGGCTACCGCCCCTTGCTCGACGTGGTGCTGCGCCGGCCAAAGACGACATTGCTCGTCGCCGGCCTGCTGTTGCTGACTACGCTGTGGCCGGTGACCCGGCTGGGTGGCGAGTTCATGCCGCCGCTGGATGAAGGCGACCTGCTGTACATGCCGTCCGCGCTGCCGGGGCTATCGGCGGCCAAGGCCGCCGAACTGCTGCAGCAAACCGACCGCCTGATCAAGACCGTGCCCGAAGTAGCGAGTGTATTCGGCAAGGTTGGCCGCGCCGAAACGGCGACCGACCCGGCGCCGATGGAAATGTTCGAGACCACCATCCAGTTCAAGCCGCGCGGGGAGTGGCGGCCGGGCATGACCCCGGACCAGCTGGTGGACGAACTGGACCGCGTGGTCAAGGTGCCGGGGCTGTCCAACATCTGGGTGCCGCCGATCCGTAACCGCATCGACATGCTGGCGACCGGTATCAAGAGCCCGATCGGGGTCAAAGTGTCGGGCACCGATCTGGCCGTCATCGACCAGGTGGCGCAGCAGGTGGAGCGGGTGGCCAAGGGGGTGCCGGGGGTCAGTTCCGCGCTGGCCGAGCGGCTGACCGGCGGGCGCTACGTCGACGTCGACATCGACCGCGCGGCCGCCGCGCGCTATGGCCTCAACATCGCCGAGGTGCAGGCCGTGGTGTCGTCGTCCATCGGTGGCGAAAACATCGCTGAAGTCATCGATGGGCGTGCCCGTCACCCGATCAATGTACGCTACCCGCGCGAGATCCGTGACTCGCTGGAAGGCCTGCGTAACCTGCCGCTGCTGACCGACATGGGCCAACAGCTCACCCTGGGCACCGTCGCCACCATCCGCATCAGTGACGGCCCACCGATGCTCAAGAGCGAGAACGCGAGGCCGTCCGGCTGGGTCTACGTCGATGTGCGCGGCCGCGACCTGGCCTCGGTGGTGGCCGATTTGCGTACCAGCATCGCGCAGCAGGTGAAGCTGGCGCCAGGCATCAGCCTCGCCTATTCAGGGCAGTTTGAATATATGGAACGTGCCAACGCCCGGCTGAAACTGGTGGTGCCGGCCACGCTGGTGATCATCTTCGTGCTGCTGTACCTGACCTTCCGCCGGCTGGATGAAGCGGCGCTGATCATGGCGACGCTGCCATTCGCGCTGGTGGGCGGTGTGTGGTTCCTGTATCTGGCCGACTATCACCTGTCGGTGGCCACCGGTGTCGGCTTCATTGCACTGGCTGGGGTGTCGGCCGAGTTCGGCGTGGTGATGCTGCTGTACCTGAAGCAGGCGGCGGCGGAACGGCAAGAGCATGGACTCAGGCTGGACGCACACATGCTCGACCAGGCGATTCGCCAAGGCGCAGTCCTGCGCGTGCGCCCCAAGGCGATGACGGTAGCGGTGATCCTGGCCGGTCTGTTGCCGATCCTGTTTGGCAGTGGCACCGGCTCCGAGGTGATGAGCCGCATCGCCGCGCCGATGGTCGGCGGCATGATCACCGCGCCGCTGCTGTCGATGTTCGTGATCCCGGCGGCGTATCGGCTGATGCGCGCCAAGAAGCAGCAATCTCAGGCATTGCCTGACACAACCCGTATTGACCAATCCATCCAGGAAAAATGATATGACCAAGTTGCTCTCGATTCTGTTTGTCACCGCCGTTGCTCTCGCGGCGATGCTTCCGGTCCAAGCCGCCGATATGGGGATGACGAGTACGGCGAAACCGTCCGCTCAACTGGCTCATGCCGAGGGGGTGATCAAGGCGCTTGATGCCAAAGCCGGTACCGTGACGCTGGCGCATGGGCCGGTGCAAGAACTGAAATGGCCCGCGATGACCATGACGTTCAAGCTGGCCAAGCCGGGGCTGGTCAAGGGGCTCGCCGTCGGGAAGAAAGTGACGTTCGAGTTTCAGTCACAAGGCATGGCAGCGGTGATCAACGCCATTAAGGTGAGCGGCTGAGTGTAATGAGAGGGCGGAAGCCGGACTCGTAGACCAGCGCGGCATCGCCCTGCCGCTGGTCGACCTCGTCGAAGTAGTCCCGCTTCAGGTCTTCCAGGATGTCGCGTGCCATGCCGTCGGTGTAGCCCATCATGCCCTTGGGCAGTGGCGTGCCGGCGAAGAAGGCATCCAGCAGGTAGGTCACGTCGCCGATGTCGCCCAGCGTGGCATCGCCCTGCACCGCGGTGACGCTGCCTTTTCTGTTCAGGTAGAAGTCGGTGGTGATCAGGTCTTTGTTGGCTTCGACCCTGTCCTGGTAGGCCTGCAGCTCGATGTCGTTGGCGCCTTCCAGTACGTGCGACAGGCGCAGCGGAGCGCGGTGGCGCCGGCGCACCACCAGATCGGTGTCCGTCATGCGCAGCTTGCGCCAGATCTCGCGGCTGGCGCCCTGTACCGGCTTGGCTTTCAGGTTGCCCAGTTGGCGGATGAAGCGCCCCCAGTCGCTGGCATCGGCCTGCACCTGGTTCAGCGCGGACGGCCCTTCACCTCCATGATGCGGTGGCGTTGGCCGGTGGCGATGTCGTTGTATTCGCCCAGCACCACGTCACCTCGCGGGAAATCGCCCAGGCCGGTGTCTCCAGCTTCACGCCATCGGCGATGATGGTCTGCAGGATCTGCTGGATGATCGCCACGATGCTGGCCTGCATGCTGGCCATGATCGGCATCAGGTGCTTGGGGTTGCGCTGCTCGAATGCCGCGTGCGTCACCATAAACAGCTGTGTCTGGCGCACGCAGGCCGGCTGGCTGCGGCAGTACGCGGTCCACGTCGCAGCTGGCGCAAGCCGCATAGCCGTCCGGCTTGGCCGGAAAATACTGGGCGGTCTCGGCATTCATGTCGTGCTTCATGGCGTTGAAGCGGGTGCGCTTGGCTTCTTCCGGCGTTGGGGGGCCATCCAGATTGCGGGCAGTGGCGGCTTTACCCTCGGCGGTTTTCGGGCCGGTGGCATTCGCCCACGCCTTTAGCAGCCCCTTGTGATATGGCGCCTGTCCGGAAGGTTGGCCGCAATAGGGGCCGGCGGCAATATAGCGGTAAGGGTGGTGCTCAGCCGACGGATCGTCCTCCACGGCATCCGGTGCGGCATCAAAAGTATGACGGCAAGGATTGCAGCGGAGGGAGACAGAATCAAGCGGGGAAGAAAGGTCGCGTTTCGTGGCCATGCTGCCATTACAGCTCAGGCGGCATAGCGAAATCAGGGGGGATAGTGCCGGGTGTTGACGGAAAAGCGAAGTGACTATAATATTCGCGCCTCTTAACGCAGCACGACGTACAAAGCGTGGCGGCAAGACAAAATTAAGCTCAACTGTTCGCAGTAAGACCGGAACGGGATCCCTAACACCCAGTACAGCAAGCCAGCGATGTGATGTCTGGCTTGATGTTTGCAGTAACAAGTTTAAATGTTCCCTGATAGCTCAGTCGGTAGAGCGACGGACTGTTAATCCGCAGGTCCCTGGTTCGAGTCCAGGTCGGGGAGCCAGCCAAATCAAAAAC
>Ga0154359_1104_pt1 | contig 11096 bp, 14 predicted proteins | sample RifGroA2_FD_115887 | JGI IMG/M metagenome (GOLD analysis project Ga0154359, IMG submission 115887) | Rhodocyclales bacterium GWA2_65_20
CGAAGAGCCGGCGCTGCAACGCCTGGTGGACGAACTGAAGCAGGCGAGCCCCGAGTTTTCGCGCTTCTGGAAACAGCACGACGTGCTCGAACGCCAGGGCGGGCAGCGCGCCTTCAACCATCCGCGGCGCGGTATCGTCGCCTACCGCCAGATCACCCTGCGGCCGGTGGAGCAGGAGCATTTGAAGCTGGTGGTGCTGAGTCCCGCCTGACGCGGTCGCTCAAATCACGACCAGATGTTTGGTCTTCGCGCCCGGCACCGCCGTCAACGGCACCGCGCGATCCAGCGTCACCAGCCGCCCCCGTTGCTCCACCGCCAGCGCCAGCAGATAAACGTCGGTCACCTGCCGGGAGCCGAGCACGGCATTCCATGCAATGCGTCCGGCATCGAGCAGGCTGACGGCATCGGGCCAGAAGGCGTGATGCGCCGTCGCCGTCGCTTCGGCCAGACGCGCAGCCACCGCCGCCGCCGGCAACGTATTCGGATAGCCGACCTGCGCCATGATGCGGATGCAGCCGTTCTGCGTCAGCGGGCAGGACGCCCAGCCGGAGCGGATGTTCTCCTTCAGCCAAGCCGCGGCACGCGCATGATGCAGGTGATCGCTGTCGAGCAGCGCGATCAGCACGTTCACGTCGAGCAAGGCGCGCATCAGACGCCTTCTTCGTCGCGCAGCTTCTCGACCTGTTCGTTCGTGACCACGCCGCCGCGTGACGGAAACGGGCGAAAACCATAGACCGCCGCCGGTTCCCTGGCGCCGCGAGCCGCCGTCGCCGGCTGCGTCAGCGCCTGCCGCACGAGGTCGGAAATAACACGCCCGGCGGTCGTCCCGCCGCGGCGGGCAAGTTCCTTGGCGGCGAGCAGGACATCGTCCTCGATTTCGAGGGTGGTGCGCATGGGGACAATCCCTTAACTTGATGCGTTGATGCTATCGCATCAACGCATCAGACGCAAGAACACGTCCCAACAACTTCGCGTCAAACCGGAGAATGGGTTTTGAGCCAGTCTTTGATCGCATCGTTCATGCGTGTCTGCCAGCCCTTGCCGGTGGCACGAAAGGCAGAAAGTACCTCCCGGTCGAAGCGGATCGCCACCTGTTCCTTGGTGCCGCTGCCGGCGGGGCGACCGGCACGGCGACGGGCAATCGTCTCGCGCATGGTATCCGTGGCATCCGGCGCATCCTCGTCCGGCGCCGGTTCGATACCGGCCGCCTGCTCGCGCCGGATGCGTGCCCAGTCGGTTTTCGATTCGCCCCGGGCGCGGGCGACGCGCATTTCCTCAAGCGTCATCGAAGTCGTTTTCGAGCCAGTCATGATAAGCCTCTCTCTCGCTGCGTTTGGCCGGGCGGAAGCTGATGATGCGTGGCATGTCCGCGTCCGGCAGAAGCACCACGCTCAACACCGTGAGCGCCTCGAACACATAGGCGAACGACTGCATGCGCGACTCGCCCTTACGCTCGCTCGGGACGTCCATGCGGTAATCGCTGTTCAGCACCAGATCGGCATCGGCGAAATCCAGGCCGTGCTTGTCGAGATTCGCCAGCCGCTTGGCCTCGTCCCAGAGATAGCGCGTGCTCATGGGATAAGTGTATATACGTTAATTATGACCGTCAAGGCATTATTGTAGATGCAACAATTGTTGCGTCGGCGCCAAGCTGGACTCGCCCCCCGTCCGTGCGCGAGGTAGCAGCGCCGACGACAGGCGCGTCGCTCCCTTCACGCCAGAAAGCGGCTAAGGCGGTCGCGCCGCACCTGCCGCCGTCGCCGCCACCTCGATGAACTATCGGCGAGTGCTCAAGACGCTAGAAAACAATGCGAACACGGCCCCTTTAGTTCGGAGCGGCCTGCGCGGATTGTTGAAGGAAACCGATATCACTCAACCACCATATGATCAACTGCCCCACGCATGCGAATCCGGCTGAAATAATCGAACTTGCGCACGGCCCACTCGTCCGCAGCAGCCTGCATCACGCTTTCATCAATATCGACAGCACGGTCTTCAACGGCATAACCTGCCGCCCTCAGCCTATTACGTGCTCCAATAACGCCTTCTGGGTGCGCTGGCAGCAGTCCTTGTTCAAGGCCAAACTGAAGGGCTTGAAGGGGCAAGGTGCAGTTGGTGCGTAACGCGGCAATGTGATCGTCGAAAGGGTTATCCGGGAACAGCTTCTTCCCACCACCGAACATTTCAAAGTAGTGTCGAGAAAGCGCCGGCGTGATTTCAATTTCCTGGTGCTGTACCCATGGCATATCGTTCAGGTTCTCACCCACCCCCAAGCGCAAAGCAAGAGCGCGTTGCGCTTCAGGCCGAGGCAGCGGCTCCAGCCCTAGCGGTAAGAAACTGGTTTGCCCTCCACGCTGCAGAATCAGTTCCCGCAAATCAACCGTGTAGAGTACAGCGGCACCAGATTGGAGAGGCGAAAAGTCATCACCTGCTTGATCGTATGCGCAGGTTGCAAAAAACATCGCCACATCTCGCGACCGGGAAAAATCAAGCAACTGCGTTGGATACTGGTAATGCTGCGCAATGGCCTCAATATTCAGTGCGAAATCTAGCCCTTCAATCTGATACGCCATCAAATCACCTGTTGCCGGGTGACGATCCATCACCGCTGAAAGTTCGATGCTCTTGGCTACCCAGTAAAGGGCATCAACGTTACTCATCTCCGGTCTGAAGATTGAAGGCCTGCACCTTGGGTGAAATTTGTTCTGCCCACGATAAAGCCTTGGCGAAAACTCGGGGCCAGGCATAAAACGGTAGCGGCCAGCCGAGATCGCAATTGGCATCAGCAGATCTATTCCACGCTCAGACACGATGCCATGATGATTGATCCACGACTCGTCGTCAGGAAAATTCATCGGCATCAATAGGTCCGCATACTCCATCAAAGAGAGAAGACGTTTGCCTTGTTCAATGAGCATCAGATATGCCGGGCTTCATAACAGTGAGGATCAAAAAGGCCAGGCTCGCATTTTCACTAGCACCGACCCAATAAACGCCGATAGCATACCAGTAGCGCAGCCGATTGTCCGCTTCTGGGCAAAGTGATCAAGGGCCGCTTTGGCTGTATTGCGACACACGATTTGTCGCAGCTAAAGGCAGCATTAAAGGGGCCAGGGTCGGGGTTTCCAGCGCTCCTACCGCCCCTACTGCCAGAAGGCCCGCCAATCCGACCGCTATACGTTTGTGTCGTCTCATCACCTTGCGCCCCCTCCGACTCGACCCGAGAGCTTGTCAGGATATTGTCATGCCTGGTAATGGTCAATACATGCGCGTCAAAGGGGCTGAGGTTTTTGAAGCCTGGTCATGCACCGCTGCTAACCGGGCCGGGCTGGGCGATTTCGACGGAGGATTTGTGCAGCCATGACGACGGCGAAATCGCCCAGTCCGGCCCGCGCTCCGACTGCCGAAACCTCACGGGTCAATAACCGACCCTGTTGAAACCGCAGCCTCAGTACCATAGAAACAAAGGCTGGCACTAGTAATCCCGCCGTTCGATCAGCGCCTGCGCCACGGTTGCGGCATCGGAGTATTCGATCTCGCCGCCGACGGGCAGGCCGCGGGCGATACGGCTGACCTTGAGGCCGCGCGCGTGGAGGACTTCGGACAGGTAGTGCGCGGTGGCCTCGCCCTCGTTGGTGAAGTTGGTGGCGAGGATCACTTCCTTGACCTCTCCGTCGCAAGCCCGCGCCAGCAGGCGCTCGAAGCCGAGTTCCTTCGGGCCGATGCCGTCGAGCGGACTCAGCCTGCCCATCAGCACGTAGTAGAGGCCGTTGAAGGCGTGGGTCTGTTCCATCGTGTTGAGATCGACGGGCATTTCGACGATGCACAGCAGCGCGGGATCGCGCCGCGACGAGTTGCAGCGGTCGCAGACCTCGTCCTCGGTGAAGGTGTTGCAGCGGTTGCAATGCCGCAGCGTCTTCAACGCATGGTCGAGCGCCTGCGCCAGGCGCTCGGCGCCGCGCGGGTTGCGCTGGAGCAGGTGGTAGGCCATGCGCTGCGCCGATTTGGGGCCGACCCCCGGCAGACAGCGCAGCGCCTCGATCAGTTCGTCGAGGCTGGACGGCTGTGTCATGCGTTCAGAACGGCAGCTTCATGCCCGGCGGCAGGTTCAGGCCCGCCGTGAAGCCGGACATCTTCTCCTGCATGGTCTGCTCGGCGCGGCGGTTGGCGTCGTTCACGGCCGCGGCGATCAGGTCTTCGAGCATTTCTTTGTCGTCCATGACGGAAGGATCGATGGCGACGCGCTTGACGTCGTGCTTGCAGGTCATGAGCACCTTGACGGCGCCGGCGCCAGACTGGCCTTCGACTTCGATGGAGGCCAGTTGCTCCTGGGCTTTCGCCATGTTTTCCTGCATCTGCTGGGCCTGTTTCATCAGGTTGGCGATGCCGCCCTTGTTGAACATATGCGCTGCTCCTCAAACGGGTTTGATGGTGGATTCGTCGATGCTGGCGTCGAACAGGTCGATCGCCGCGCGCACGAACGGGTCTTGTTCGATGGCGGCGACGGCGCGGTCCTGGCGCTCGCGTTTTTCGTTCTTCACGCGCTCGGCCGGAGTCAGTCCCGCCGCCTCGGCGACCTCGATGACCAGCCGGAGCGGCCGGCCATGGTGGTTCTGCAATTCGGATTGCAGCTTGTCCTGCTGCGCCTTGCCCAGCAGGTGCTTGTGGGCCGGCGGCAAGCGCAGGGTCACCTCGTCGCTGCCCATGTCGGCCAGCTCGCAATGCTGCGCCAGTTGCCGCACCATGCCGACGAGCGGCAGGCGCCCGACCAGCGCATGCCAGTCCGATTCGTCCGCAGGCGGTGCCACCGGCGCGACCTGGGTCGTCGCCGGCCTGACCGGCGCCGCGCCGGTTGCCGCGCTCGGCGCCGCCTGCACCGGCCGTGCCGCAACGACGGGCGCCGCGGCCCGCTGCGCGCCGGGCGCCTCGGGGCGGAAGGCATGCAGGCGCAGCAGCGTCATCATGAATCCGGCATACTCGTCCGGCGCCAGGTCGAGATCGTCGCGGCCGTGGATCGCGATCTGGTAGCAAAGCTGGAGGAACTCGGCGTCGAAGGCGGCGGCATAGGGCGCCAGCCGCGCCCGCTCGGCGTCGTCGGCCAGCGCCTGCGGCGCGAACTGCAGCAGGGCGATGCGATGGAACAGCGTCGCCAGCTCCTGCAAGGCGGAATCGAAGGAGAGGCTGCGCGCGTCCATCGCCTCGGCCACGGCGACCATGGCCTGGATGTCGCCCGCCTGGAGGCCGTCGAGTATGCCGTAGAGATAGTCGTCGCCGACCGTGCCGAGCATGTCGCGCACGTCGGCCTCGCTCACCTTGCCGGCGCCGTGGGCGATGGCCTGGTCGAGCAGAGAGAGGGCGTCGCGCATGCTGCCGGCCGCCGCCTTGGCCAAGTGCCGCAGCGCGTCGGGTTCGAAGCTGACGCCCTCCTGGCCGAGGATGCCGGTCAGGTGCTCGACGATGGCCCCCTGCGGCATCTGCTTCAAGTTGAATTGCAGGCAGCGCGACAGCACCGTCACCGGGATCTTCTGCGGGTCGGTGGTGGCGAGGATGAACTTGACGTGGTCGGGCGGCTCTTCCAGCGTCTTCAGCATGGCGTTGAAGGCATGGCCGGTGAGCTGGTGCACTTCGTCGATGACATAGACCTTGAAGCGGCCGCGCGTCGGCGCGTAGACGGCCTTTTCCAGCAGGCCGGTCATGTCGTCGATGCCGCGGTTGGAGGCGGCGTCGAGCTCCATGTAATCGACGAAGCGGCCGCTGTCGATTTCGGTGCAGGAGGAACAGGTGCCGCAAGGTGTCGACGTGATGCCGGTCTCGCAGTTGAGCGCCTTCGCCATGATGCGCGCGATCGTGGTCTTGCCGACGCCGCGCGTCCCCGTGAACAGGTAGGCGTGATGCAGCCGCTGCTGGTCGAGGGCATGGGTCAGCGCCCTGACAACATGCTCCTGCCCCACCAGCGTGGCGAAGGATTTGGGGCGCCACTTGCGGGCGAGTACCTGTGAGCTCATGCGGCGATTCTACCAAACGTGCAAAGGGCGCCCCGGCTTATCCCGGAGCGCCCTCTGTCTTGCGCCGGAAATGCGCGTGCGGCCGTGCTTATTGGCGGTTACCCTCGGCCGGCGGCATCCTGCCCTGCGGCCCGGCGCCGGGCTTGCCCATCGGCGGGGCCATGCGGTGGCCGAAGACGCCGTGCTTGTCGGCAATGACTTTCTGCTCGGGCGTCAGTGCATCGTAGAGGCGTTTGAAGGGCTCGCTGACCGACTCCAGCGCGGCGGTGCGCTCTTTCATCATGGCGATCATCTGGGCCATGCGTTCGGGCGCCGGCATCGTCTCCTTGCCCTTTTCGCGCATCGCCTTCATGCCCTGCCCCGCATTGGCCTTCACCTTCTCGGCAAAAGCCTGCCACAGCGGTTCCTGCGCGGGCGTGATCTTGAGTTCGGACTTGAGTTTGGTGATGTGCTGCTCGGCACGCGCGGCCGGGTCGCCCATCATTTTCATGCGTTCCTGCATCATGCCCGGCCCCATTTTTTCGCAACCGGTACCCGGCTCGGCGGCCTGGGCGGCGATGCCGAAGGCGATGGTGGTGGTGGCCAAAAGGCCGGCGACAGTCTTGCTGTTGAGTTTCATCGTGTTCTCCTGTTGGGTTGCCTCATGGCAAGGGGCATTCCACTCCGCGACTGTAAGACGCGTGTGTCCCGTTGCCGGCAATTTGTAATGTTTTGTATCGAGGAGAAGGGGCAGAGGCGGCGAGCCTTACCCCCGGCACTTGCAGTAAATGGCTGTGGCTGCTTCCTTCCGGACCTGACCCGATTCACCACCCCGCAATGCGGGGAGGCCCGCCGTCGCAGATGGTAGCACGGATCATCCACCGGCGACGGGCGGCCAGATCGCCAGGGTTTCGCCGGCACGCAGTATCCGCCCCGAACGCTGTTGCGGCGGCACGAATACGCCGTCGATGAGCACGAGGTGGCATTGCCCGGGCGGCAGCTTGTAGCGCTCGATCAGGGCAGCCACGGTCACCCCGTCCTCCACGTCCAGCGCCAGGGCATTGGTCTTGCGCGCCGCGTCGGGCAGGTAATCCGAAAACGTGGCGTAGAGTTTGAACGTGATCTTCATGCGGCCTTTTGGCCGGCGGCGAGATAGGCCGCCATGAACTGCGTCGGATCGGCCAGCAGCCTGCGCTTCCAGTGGCCGAGCCGCACCCGGCCCTGGATCAGCCCGCGCAGGACGCCGACATGCTCGGTCCAGCCGATCGCGGTGGCGCCGATCAGCTTCTCGCCGCCGAACTGGAGCGAGAGGTAGCGGTAGCGGGCCTCGTCGGCCAGTTCCACGCTCTCGCCGCCCGGCTCGCCCCACCATTGCCCGAAGGAAGCCGAGATCAGTCCCAGGGTGTCGAGCACGTTGATGGCGAGACTGCCCTGCGAAGCCACCGGCGCCCCCGGCTTCCCGAGCGCCATGTTCGCCGCGGCAATGCGCGCCTGGTCGGCCGCATTCGGCTGGATGGCGTTCAGTTCCGGCTTGCCCGAGTGGAAGCCAGCCGCTTCGGTGACATCGCCCGCCGCATAAATGCCCTCGACATTGGTGCGCATGGACGCGTCGACGCGGATGCCGCTGCCGGTGTTGATGCCGCTGCCGGCGAGAAATCCGATATTCGGCCGCACGCCTGCGGCGCAGATGACGAGATCGGCGACGACTGCGCCGTTGCCGCCGACCTGCGCGACGAGCGTGCCGTTCTTCGCGGCGATGGCCGTGACGCCGGTATCGACATGGACCTTGACGCCCTTGGCCTCGACCCATTTGCGGATCAGGCCGCCGGCCTTCTCGGTCATCATGCGCGGCACCATGCGGCCGCCCATCTCGACCACCGTCAGCGCCACGCCGCGCGCCGCCAGCGCCTCCATGATGATGCAGCCGATGAAGCCGGCGCCGATCAGCAGCACGCGGCTGCCGGGCTTGGCCCGGGCCGCGATCTGGCGCGCATCGTCCAGCGTCCAGCAGGTATGTACGCCGGGCAGGTCCATGCCCGGCACGGGCGGGCGCAACGGCCGCGAGCCCGTGGCGATCAGCAAGCGGTCGTAAGCGAGGCGTTCGCCGCCCTCGAATTCGACCTGGCGCGCCCCGCCATCGACCTTCGCCACGCGCCCCTGGATCAGGTGGATGCCGTGCTTTACATAGTGGTCGTGGCTCTTGCGCAGGTGGGTGCCGGCCACGTCGATGCGGCCCATGAGGAAATAGGGAAGCGCCATGCGCGAGTAGGGCGGCTCGGCCTCGTCGCCGATCAGCGCAATTTCCGCCAGCGCATCGTGGCGGCGCAAGGCTTCTGCCGCCACCACGCCGGCCGGGCCGTTGCCGATGATGACGTGTTTCACGCTACAGTCCCAGCCTGGCCAGCGTCTCCTGCGTCGGCACGCCGTTGGCATCCCAGCCGCGGGTCTTGTAGTACTCGGGCTTCATCTTGTCGATGCCGGAGACCAGGCCCTTGGCCGGGCCGGTCCGGGCCGGCTCCATCTTCAGGCGCACGGGCAGGTCGTCGTCCTTGGCGGTAAAGCCGGCGGCGAGGTTGAACTGGCGCTCCATATTCCAGATGCGCTCGCCCAGTTCGGCCATCTTCTCCATCGTCCAGCCGCCCTCGCAGGCGGCGTCGATCTGCGGCACCAGGTCGGCGAGCGTCCAGGCGAAGGTGGTGAAAATGCAGATGCCGGATGAATCGAACACCGCCGTCGCGTCCTGGAAAGCCTTGACCAAGTCGGCCTTGCCGTCGGTGACGAGCGGATCGGTCTTCACCGGGACACCGAGGATTTCGGAAGCCACGGTGTAGGAGCGCAGGTGGCAGGCGCCGCGGTTCGAGGTCGCATAGGTCAGCCCCATGCCCTGGATGGCGCGCGGATCGTAGGCCGGGAACTCCTGGCCCTTCACCGTCATCGACAGTTCGGGATGGCCGTACCTGGCGGTGAGCCGCGCCGAGCCCAGCCCCACCTCCTTGCCGAAGCCGCGGCCTTCGGCCGTCATGTGGGTGATTTCCAGCAGCGCCTGGGCCGAACCGAAAGGCGCCTCGATGCCGATCTGCTCCTTCGTCAGCACGCCCGTTTTGTAGAGTTCCATGACCGCGCCGACGGTGGCGCCGAAGGAGATCGGGTCCATGCCGTCTTCGTTGCAGACCATGTTGGCCACGGTCAGCGCGTCGAGGTCGTCGACGCCGTTGGCCGCGCCGAGCGCCCAGGCGTTCTCGTATTCGAGGCCGCCCGTGGCCCCCCAGTACTTCGGACTGTTGACGACGCTCCAGTGCTTCGGATCGACCTGCGAGACGCGGCCGCAGGCGATGGTGCAGCCGAAGCACGCCGCGTTGGTGACCAGGTTGGCCTTGCCGTCGGAGGCGCGCTTCTCGTGCATGGCCTCGCCGGAAATCTTGCGCGCGCCCTCGAACTGCACATCCTGGGAATTGCGCGTCGGCAACGCCCCCACTTCGTTGATGACGTTCATCAGCACCTGGGTGCCGTACTTCGGCAGGCCCTGGCTGGTGACGGCGTTTTCGGCCAGCACTTTCTTGGCGGCGGTGGTGGCGGCCATGAAGGCCTTGAAGTCGCGGATGCCGGAAACGCCGACGGTGCCGCGCACGGCCACCGCCTTGAGGTTCTTCGAGCCCATCACCGTGCCGACGCCCGAGCGGCCCGCCGCGCGATGCAGGTCATTGACGATGCAGGCATAGAGCACGCCGTTCTCGCCGGCGCGGCCGATGGAACAGACACGAATCTGCGGATCCTGGTGCGACTTCTTGATGGTCTCTTCGGTCTCCCAGGTGGTCTTGCCCCAGAGGTGCGCGGCGTCGCGCAGCTCGGCCTTGTCGTCCTCGATCCAGAGATACACGGGCCGCGGCGCCTTGCCCTCGAAGATGACCATGTCCCAGCCGGCCATCTTCAGCTCGGCGCCGAAATGGCCGCCGGAATTCGAGCAGGCGATGGCGTTGGTCAGCGCGCCCTTGGTGATGACCGAATAGCGGCCGCCGGTCGAGGCGCAGGTGCCCGTGAGCGGGCCGGTGGCCATGATGAGTTTGTTGGCGGGCGATAGGGGCTCGACCTTCGGGTCGATTTCCGAGACGAGGTATTTGGTCGCCAGGCCGCGCTGGCCGAGATACTGCTGCGCCCATTCCATGTTGAGGGGTTCGGATTTGATGCTGCCGCTGCCCAGATCCACGCGAAGAATTTTGCGGGTCCATCCCATGATCGTCTCCTTGTCAGGCGCCGGCGCGCGGTTGCGTATCGGTCTTGCCGGCCCACTGGCGCATCTTGTCGAGGCCGGTCCAGTCGGCATCGACATAGGTGATGGCAGCGGTCGGACAGGCCGCGGCGCAGGCCGGATCGCCGCCGCAGAGGTCGCACTTCTGCACCTTGCCGGTGTCCTGGACGTAGTTGATCGTGCCGAAGGGGCAGGCGATGGTGCACACCTTGCAGCCGACGCAGGTGTCCTCCAGCACCACCTTGGCGCCGGTGGCGGCGTCGATCTTGATCGCCTCGACCGGGCAGGCGTGCATGCACCAGGCTTCCGCGCACTGCGTGCAGGTGTAGGGCACCTTGCGGCCGGCACTCTCGAAGTTGAAGACCTTGATGCGGGATTTGGCGATGTTGAACACGCCGTAGTTCTCGTAGGAACAGGCCATCTCGCATTGCATGCAACCCGTGCATTTGTTCGGGTCGATGTACAGGGATTTCTGCATGGTGACTCCTCCTGTTATTGAACGCGGCGACGGCGTAGAGACGAATCTAGCCACGGTCTATAGCCACGCGAAATACTCGGAATTGTCTATTCGCGCTACCGGATTACCGGTAGTCGGACATGCCCGTCTACACCGAAAACAGGAATTCGCGCACGACGCCGACCTGGACGGCATCAAGGAACATCGGCGCATGGCCGACGGCGGGGATTTCCACGAGCCGCGCCCGCGGCCCGCGCTGCGCCATCGCGGCGTGGATGTCGGGCTTGAGCAGGTCGGACTGCGCGCCGCGGATCGCCAGCGTCGGGCAACGGATCGCGTCGTAAAGCGGCCACAGATCGACATCCTTGCCCTCGCCGGCCGCCATCGCCTGGCGGAAGGGCTCGGCGAT
>Ga0154359_1023_pt1 | contig 11048 bp, 8 predicted proteins | sample RifGroA2_FD_115887 | JGI IMG/M metagenome (GOLD analysis project Ga0154359, IMG submission 115887) | Rhodocyclales bacterium GWA2_65_20
CCAGTCGATCTGGAAGGACGGCAAGAACCTGTTCGCCGGCAACGGCTACGCCGGCCTGTCCGACACCGCCCTGTACTACATCGGCGGCATCATCAAGCACGCCCGCGCGCTGAACGCCATCACCAACCCGCTCACCAACTCCTACAAGCGTCTGGTGCCGGGCTTCGAAGCGCCGGTCAAGCTGGCCTACTCGGCCCGCAACCGTTCCGCCTCGATTCGCGTGCCCTACGTCCAGTCCGACAAGGCCCGCCGCATCGAAGTGCGCTTCCCGGATCCGGGTGCCAACCCCTACCTGGCCTTCACCGCCATGATGATGGCCGGCCTCGACGGCATCCAGAACAAGATCCACCCCGGCGATCCGGCCGACAAGAACCTCTACGACCTGCCGCCGGAAGAGGACGCGAAGATCCCGACCGTCTGCTCCAGCCTCGAACAGTCCCTCGAATACCTCGCCAACGACCACGAGTTCCTCACCCGCGGCGGCGTATTCAGCAAGGACATGATCGATGCCTACATCGAGCTCAAGATGGAGGAGGTCACGCGCTTCCGCATGACCACCCACCCGCTCGAGTACGAGATGTACTACTCGATCTGACCAAGTCATCGCCGACGCGTTCGGCGCGTTGAAAGAAGGACGGGGCTGCCCCCGTCCTTTTTTTTAATGTGTCTTTGGCATACACTCGGCACATCGACGACCCGGATTGACAACATGAAGCCGCACCTCATCCCTGCACTCCTGCTCCTGCCGCTGGCGGCGCATGCCGACACGCTCTACAAATGCACCGACCCAAGCGGCCAGGTGCTCTACACCAACCAGAAAGGCGCGGGGAAGAGCTGTACGGTGCTGTCCCGCGACCAGCCGGTTTCCACCTTCACGGCGCCGAAGGCCAAGGCGGGCTCGCCCGGCAACTTCCCGCGCGTCGGCGGCGACCAGCAGAAGGCGCGCGACAACGACCGGCGCGCCATCCTCGACCAGGAACTCGCCACCGAGCAGAAACAGCTGGAAGAGGCCAAGAAGGCGCTGGCCGAACAGGAAGGCATCGTCCTGCCCGAAGAAAGGATCGCCGGCGGCGGCATCCAGGGCGGCAAGCGCGAGGCGCGCCTGCAGACCTTCCGCGACAAGGTGGCGCTGCACGAGCGCAACATCGAGGCGCTGAAGAAGGAAATCGGCAACCTCAAGTAGGCTTGCTTCTTGCTCGACTGACGGGCATGAGTACTCCTGAGCCATCGGCATTTCCCGGTCTCGACCTGCTGTCGTCGGCGGTGATCCTGCTCGACGGCCGCCAATTGATCCGTCATCTCAACCCCGCCGCCGAAAACCTGTTCGCCGTCAGCCAGCGCTCCTGGCTCGGGCGTCCGCTGGCGCAGCTGCTCGGCGCCTCGACGGTACTGGCCGGGGCGCTCGACAGCGCCGTCAAGAACAACTGGAGCTACACCGGCCATGACATCGTCGTTGCGCGCGAGGGTGCCGCGCCCTTGCACCTCGACTGTACGGTGACGCCGATCGAGGCCGACGGCGCGCGCCTGCTGCTCGAATTCCGGCCGATCGAGCACCAGCTGCGCGCCGCGCGCGAGGAACGCGCGGCACTGCAGCAGCAGGCCAACCGCGAACTGATCCGCAACCTAGCCCACGAGATCAAGAACCCGCTCGGCGGCATCCGCGGCTCGGCGCAGCTGCTGGAGCGCGAGCTCGGCATGCTCGAAAACGCGCCGGCGCTGCGCGAATACACCCAGGTCGTCATCAAGGAGGCCGACCGCCTGCAAGATCTGATGCAGCGCCTGCTCTCCTCGCACCGCGCCATGCAGCCGGCGCTGGTCAGCATCCACGAAATCCTCGAGCGCGTGCGGCGCCTGATCCACGCCGAATATGCCGGCGTGCGCGTGCGCCGCGACTACGACACCTCGCTGCCCGACATCACCGGCGACCGCGAGCAGCTGATCCAGGCCATTCTCAACATCGCGCGCAACGCCGCGCAGGCCATGAGCGGCAAGGGCGAAATCACCTTCCGCACCCGCGCCATGCGCCAGGCGACGCTGGCGAAGCGCTGCTACCCGCTGGCGCTCGAACTGCAAGTCATCGACAACGGCCCCGGCATCCCGGAAGATATCCGCGAGAAGATCTTCTATCCGCTGGTGTCGGGCCGCGAGGGCGGCAGCGGGCTCGGCCTGACGCTGGCGGAAAGCTTCATCCAGCAGCACCAGGGCAGCATCGAGGCCGAGTCGCGCCCCGGCCGCACTTGTTTCACCATCCGCCTGCCGCTGGCGAACGGAAAGGACTAGGTTAACCATCATGAACCCCGTCTGGATCATCGACGACGACCGCTCCATCCGCTGGGTGCTGGAAAAGGCCCTGGCGCGCGAGGACATCCCGAGCAAAAGCTTCGGCTCGGCCGACGAGGCCCTGGCCGCGCTCAACGGTGGCGAGGCGCCGCGCGTGCTGGTGTCCGACATCCGCATGCCGGGCACCTCGGGCCTCGAACTGCTCAAGCTCGTCAAGACCAATTTCCCCGAACTGCCGGTCATCATCATGACCGCCTACTCCGACCTCGATTCCGCCGTCGCCGCCTTCCAGGGCGGCGCCTTCGAGTACCTGCCCAAGCCCTTCGACGTCGACCAGGCCGTGGACCTCGTGCGCCGCGCCCTCGAACAGACGCGCCACCAGGCCGGCGCCGCCGAAGTCGAGGCCCTGGCGCCGGAAATCCTCGGCCAGGCGCCGTCGATGCAGGAAGTGTTCCGCGCCATCGGCCGGCTCTCCCAGTCCCATGCCACCGTCCTGATCAACGGCGAATCCGGCACCGGCAAGGAACTCGTGGCGCGCGCCCTGCACCGCCACAGCCCGCGCAAGGCGGCGCCCTTCATCGCCATCAACACCGCGGCGATCCCGCGCGACCTCCTGGAGTCCGAACTCTTCGGCCACGAGAAGGGCGCCTTCACCGGCGCCACCGGCCAGCGCCGCGGCCGTTTCGAGCAGGCCGAGAACGGCACGCTGTTCCTCGACGAGATCGGCGACATGCCGGCGGAATTGCAGACGCGGCTGCTGCGCGTGCTCTCCGACGGCCACTTCTACCGCGTCGGCGGCCATCAGCCGGTCAAGGCCAACGTGCGCGTCATCGCCGCCACGCACCAGAACCTCGAAGACCGCGTGCGCTCGGGCCTGTTCCGCGAAGACCTGTTCCACCGCCTCAACGTCATCCGCCTGCGCCTGCCGCCGATGCGCGAGCGGCGCGAGGACGTGCCGCTGCTGACGCGCCATTTCCTGACCAAGAGCGCGCTCGACTTGAGCGTCGAGCCCAAGCGCCTCGCCGACGCCACGCTCAAGTACCTCGCCAACCTCGACTTCCCCGGCAACGTGCGCCAGCTCGAAAACCTCTGCCACTGGCTCACCGTCATGGCGCCGGGCCAGTTGATCGAGGTCGCCGACCTGCCGGTCGAGCTGCGCGAGGACACGCACAAGCAGGTCTCCCTGGACTGGCTGCATGCGCTCGCCGGCGAAGCCGACGGCCTCATCGCCGCGCATCCGGGCGAGGTCTTCGAGCGCATGACGCGCGACTTCGAGCGCACCCTCATCCGCCGCGCCCTGGCCGCCACCGGCGGGCGCCGCATCGAAGCCGCGCAACTGCTGGGCATCGGCCGCAACACCATCACGCGCAAGATCCAGGAACTCGGGCTGGACGAAAACAACTAGCCCAGCCGGACTGCGACGACCTGCAGGAGCCGTTCGTGGGCCAGTTTGAGTTCGGGGAAGCGGGCCCGCACTACGGCAATCTGCCCCGCCCGGATCTGCAGCTCCAGCTCCTTGCACAGCGCGGGCAGCTCCGTGGCGCCGACATAGCTGGCGCCGCCCTTGAGGCGATGCAGCAGTTCGGCTGTCGCCGCCGCGTCGTCGTGCCTGAGCTTCTCGTCGATGGCGGCGATCAGAACGTCGTGGCTGGGCCCGAGCTTGCCGAGAAATCTGGCGAACGCCTCTGAACTCATGCTGGCGGCCAGCTCGGAGAGAAAGCGCGGATCGAAAATCTCCTCCCCGCTTTCGACCGGCTCCGGCGGCGGCGGGATCGTTGCCGCAGCGATGCGCTGGCCGAGCCAGCAGGCCAGCACCCGGCGCAGTTCCTCGCGCATGACGGGCTTTGCCAGAAAGTCGTCCATTCCCATCGAGAAGCAGCGCTGCTGGTTTTCCGGCTGCGTGTCGGCGGTGATGGCGACGATGGGCAGGTGCCGGCCGTCGCCGCGCGCGGACTCCAGTTCCCGCCAGCGCATGCTGGCCTCGTAGCCGTCCATGCCGGGCATGTGGCAGTCCGCGAACACCAGGTCGACCGGCGTGCCTGCCAGCACCGCCAGCATTTCATGGCCGTCCGCGGCCAGCAGCACGTCGCAGCCCAGGGTCTCCAGCATTTCCCGCATCACCAGCTGGTTCGGCGGATGATCCTCCGCGACGAGAATGGTGGCCCGTTGCCGGGGGCCGGTGAGTTCTTCCTGCTGCGTCTCCGCGGTGCCGGCGATGCGCTCGTCGGCAAGCGTGGACCAGAGCATGGCGGAATGGACGGGGCGGGTGAGGAAATGGCTGTGGGGCAGATCCTTGAGAGGCACTTCGTCGAAGTTCTCGCTCACCGTCATCAGCACGACGACCCGCGGGTGGGGGCAGCGCTGCTGCCACGCCTTGAGGGACTCCCAAGGGTCGGTCCCCAGGGTTTCCATATCGACGATCAGCCAGCCCTCGCAGCCCGGCGAGCAGGAGGGCAATCCGGCAGGTTGTTCTGCGGGCACGGCATATCCCCAGCGGCGGAGCTGGTGGCTCAGCACCTGGCGCAGGGTGGCGTTGGCGACATTGAGGCAGACCACCTCGCCGGGTTGGGCCGGAGAAGGCAGGAGACCCGTGTCCTTCCCCGTGGCGCCGAAACCGAGCTGCACGCTGACGGCGAATGTCGTGCCCTCGCCGACGGCGCTGTGCACCCGGATGTCGCCGCCCATGCGGCGGGCCAGTTGACGGGCGATGTTCAGGCCCAGGCCGGTGCCGCCGTACCTGCGCGTCGTGCTGCTGTCGGCCTGGAAGAAGGGTTGGAATATGCGTTCGAAGGCGTCCTGCGGAATGCCGATGCCCGTATCGCCGACTTCGACGATCACGCGCCATGTTTCCCCTGCGCCGAATACCGGCCGCGCGTGCAGGACCACCTCGCCGCACTCGGTGAACTTGACGGCGTTGGCGAGCAGGTTGTTGAGAATCTGGCGCAGCCGTACCGGGTCGCCGATCGCCATCTCGGGGAGTTCGGCGGCGACATCCTCCACGAGCTCGACGCCCTTCGCGGCGGCCGCGGGCGCAACCAGGTCGAGAGTTTCCGCGATGAGTTGCCGGAGACTGAATTCCGTGTTCTCCAGTTCCATGCGGCCCGCTTCCGCCTTGGAGAAATCGAGGATGTCGTTGATGATGGCCAACAGGCTTTCGGCGGAACCCTGCAAAGTCGAAAGAAACAGCTGCCGTTTCTTCTGCGGCGGGTGTGCCTGGAGCAGCTGCGCCATGCCGACAATTGCATTCATCGGCGTGCGGATTTCGTGGCTCATGTTGGCCAGGAACTCCGATTTGGCGCGGGTGGCCGCCTCGGCGGCATCCTTGGCGCGCAGCAGTTCGGCGTTGGCGCGCGTCACCTCGCGGGTGCGCTCGGCGACCCGCTGTTCGAGTCCGTCCCGCGCCGCCGCCAAGGCCTTGTCGCGGGACTCGATTTCGGCCAGCATGGTATTGAAACTCTCGACCAGCTCGCCGATCTCGTCGGCCCCGGCCCCGGGCACCCGCAGGGAGTAGTCCTCCTGCTGGCGCACCAGGCGCGTCGCCGTCGTCAGCTGGCTGACCGGCAGGACGATGCGGTCGAGAAAGCGCATGCCCATCAGCAGTGCCAGCACATATGACGCCAGGATCACGCCCGTCAAGGCGAGCTGGGCCACGAAGAAACCGGCCCAATGGCGCTTGAGGCTGGCCTTGAGGAAAATCCGGCCGACCGGCTCGCCATCCAGCAGCACCGGCGCAAGCAGCGTCGTAGCAGCGGCGGGGAAGGTTATGTCGGGCGCATGCTCCGGCGCGCCGGACAGTTGCAGCGGCGCCGACGCGGCGTCGCCGTAGCTGGCGAGGAGGATGCCCTGCTGGGTGTAAAGGGCGGCCGCCGTGACCTCTTCATGAGCCCGCATCATGGCGAGGATGCTGCGGGCGGCCGTCTTGTCGTTGAATACGAGAGCGGCCGTTGCGGCGTTGCCGGCCGCGTTGGCCACCGAAGTCAGGTTGCGGCGGATGTCGCCTTTGAGGTTGTTCAGCCCGATGATGGCGTTGCTGAGGAGAATCAGGCAGAGCGCAAAAGCGGCGATCGTGACGATGATGCGGAAGAGCCGGCGGCGGATCGATCCGCGGTCCAGATAACGGGCCAGATTCAGCATGGCATTCCCCCCGGGTCGCCGGCTATTCATGGACTTTGCGCGCGAGTTGCAGCAACTGGGGATAGAGCCTCAGTCCTGCCCGCCGCACCTCCGCGAGGTTCACATCGAAACGCGGGCTGCCGTCCTGGAAGCCGATCTCCAGCATGCCGCCGTCGCGGACGAAACCGCTATAGGAGGAAATGGTCAACATCTTCCCGACGGCGCCGCCTTCGAGGGCTTCGATCCAGCGCGGGCGGGAGTCGACGTACAGCACGTTGCAGCCGCCGGCGCGGCTGCCGACCTTCGCCACCGCCAGCGGCACGCCGCGCACCTGCCGCCCGGCAAGACTTTCCAGCGCCTGCACCTGCTGCGGGTCGCCGCTGACGACGCAAAGCCGCAGGCTGTTCATGCGTTCGCCGGCGGCACCTGGCCATTCGGCGAACTTGAGAAAATTGAACACCATGGCCGCGCGCACCGACTGCTCGGTCGGCATGTCCTGTGCCGTGGCGGGCGGTTTATGGCAGACCAGCGCAGCCAATAGGAAGACGGCTGGTGCGAGGCGGCGCTTGCCGATGAAGCTCATCGTTTTCATCAGACGCTACGGGTCGTTGCCCTCGCTAAAACTTGTACCGCAGTTCGGCATAGACGCTGCGCCGCGGCAGCGGCAGGTTGTTGGGGAGGGAGCTGCTGCTGTATTCGCGCGCATCCGCGTCGAACAGATTGCGGATGGAGGCCGCCAGTTCCCAATCCTTGCGATGGGCATAACGCAGCGTGGTATCCACCAGCGTATACGCGCCCATGGGCGCACGAACGTCGCCGAGCGGCAGCGGGTGCTTGTCGATCCAGTTGGCCTGGACGTTCCAGTTCCACTCGGGCCGGAATGCCCAGTCCGCGCGCAGGTAGGCCGTTTGTCTGGGTATGGAGTTGAACGTCGCGCTGATGTCCTTGCGATGGCTCAGGTTGCCGGAAATCCTCAGCGTCGGCGCCGCCTGCCACCTCGCCTCCAGTTCGAGGCCGCGCGACGTGTTGCTGCCCATGTTCTGATATTTGAGCGACGCATCCTGGGCAATAAGATCGGTCTGCTCGAGTCGATAAACACTGAGGCCCAGCGTCAGATTCTTCGCGGCCAGGTAGGACAACGACAGATCCCAGGTCTGGGATTGTTCCGGCTTGAGGTTGGCATTGGGGACGGTGGCGGCGGTCAGGGAATACAGCTCGAGATAGGAGGGCGCCCGGAACGCCTGGCCGTACATCAGCTTCGTGGTGAGCCGGTCCGTGCTCTGCCAGACCAGCGCCAGGCGTGGATTCAGCGTGCCGCCGAAGTCGGAGTACTGGTCGTAACGCGCCCCGGCGGTCAGTTCCCAGTCCGGCGCGAAGCCCCAGACATCCTGAAGGAACAGGTAGCTGATCTGGCGTTTTTTCTCCGGCGCGAAGGCATAGGGCGAGCCCGCCAGGTTCACCAGCGGCCCGCCCAGAGGCAGTGCAGTTCCACCGGGATCCAGGCCGTAATTGACCAGGTGCTCGACGAGATACAAATCCTGCCAGTTGTATCCGCCGCCCAGGCGGATGGCATGGGCCTTCAGGCCCGTATACAGGCCGCTGGCCTCGGCATTCAACTGGCGTTCGGCCGAGCGCTGGCGATTGAGCAAGCCGTCGGGATAGACGCCGAGAGTGCCGCCGTTGCAGTACCTGACGGCATTCGTGCAATTGAACCCCGGCGGGCGTTCCTGAAACCCGTCGCCCGAGCTGTAGTAGAGATCCCGATAGCGCAGCTCCGCATTCAGGCCCCAGTCCTTGGCGAACTCCGCATTGTTGTAAAGCAGTTGCAGGTTGAAGCGGCTGTCGCGCGCGCGGGTCACCGGATCCAGCACGGCGCCGCCCGTCAGCCCGGTTTCCAGGTTGTCGTGGCGCCAGTAGTCGGCAAGCAGGCGCCAGTTGCCCTGGGCGATGGAGAAGCGCAGGTCCGCGCCATCCCAGCCGTAGTGGGCACGGCCCGGCGCGTAAGAAAGCGCCGGATCCCTCGCGGTCTGCCCGTCCACGGCGATGTAGGGGTCATGGCCATCGGTATGCGACAGTTCGGCCGTGAAGTTGATATCGAAACCGTTCCAGTTCGTGCCGTGCTGCATCCAGCCCGCCTGGCTGTCGAAACTGCCTGCCCGCACGCCCGCCTCGGATTGCTCGATCTTGCCCGCGGTCTTGGTGATGACATTGATCACGCCCGCGGCGGCGTCCGAGCCGAACAGGGCGGAGCCGGGACCGCGGATGATCTCGACCCGCTCGATCATGTTCGGCGGCAGGCCCTTCCAGAAAATGCCGTTCGACCAGACCAGATCCTTGATGGGCGCGCCGTTTACCATTATCAGGGTATGGGCGTTGGGCGCCCCGCGTATCGCCACTTGCGGCCTGAATCCGAACAGGTTGGGCTTTATGTAGACGCCGGGCACGCTTTGCAGGATATCCGCGAGATTGGTCGCGCCGGTGGCCTTGATGTCTGCCGCCGTGATGACCGAGACCACGGACGGCGCCCGGGAAAGCGCTTGCTCGGTATTGGTGGAGATCTTGACCTTGATCGTCATCAGATCTTCCAGGCTCAACGACAGCAATTGCTCCATCCCGGCGTCGATGGCCGCATGGGCGGCCGGCGCCTGGACCAGGCCGAGCAACGCCATCACCAGTGCACGTCTCTTCATGTCCCCCCTCCCCCGCTGCGAGTTTCCCTCGGCTTTTCGGCTTGCAGCCGAACGGTATTATGCCGCCAGTTTCCGTTTATATGACAGGCTTGTCCGGCGGCACCGGCGATGGGCGATAATCCGGCCATCGCTCACTGCGCCGTTCCGCCGCATCATGTCCCTCGCCGCCGCCGACACGCTTTCCGTTTCCGCCATTGCCGCCGCGCTCGGGCCGCTGGCGGTGCGCTTCGACGTCGACGTGCTGGCGACATGCGACTCGACCAATACCGAACTCATGCGCCGCGCCGAGAGCCAGGCGCCTTCGGGCAGCGTCGTCGTAGCCGAGCGCCAGAGCGCGGGGCGCGGGCGCATGGGCCGCACCTGGCTCAGTGAGCCCGGCGCCAGCCTGACCTTCTCGCTGCTGTGGCGCTTCGCCCCTGGCGCCCTGCCGCACGGGCTGTCGCTGGCCGTCGGCGTCGCGCTGGCCGAAGCGCTCGAAGGCATGGGCGTCGCGGGCCTCGCCCTCAAGTGGCCCAACGACCTGCTGCGCGACGGCCGCAAGCTCGCCGGCGTCCTGGTCGAACTCGTGCCCGGCGCCCCCCACGCCGCCGTCATCGGCATCGGCGTGAACCTGCGCCTGCCGCAGGCCATGCCCGCCGCGGTGCGCACCGCCGCCGCCGCACTCGACCGCGACGTAGCGCGCAACGAACTGCTGGCGCGCCTGCTGGTGGACCTGCAAGACGTGCTGACGGAATTCGCCGCCGGCGGCTTCGTCGCGCTGCGCCAACGCTGGCTCGCGCGCTGCGCGCACATCGACAGCGCCGTGCGCATCCTCTCGGAGTTCGCGCCGCCGCTCGACGGCTACTGTATCGGCGTCGATGTCGACGGCGCCCTGCAAATCGAGACCGCGGCCTGCATCCAGCGCATCCTTTCCGGCGAAGTCTCGCTGCGCCCGGCATGAACGCGCCGCTGCTCTGCATCGACTGCGGCAACACGCGGCTCAAGTGGGGCTTGCGGCAGGGGCAGCGCTGGCTCGCGCAGGATGCGCTGGCGCCGGCCGAAGCCGCGCGGCTGGCCGAAGTCCTGCCGCTGGCGCCGGCGCGCATCGTCGCCTGCAATGTCGCCGGCGCCGCAGTCGGCGCCGACATCGAAACCCTGGCCGGCCGCCTCGGCGTCCCGTTGTCGTGGGTGCGCGCGCAGGCCAGCCAGTGCGGCGTCACCAACCGCTACGACGACCCGGCGCAGCTCGGCGCCGACCGCTGGGCCGCGCTGATCGGCGCGCGCCATCTGCACGGCGGCGCCTGCCTTGTCGTCAATGCCGGCACCGCGACGACCATCGACGTGCTCGACGCCGCCGGCGTCTTCCAGGGCGGCCTGATCCTGCCGGGCCTGCACCTGATGCGCGCCGCGCTGGCCGGCAACACCGCCGGCCTGCCGCTGGCCGCCGGCGCCTACCGCGAACTGCCGCGCAACACCGACGACGCCATCGCCAGCGGCAGCCTCCACGCCACGCTCGGCGCCATCGCACGCATGTTCCGCCGTCTTGCCGACGCGCCGGACGCGCCATGTCTGCTCTCAGGCGGCGCCGCGGCCGAGCTCGAAACGCGGCTCGACGTGCCGGTGCAGCGCATCGACAACCTCGTGCTCGAAGGCCTGGCGCGCATCGCCGCCGCGCCAGGCGCGTAGGCGCGGTACCCCGTCCGGCCCCAGGGCCGTATCGCGCGGATGCCCTTGCCATGAAACGAGATGAAAAAAGCGGGAACGGCAAAAGTCAATCCAACTGTTCCACCCCGGGTTGGAAAGAAATGCAGGAATTGCACACCAGTCCGGATAATCAATTGACACGCCACAGTGTTGGACGCCGAAGTAAAGCAACTCCTTGGATCGGCATGGGTGCAGGAGTGGGCTGGGTTGTTCGTCGGTCCCAAGGCACCGGCGTGTTCCGCCAAGGGCAGCGGGTGGCCGACGCGGCGAGGTAAAGGAGGA
>Ga0154359_1091_pt1 | contig 10976 bp, 8 predicted proteins | sample RifGroA2_FD_115887 | JGI IMG/M metagenome (GOLD analysis project Ga0154359, IMG submission 115887) | Rhodocyclales bacterium GWA2_65_20
CCTGGAAGCTGCGGCCCATGGCCATGACTTCGCCGACCGACTTCATCTGCGTCGTCAGGCGGTCGTTGGCGAGCGGGAACTTCTCGAAGGCGAAGCGCGGCACCTTGGTGACGACGTAGTCGATGGACGGCTCGAACGAGGCCGGCGTGGCGCCGCCGGTGATGTCGTTCTTCAGTTCGTCGAGTGTATAGCCGACGGCCAGCTTCGCCGCGATCTTGGCGATCGGGAAGCCGGTCGCCTTCGACGCCAGCGCCGACGAGCGCGATACGCGCGGGTTCATCTCGATGACGATCATGCGGCCATCGTCGGGGTTGATGGCGAACTGGACGTTGGAGCCGCCGGTATCGACGCCGATCTCGCGCAGCACCGCGATGCTGGCGTTGCGCATGATCTGGTACTCCTTGTCGGTCAGCGTCTGCGCCGGGGCGACGGTGATCGAGTCGCCGGTATGCACGCCCATCGGGTCGAGGTTCTCGATGGAGCAGACGATGATGCAGTTGTCGTGCTTGTCGCGCACGACCTCCATCTCGTATTCCTTCCAGCCGAGCAGGGATTCCTCGATCAGCAGTTCCTTGGTCGGCGAGGCTTCGAGGCCGCGCTTGCAGATCTCGACGAACTCTTCGTGGTTGTAGGCGATGCCGCCGCCGCTGCCACCCATGGTGAAGGACGGACGGATGATGGACGGGAAGCCGAGCACGGCCTGCACCTGCTGCGCCTCTTCCATGCTGTGGGCGATGGCCGAGCGCGCCGAACCGAGGCCGATTTTGGTCATGGCCTGCTTGAACTTCTCGCGGTCCTCGGCCTTGTCGATGGCTTCCTTGGTGGCGCCGATCATCTCGACGCCGTATTTTTCGAGCACGCCGTGGCGGGCGAGGTCGAGCGCGCAATTCAGGGCCGTCTGGCCGCCCATGGTCGGCAGCACGGCGTCCGGCCGCTCCTTGGCGATGATGTTCTCGATCACCTGCCAGGTGATCGGCTCGATGTAGGTGACGTCGGCCATTTCCGGATCGGTCATGATCGTGGCCGGGTTGGAATTGACCAGGATGACCTTGTAGCCTTCGTCGCGCAGGGCCTTGCAGGCCTGGGCGCCGGAATAGTCGAACTCGCAGGCCTGGCCGATGATGATCGGGCCGGCGCCGATGATGAGGATGGAATGGATGTCGGTTCTTTTAGGCATTATTTTTCATCGACTTGATGAAGCGGTCGAACAGGTAGCCGACGTCGTGCGGGCCGGGGCTCGCTTCCGGGTGACCCTGGAAGCAGAAGGCCGGACGATCGGTCCAGGCCAGGCCTTGCAGGCTGCCGTCGAACAGCGAGACGTGAGTGACTCTGACATTGGCCGGCAGGGACTTCGGATCGACGGCGAAACCGTGATTCTGGCTCGTGATCAGCACCTGGCCGCTGTCGAGATCCTTGACCGGATGGTTGGCGCCGTGGTGGCCGAATTTCATTTTCAGGGTCTTGCCGCCGCCGGCCAGGCCCAGCAACTGATGGCCGAGGCAGATGCCGAAGGTCGGCAGCTTGCGATCAAGGAATTCCTTGATGGCTGCGATCGCATAGTCGCAAGGCTCGGGGTCGCCGGGGCCGTTGGAAAGGAACACGCCGTCGGGATTCAGCGCCAGCACCTCGGCCGCGCTGGTCTGCGCCGGCACCACGGTCAGCCTGCATCCGCGCTCGGCCAGCATGCGCAGGATGTTGCGCTTGACGCCGAAGTCGTAGGCGACGACATGGAATTTCGGGTTGTTCTGCGGCAGGAAACCCATGCCGAGCTTCCATTCACCTTCGTGCCAGTCATAGGGCTTGCTTACCGACACGACCTTCGCCAGGTCCATGCCGGCGAGCCCCGGGAAGGCGCGCGCCTGGGCGACGGCAGCGTCGGCGTCGAGCAGATCATGGCCGGTCATCAGGCAACCGGCCTGGGCGCCCTTCTCGCGCAGGATGCGCGTCAGCTTGCGCGTGTCGATGTCGGCGATGGCGACGACGTTCTCGGCCTTGAGATAGGCGTCGAGCGTCTGCTCGCTGCGGAAGTTGGAAGCCACCAGCGGCAGGTCGCGAATGACGAGGCCGGCGGCGAAAACCCTGGGCGCCTCGCAATCCTCGCGGTTGATGCCGGTGTTGCCGATGTGGGGATAGGTCAGGGTGACGATCTGGCGGCAGTAGGAAGGATCGGTGAGGATTTCCTGGTAGCCGGTCATGGCGGTGTTGAACACCACTTCGCCGACGCTGGCGCCGGTTGCCCCGATGCCCTTGCCCCGAAAGACCGTCCCGTCGGCTAAAGCAAGAATGGCGGGCGGAAACTGGGGCACGGTCGGACTCCTGAACAAGGTATTGCGCGGCTGCGGGCAAACCGCGTAATTGTACCCGATCAGCGCAGTCCGAGCACGTCCTGCATGTCGAAAAGGCCGCGCGTCTTGCCGCGCATGAAGCGCGCGGCGCGCAGCGAGCCCTGGGCGTAGGGCATGCGACTGGCCGACTTGTGCGTGATCTCGATGCGTTCGCCGGTGCCGGCGAAGAGCACGGTATGGTCGCCGACGATATCGCCGCCGCGCACCGTGCTGAAGCCGATCTGGGTCGCGGGGCGCTCGCCGGTATGGCCTGCGCGGCCGTAAACCGCGCATGCTTCGAGGCTGCGGCCGAGCGCCGCCGCCACCACCTCGCCCATGCGCAGCGCCGTGCCCGAAGGCGCATCGACCTTGTGCCGGTGATGCGCCTCGATGACCTCGACATCGTAGCCCTGGTCGAGGATGCGCGCGGCGACGTCGAGCAGCTTGAACACGGCATTGACGCCGACGGCCATGTTCGGCGCGAAGACGATGGGAATGTCGCGCGAAATATCCTGGATCGCGAGCTTCTGCTCGGTCGAAAACCCCGTGGTGCCGATCACCGCATGGACACCGTGCTTGCGGCAGATTTCCAGGTGTTTGAGCGTGCCCTCGGGGCGGGTGAAATCGATCAGGCAACCGGCCCTGGCCAAGGCCGACTCGACATCGTCGGTCACGGCCACGCCGCAGGGGGAACCGACGAGCTCCCCGGCATCCTTGCCCAGCAACGGGCTGCCCGGTATTTCCAGCGCTGCGGCGAGCGCCGCATCCGGCGCCGTCAAAACCGCCTCGATCAGGGTGCGGCCCATGCGGCCGCCGCTGCCGGCGATGGCGAAACGAATCTTGTCCATGAGAAAAACCTTGGTCGCTACTTGGGTGTGGTCGCAGCCGGCGCATCCGGCTTGGCGGCGTTGTCTTTGTCCGCGGGCTTGGCGGCGCTCTCGGGAGCCTTGATCTCGATCACGCGCGCCGTCGGCTTTGCCTGGGCGGCGGTTGCCGCCGCAGCGGGATTTTCGCCGACGACATCGCCGCCGACGCGTACGAGCTTGCCCTCCTCGAAGAAGACGACGAAGCGGCGCTGCTGCACGTCGCCTTTGCCGGTCTGCAAGCGATAGACGTAATCCCAGCGGTCGGCATGGAAGATGTCCGTCAGTAAAGGCGTGCCGAGGATGAAACGCACTTGATCCTTCGTCTGCCCGGGCTTGAGCTGCGCCGCCATCTCCTGGGTCACCATATTCCCCTGGCGCACGTCGATACGATAGGGATGCAGGTAGGGCGTGATATCCACGGCCTTGGAAATCCCCGAGGCGTCAGGCATGTTGGAGCAGGCCGCAACAAGCGGAATGGCAAAGGCAAGGACGAGCTTCTTCATTTCTTGGGGTCTGATCGGGAACCGGCGGGATCGGCGTCACAAATTCTCAAACGAGCGCGAACACTATATCATAAGCAAATCGACCCCTCTGCCCTGCCATGTCCAACACTCAAGACCTGAAAAGCATAGGCCTCAAGGCGACTTTGCCGCGGCTCAAGATCCTCGAACTGTTCCAGAATCTCCAGATCGAGTCCGGCATCCGCCACATGACGGCCGAGGATGTCTATCGGCACCTGATCGCCGAGGGCAAGGACATCGGCCTGGCGACCGTCTATCGCGTCCTCACCCAGTTCGAGCAGGCCGGGCTGCTCACGCGCCACCATTTCGAAACCGGCAAGGCGGTATTCGAACTCAACGAAGGTCGGCACCACGACCACCTCGTCTGCCTGCAATGCGGCAAGGTCGAGGAGTTCTACGACGCCGAGATCGAGAAGCGCCAGGCCAAGATCGCCAAGGAGCGCGGCTTCGCCGTGGCCGAGCACGAACTGCACCTCTACGTCGACTGCCTCAAGGACGACTGTCCGAACAAGAAACACCGCGGCTGAACGTCGGTTCGAACTGTTCGACCGGCAGCGGCCGGCCGAACAGATAGCCCTGAAAGGCGTGGCAGCTCTGGCGCGCGAGAAAGTCCCGCTGTTCTTCGGTTTCCACGCCCTCGGCAATCACCCCCAGCCCCATGCTGTGCGCCAGGGCGACGATAGTGCGGGCGATGGCGGCATCGTTGGAATCGGTCAGTATGTCCCGCACGAAGGACTGGTCGATCTTCAACTGGTCCAGGGGCAGGCGCTTGAGGTAGGAGAGCGAGGAATAGCCCGTGCCGAAATCGTCCAGCGAGAAGCCGACGCCTTTGGCCTTGAGGGCGGTCATCTTGGCGATGATGTCTTCCACATCGTCCAGCAGCAGGCTCTCGGTCAGTTCCAGCTTGAGTTTCTGCGGATCGGCGCCTGTTCGGTCCAGCACCGTCAGCACTTGGTCGACAAAATCCGGCGTGTGAAACTGGCGGGCGCTGACATTGACCGCCAGCGTGAGATGGGACATGTCCGGCAGGGCTGCCCAAGCCACCAGCCGGGCGCAGGCGGTTTCCAGCACCCAGTGGCCCAGCGGCAGGATCAGTCCCGTTTCCTCGGCGAGCGGAACGAACTCGGCCGGGAACATGAGGCCACGCCGGGGATGCTGCCAGCGCACCAGCGCCTCGGCGCCCGTCATGCGGCCTTGTTCATCCACTTGGGCCTGGTAATAGAGAACAAATTGATTCTGCTGCAAACCCTGGCGCAGATCGACCTCCAGCGCCGCGCGGGCCGTGACCGTCGCCTGCGTCTCGGGATCGAAGAAGCGCAAGGTGTTGCGGCCGGCCGCCTTGGCCTGATACATGGCAAGGTCCGCCCGTTTCAGCAATTCCTCCACGGTCTCCCGTTGGCCGCCGAACAGTGTGACGCCGATGCTCGGGGTGCTGTGGTGCGAGTGCCCGGCGAGCATATAGCGCTGGTTGAGGGCGACGAGGATTTTCTCGCCCACGACTTCGGTCTGGGTGGCGGCTTCCTGGAGGTTCTCGCTCAGGTCTTCGAGCATGACCACGAACTCGTCGCCGCCCAGCCGGGCCACGGTATCGCCCTCGCGCACGCAGGTGGCCAGGCGCTGTGCCACTTGTTGCAGCAGCAGGTCGCCGATGTCGTGGCCGAGCGTGTCGTTCAGCGTCTTGAAGTTGTCGAGGTCGATGAACAGCAGCGCCCCTTCGCGCCGGCTGCGGGTACTCGAAGCCAGTGCCTGTTGCAGCCGGTCCAGCAACAGCCGCCGGTTGGGCAAGCGGGTCAGGGGATCATAGAAGGCGAGGTGCTTGATCTCGTCCTCCGCCGCCTTGCGCCGGGTGATGTCGGTCAGCGTGGCGACGTAATGGGTGACCTCGCCACCGGCCCCATTGACCGCGGTGATGGTCAGCCATTCGGGATACACCTCGCCGTTCTTGCGCCGGTTCCAGATTTCGCCCTGCCACGAGCCGTCGCGATGAACGCTCTCCCACATCGCGGCATAAAAGGCCGCGTCGTGACGACCCGACTTGAGCAGGCTGGCCTTCCGGCCCACGGCTTCCTCGGCCGTAAAGCCGGTGATGTCGGTAAAGGCGCGGTTTACACGCAGGATCACGCTCCAGGCATCGGTGATCATCATGCCTTCCTGGGATTCGAAGGCGGTGGCGGCGATACGCAGTTCCGCTTCCGCCGCCTTGCGCTCGGTGATGTCCTCCGTCATACCCATCAGCCTGATGACATCGCCATTCTCGTTCTTGATGGGAGCAACGTACGACTTGAAAACCGGCCCGCCCGGCGCACTCGACATGAACTCGAACTGGCGGGTCTCCCCGGCATATGCATTGGCGAGCAATGCCTCTATGTGTGCCCGGTCGGCGGGGCATACGGCGTCCAGATAGGGAAAACCGCGCACCGCGTCTTCGTCTTCGACGCCCATCATGCGCAGCCCCGCCCGGTTCATCGAAGTTATCCTGCCGGCCATGTCGATCTCGTGGATGCACATGGGGGAGTTCTCGACCAGCAAGCGGTAGCGATTCTCGCTTTCGCGCAGACGTTCCCGGGCCTCGCTGCGTTGCGCGCGCAGCTTCACTTCCTCCAGAGCATGCTGCACCGCGACCGGCAACCGCGCCAAGCGGTCCTTGAGGACATAATCGGTGGCGCCCCGCTTGATGCCATCCACCGCGAATTCCTCGCCTATGACGCCGGATACGAATATGTAGGGCGTGGCGGGAGCTTTGTCGCGGGCGATCGCCAGGGCTTGCAAGCCGTCGAAGCCCGGCAGACGGTAGTCGGCGAGGATGATGTCCGGCTTGAAAGCGTCGAGCGCAGCGGTAAATGCATCCTGCGAGTCGACCCGCAACGCGGTGAAAACGAGCCCCGCCTTGCGCAGCGCCAGCAAGTTCAGGTCGGCGTCATCGGCGCTGTCTTCGAGCAACAGGAGGCGCAGCGGATCATCCATGACGAAAGAAGGGTTTTATCAAAAGCACATTCTACTGCGACAAACCGGGGAACCCGGGCCAGCCGCGCGGAATGCTGCGAACTGGATTCGAAGACGAAGAATCGACCGGGACGTCAGTAGCCGAGCAGCTCGCGCGCGTGTTCGCGCGTGGTGCCGGTGATGCGGATGCCGCCAAGCATGCGGGCGATCTCGTCGATGCGCCCTTGCGCATCCAGCGGCGCGACGCGCGAGAGCGTCGCGCCGTCCAGCATTTCCTTGGCGATCGACCATTGCCAGTCGGCCTGGGCCGCGACCTGCGGCAGGTGGGTGACGCACAGCACCTGGCGCTCGCGGCCAAGCTGCTTCAGGAGCCGGCCGACGATCTCGGCGACGCCGCCGCCGATGCCGACATCCACCTCGTCGAAGATCAGCGTCGGCGCCTCCGCGGCCTGGCTGGCGATGACCTGGATCGCCAGCCCGATGCGCGACAGCTCGCCGCCCGAGGCCACCTTCGCCAGCGGCCGCAGCGGCTGGCCGGCATTGGCCGACACCATGAACTCGACGCTTTCCATGCCGTAGGCGGCGGGCTCCGCCAGCGCTTCGAGCGCTATCTCGAAACATCCGCCCGCCATCGCCAGTTGCTGCATGGAGTCGGTGACGGCCCGTGACAACTCGGCCGCCGCCTTCTTCCGCGCCGCCGTCAGCTTCTTCGCCAGCGCCCGGTAGGCTTCCAGCGCCGCCGCTTCGCGTTGCGCCAAGGCTTCGGGATCGGCCGACAGGCGCAGTTCTTCGAGCCGGGCGCGCAACCGCTCCAGCGTTTCCGGCAACTCTTCGGCGGCGACGCGATGCTTGCGCGCCACGGCCATGACGGCCTCGATGCGGGACTCCAGTTCGCCGAGCCGCTCCGGATCGAGGTCGAGCCGCTCGCGGTAGCGTGCCAGCGCATGCACGGCCTCGGACAACTGGATGCGCGCGCCATCGAGCAGTTCCACCGGCTCTTGCAGCGCGGCATCGTGATCGAGCAGGTGGCCAAGCCGCGCGGCGGCCTGCTCGACGCGGCTGCCGGCGGCAAGCTCGGATTCGTCGAGCAGCGCCAGCGCATGGTCGACGCCCTCGATCAGGCTCACGGCATGCGACAGGCGCCGGTGCTCGGCGTTGTCATCGGCCCAGCGCGCGCCGTCGAAGGCGAGCGTATCCAGTTCGCGCACCTGAAATTCGAGCATCTCGCGCTCGCGCCGCGCCGTCTCGGCATCGCGGGACGCCAGCAGGCGCGCGTCGCGCAGGGCGCGCCAGTCGTGAAAACGGGCCGCGACGGCCTTGGCCGCATCGATCTGGCCCGCGCGCGCGTCGAGCAGGCGCCGCTGCGCCTCGGGTTTGAGCAGCGAAAGATGGGCATGCTGGCCATGGATATCGGCCAGAAAGCCGGCCACGTCGCGCAATTGCCCGGCGGTCGCCGGCATGCCGTTCAGATAAGCGCGGGACCGGCCGCCGGCGTCGATGATGCGGCGCGCGAGCAGGCTCTCGTCGGCTTCGAAATCGTTGGCGCGCAACCAGGCCGCCAACGGGCCCGCCGCCGGGGCGTCGAACTCGGCCGCGATCTCGGCGCGTTCGCAGCCGGTACGCACGACCCCGCTTTCCGCGCGTTCGCCGAGCACCAGCGCGAGCGCATCGACGAGGATGGACTTGCCGGCGCCGGTTTCGCCGGTGAGCACGCCGAACCCGGCCCCGAACTCGAGTTCGAGGCTATCGACGATGACGTAATCGCGGATGAACAGGCGGCGCAGCATTCAATGTTTAGGTGTCGCGCTCCAGTGCAGCTTTTCGCGCAGCATGGCGAAATAGCTGTAGTCCGGCGGGTGCAGCAGGGTGACGGAGTGGGCGGAACGGGCGATGCGCACGCAGTCGCCGGGGCGGGCGTCGAAGCGGGCCTGGCCGTCGAAATGCACGCGGCCGCCGTGGGGCGGCACCAGCGTCAGGTCGACGCGGCTTTGGTTGCTGATGGTGATGGGGCGGTACGACAGCGCATGCGGGCACAGCGGCACGACGGCGATGCCCTCGACCGAGGGTTGCAGGATCGGTCCGTTGGCCGACAGCGCGTAGGCGGTGGAGCCGGTCGGCGTCGACACGATCATGCCGTCGGCGCGCAACACATAGAGGAATTCGCCGTCGACCTCGACCTTCATCTCGATCATGCGGCCGATCTCGCCCTTGTTCACGACCACATCGTTCAAGGCCAGCGTGTTGAAGACGCACGCGCCGTCGCGCAACACTTCGGCATCGAGCAGGAAACGCCGCTCGGCCTTGAAGCGCCCTTCGAGCATCTGCGCTATGCCGGCGAGCATGTCCTGCTGCGCGATGTCGGTCATGAAGCCGAGCCGCCCCTGGTTCACGCCGACCAGCGGCACGTCATATTCGGCGAGGCAGCGCGCGGAATTGAGCATGGTGCCGTCGCCGCCGAGCACGACCGCGACATCGGCGCTCTCGCCTATGGCAGCGTAACTCGCGGTCTCGAAACCGTCGGCGCCCACCGCCGCGGCCGTGCTCTCCTCGACCAGGACGCGGACACCCCGCTCGCACAGGTAAGCGGAGAGCACGCGCAAGGACTCGGCGATGTCGAGGCTGAGGTACTTCCCGATCAACGCCACCGTGCGGATTTCTTTGCCGTATTCGGTCATGGAGCGGATTAAACCATAAACGGCAGCGGCTTTTTTCGACGTGAATTTGAATACAATGCAACGCATGCTGGACAAACGCGCCCAAACCCTGCTCAAGACGCTGATCGAGCACTATATCGCCGAAGGCCAGCCGATAGGATCGCGCACGCTCTCTCGCCACTCGGGCCTGGAACTGTCGCCGGCGACGATACGCAACGTCATGTCCGACCTCGAGGAAATGGGCTTCATCGCCAGCCCCCACACGTCGGCCGGCCGCATCCCGACGGCGCGCGGCTACCGCCTCTTCGTCGACTCGCTGCTGACCGTGAGGCCGCTGGCGCAGCAGGAACTCTCCGAGATCAAGGAGGCGATGCAGCCCGACCAGCCGCTGCGGGTGCTGAACCACGCCTCGCAACTGCTCTCGGAGCTGACGCACTTCGCCGGTGTGGTGATCGTGCCGCGCCGCCAGCAGCCGCGCATACGCCAGATCGAGTTCGTCAGCCTCTCGGAAAAGCGCATCCTGCTGATCATCGTCACGGCCAACGGCGAAGTGCAGAACCGCATCCTCTTTACCAAGCGCCCCTACACGCCGTCCGAACTGGTCGAGGCCGCCAACTACCTGAACCAGAATTGCCTGGGCCTCGACTTCGAACAAATCCACCGGCGTCTGCAGGACGAGCTGCGGCAGCTCTCGACCGACATGTCCGAGCTCATGGCCGCGGCGCTCGAAGTCAGCCAGGCCGCCACGGACACCAGCGCCCAGTACCTGGTCAGCGGCGAGAAGAATCTGCTCGACGTCGACGACCTTTCCTCGAACATGACGCGGCTGCGACAACTCTTCGCGCTGTTCGAACAGCGGACGACGCTGGCGCAATTGCTGGAACTCTCCAACCGCGCCGACGGCGTGCAGGTATTCATCGGCGGCGAATCCGGCATCGCCCCGCTCGACGAATGCAGCGTCGTCGCCGCCCCCTACGAGGTCGACGGCCAGCTCGTCGGCACCATCGGCGTCGTCGGCCCGACGCGCATGGCCTACGAGCGCGTCATCCCCATCGTCGATATCACGGCCAAGCTGCTGTCGAGCGCACTCAGTGGCCCATGAGCGCTCCATGAGCAGGACGGCGATCCTGCTCGTCAACCTCGGCACGCCGCAGGCGCCGACCGCATCCGCGCTGCGCCGCTACCTCGCCGAATTTCTCGGCGACCGCCGCGTCGTCGACCTGCCGCGCTGGCTCTGGCTGCCGATTCTGCACGGCATCATCCTGAACACGCGGCCGGCAAAGTCGGCTGAAAAGTACGCGAAGATCTGGATGCCCGAAGGCTCGCCGCTCAAGGTGCATACCGAGCGCCAGGCCAAGCTGCTGCGCGGCCTGCTCGGCGAGCGCGGCGACAAGGAAACGCGCGTCGCCTGGGCCATGCGCTACGGCGAGCCATCCATCGGCGCCGTGCTCGACCGGTTGGCGCAAGAGGGCGCGGCGTGCATCGTCGTGCTGCCGCTCTACCCGCAATACGCCGGCAGCACCACCGCCAGCGTCTACGACGCCGTCGATGCCTGGCGCGCAAGCCATCCCCAAGCCGCAGAATTCGTCGCCATCCGCGACTACTCCGACCACCCCGCCTACATCGCGGCGCTCGCCGCCAGCATTCGGGACCGCTGGCAGGCCGACG
>Ga0154359_1247_pt1 | contig 10967 bp, 13 predicted proteins | sample RifGroA2_FD_115887 | JGI IMG/M metagenome (GOLD analysis project Ga0154359, IMG submission 115887) | Rhodocyclales bacterium GWA2_65_20
ACCGCATCTGCGACGATATCGAGGCGGCGATCCAGGCGCGTTTCGCGCCGCCGCCCAAGGTGGTGGTGCATGTGGAACCGGAGGGCTAATCAGCCTTCAAGCGCAGGGTCATCGAATTCCTTCGCCTGGCGGCGGTCAACCTTTTTGTCAGCGACCACGAGAGGAGCGATGCCATGAAAGTCCTAACTTACCTGAGTTTCCCCGGCAACTGCGCCGATGCGCTGAAGTTCTACGAAAGCGCCATCGGCGCCAGGATCAAGACCCTGGTTCCCGTCAAGGGCTCGCCGCTGGAAAAGGATCTGCCGCCGGCCATGCGGGACAAGGTGTTGCACGCCGAGTTCGAGATCGGCACCGACACCCTGATGGCGTCGGATGCGCTGGGCGAGGGCGCCGCGCCGGCGATGAGCGGTTTTTCGGTCACGCTCAACACCGACACGCCCAAAGAGGCGGAGCGCCTGTTCGCCGCCCTGGCCATGGGCGGGAAGATCACCATGCCGCTCGCGGAGACCTACTGGGCGCACCGCTTCGGCATGCTGGTCGACCGCTACGGCATGCCGTGGATGTTCAACTGCGCCAAACCCATGGCGTGAGGGGGCTAGTTGTCTGCTTTGTAGATAGTGGAACCGTCCCCCGTACTTGCAACATGGGGAAAAGCGCGTAACGGGACTGGCCGGGGTCGGCGGGCGGGTGGGGTACTCAGCAGCGGGAGGACGACACGAATACATGGCTCCGGCCGCGCGCCGACGTTCCCGCTGGGCCTTTTCAGGAACAAATCGACATCACGCGCCGGTGATTATCAACCAGCTGTCATGAATCGCCGCTGGTGGTTTCATCATACGAAAGCACCACACTAGGTACCGCGGCGCGCCGGTGCGGTAGCACGGTTGATCTCCACCGTCACATGCACGAGTTCCTCGTGTACGGCCAGCGCGTCCTTGACCGCCTGCGGCGTGAGCGCGGCGTCGGTGGTGACGAGGCCGACGATGCAGGCGTAGCGCTGCTTGCCGACGCGCCAGACATGCAGGTCGGCGATGCGGGTCGCGTCGCCCCAGTGCGGATGGCCGTGGACGGCCTGCCGCACTTCGTCGACGACGGGATGGGTCATTTCGCAGTCGAGCAGGACGTGGCCCGTCTCGCGGATCAAGCCCCAGGCCCAGAGTGCGACGAGGGCAGCGCCGACGATGCCCATCGCCGGATCGAGCCAGTTCCAGCCGAACGTCATGCCGCCGGCGAGCGCGACGATGGCCAGCACGGAGGTGGCGGCATCGGTGACGACGTGGAGATAGGCCGCCTTCAGGTTGAGGTCGTGGTGATGATGGGGGTGGCCGTGATGGTCGTGGTGCTCGCCGTGGGAGTGGTGGTGCGCACGCGCGTCGCCGTGTTCGTGTGCGCTGCCCAGGATCAGCGCGCAGACGATGTTCACGACCAGGCCGATGACTGCGACGACGATGGCTTCGGCGTAGTGGATGGGTTGCGGGTGGTAGAGGCGTTCGAGCGAACTCGCGACCATCCAGGCGGCGATGCCGAGCAGGAACAGCGCGCTCACGAATCCCGCCAGTACCTCGATTTTCCATGTGCCGAAGGCGAAGCGCGGGTCGCGCGCATAGCGGCGCGCCGTCATGTAGGCGACGGCGGCAAGGCCGATGGCCAGCGCATGCGAACTCATGTGCCAGCCGTCCGCCAGCAGGGCCATCGAGTTGTACCACCAGCCGGCGAAGATTTCGATCACCATCATCGCCGCGGTGATCAGCATCACCAGCCGCGTGCTGCGCTCGGCGGCGAAGTTGGTTTCGTCGAAGACGTGCGGATGAGTCCAGGGGGAGAGGTCTTCGGGTGCCATCACAGCGCTCCGCCGACATTGAACAGCGCCAGCACGCCGAGCGCGGCGAAGATCAGCGCGGCGATGCCGTGCACCAGCTTGAGCGGCAGACGCTGGGCGGCCTTGTCGCCGACCAGCACGGCGGGGACGTTGGCGAGCATCATGCCGAGCGTCGTCCCCATGACGACGGCAAGCAGCGTCTGATACTGCGCCGCCAGCGCCACCGTCGCGACCTGCGTCTTGTCGCCCATCTCGGCGAGGAAGAAGGCGATCACGGTGGCGGTGAAGACGCCGTAGCGTTCCTCGGTCGCGGTCGCGTCGTCGTCGAGCTTGTCGGGGATCATGATCCAGGCTGCCATGGCGATGAAGGAAAGACCGAGTATCCAGCGTAGCGCATCCTTGCCGACGAGGGTAGTCACCCAGGCGCCGACCGCGCCGGCCAGGGCGTGGTTGGCGAGCGTGGCGACGAGAATGCCGAGGATGATCTGCCAGGGCTTGCGAAAGCGCGCGGCGAGCAGCAGGGAGAGCAGCTGGGTCTTGTCGCCGATTTCGGCCAGCGCGACGATGCCGGTCGAGACGAGGAAAGCCTCCATCAATCGAGCCCGACCTTGCCGCTGGATGTGTGGTCGAGGTAGAGCAGGAATTCGGTGGCGCCGTAGAGGGCGGCGAAAATCACGAGGGCGATGAGCGCCTTGACCCAGGGGGGAAGCTCTTTCATGCGGCAAATTCTCCTTGTACCGTATTATCTACGGCAAAGGCCCGAAAAGGAGATGGCGATGGCAAACGAGGAGTTGTTGGCGCAAATCGCGGCGCTGGGCGGGACGGAGCTCCTGATCCTGATCGCGCTGTTGATCGGATTGTCGCTCGTGCTGGTCTGGCCGGTATTTCTGGTGCTGAAGTCCAAGCGCGTGCACGGCGGCACGAAGCTGTTCTGGGTGCTGATGATGGGCACGTTCTCCTGGCTGGTTTACCCGATTTATCTCATCGTCACGCGCAAAGCCGAGCAGGCGGCGGACCAGCCGTCGGGCCAGGCTTAGAGCCGGCGCATTCCCGGCGCACGGCAGCTTGCCGCCGCGGTGCCGGTGGTACCGCCCCCCTCAACGCTTCAGCAGGGACTTCAGATCGCCGAAGGGCTGATGCGTGGCGACGTTCTTGTGCTTGGCCGCGGCCCCGCTGCCGCCGGCGGCTTCGAGCTCACGCTGGTGCTCGTTGTCGTGGCAGTAGAGGCAGAGCAGCTCCCAGTTGCTGCCGTCGGGCGGGTTGTTGTCGTGGTTGTGATCGCGGTGATGGACCGTCAGCTCGTGCAGGTTGGCGCGCGTGAACTCGCGCGCGCAGCGGCCGCAAATCCACGGATAGATCTTGAGCGCCTGCTCGCGGTAGCCTTTCTCGCGTTGTTCGGCGCTGCGCCGTGCGTCGGCGACGAGGCGGTCCAGCTTGGCGGTGTCGGGTTTTATTGGCATGGCCGGGTCTCCATTCGCGTCAATGCGGGGTCACCAGTTCGGCATCGGCGCGGGCCAGGCGATCGACGAGAATATTCATGAAAGCGCGATTGAAGCTGAGCTGGCAGCCTTCGGACGCATTGCGCAGGGAGTCGGCCTTGATCTTGAGCAGCGTGACGGGCGTCGTCGCCACGACCGTGGCGGTACGGGTAAAGGCGCCCTGGCGGATGTAGCACATCTCGCCGAAGCAATCCCCCCTGCTCTGGACGCCCAGATTCTTGCTGCCCTTGGTGACGCGCACTTCGCCGTCCGCCAGGATGAAAAAGAAATTGCCCTCGTCCCCCTCGTGAACCAGATAGGTGCCAGCCGGCACGCGTCCCCAGACGCTGATGCGCAGCACTTCCCAAAGCTCGATTTCATTGAAGCCGGCGAAGAAGGGCAGATCCCTGAGGGTGTCGAATTTTTCCGTTTCGGAAATGGCCTCGCGCGGCAGATCCATCGCGGCCAGGGTGGCCAGATCCTTGGTGAACTCCCGCCAGCTCTTATAACGGTCATCGATATTCTTGCGCATGGCATGGGCCACGGCCTGCTCCAGGCGGATGGGCAGGGACGGGCGCAGCGTGCGTATGCCCGGCGGCTCCTCGCTGAGTATCTTGTGCGCCAGGCTGACGTTGTTTTCCGCCGCGAAGGGCAGGCGCCCCGTCAGCAGCCGGTACATCACGACGCCGAGCGAATAGATATCCGTGCGCAAGCTCAGCGCATCCTGGCGCACCTGTTCCGGCGACATGTAGGACGGCGAGCCGACGCCGAGCAGTTGCGTCTGGTCGCTCTGTGTCAGCAGCGCCGCGCCGAAGTCGGCGATCTTCACGTCGCCGCTGCGCGCCAGCATGATGTTGGCGGGCTTGATGTCGCGGTGGATGACGCCGTTGCGGCTCGCGAAATCGAGCGCGAGCGCGCATTTGAAAATGATCTCGACGACCTTTTCCGTCGGCAGGAGATGGTCGGGATGGCCGTATTTTTCGAGGGTTTCGCCCTCGACATATTCCATGACGATATAACTCTTGTCCTGGCCGAGGACCGCGTCATAGATGCCGACGATGTGCGGATGATTGAGGCGTCCGGCCAGCGAGGCCTCGGTGGCGATCAGTTTCCGGTAGCTCTTGCCATGCTCGGGATCGGCCAGCGCCGCGGAGTTGAACAGCTTGACGGCCACGCGGCGTTCGGTGAAGGCATCGTAGGCGAGATATACCGTGCTCGTGGCGCCGCTGCCGAGCACGTCGACGATCTCGTATTTATCGATGCTGCCTGGACTGGAGGTTTCTTCCATGGACATGGCTGACCGCTGCTGGGTCTGGGCGGGTTACCGGCCCGACGCCGCCTATGGTACTCCAGCCGCATCGCCCTGATGACGCCCCCGAGTATTGACATGAGCGCCGACAGCGCCTAGCCTCTGTACTTGACTAATCAAGTCAAGTACTCCCGCCACAACGCCGAGCCGCAAACCTGGTGTCGGCGAGGAGGCAGCCGCGAGTCACTACAGAGGAAAAGCGCATGCCGCCGATCCGCGAGCAGGCCGTCGAGAGAATCCGCCGGGATCATGAATACATGATCGGGCTGGCGCAGCGGATCAAGGACGCCTGCACGCAAGGCAACGACATCGACAACTGCAACGGGTGCCGTCCGGACCAGCGCCAGGTCTGCCACGGCAACATCGAACATCTGATCCGGGCATTCATCGAGGCCACGCAGAAACACCATCTGATCGAGTCCCTGCTCATGGAAGAGAGCGTGCCGCGCCCCCATCGGACAGCCCACAGGCAGGCGCATGTGGAATTGACGGGCCGGATGAAGGCTATCCGGGTGGCGTTCTCCGCCGATGGCAATTGCATGAAGGCGATCGAGGGGATAGACGATGTGCTCGGGACGATGCAGGCCCATTTCGAGGAATACGACCAACAATTGGAAAGTTATCTCCTGGCGCCGGCCTGAACCGCAGCCGATTTGCGCCACTTCGGGGCGCAGGAAAATGCCTGCGGTTGCGACGGCGCGCGATGCGGGATTTCCATATGAAGATCTCAACGCCGACCGGGAGCCTCATGCGCGAACTCGCCGACACCCATCGTTGCGACATTGCCGCTTCGATCAATGGCGTGACGCTGCTGCGCCGCAGAGTTCCCTATGTCCGGCTCTATGCCGCCTTTTTCTTCGAGCATGGCGGCGCGGTCATGGGTTGCTTCAATGACGCATCCCAGGGCTTGTTCGAGCGGCTGGTCGAAGTCGATGACCTGATCGGGGCGGCCATGGACAACATGCGCTATGCGCGGGTGGGCAGAACGCTGGAAATGGACCCGTTCGGCGTGGACCTTGTAGTCGAACTGCATAGCGGGAAGCAGCGGCGGCTGGTCCCGATGCGGACCGGGGACGTCATGGTCGCCAGAACTTTTACCGCCTGGTCGGCGTGACAGCGGCGGCGAATGCTGGACCGGCGGCGCCGCGCGCGCCGCCTAGAGTTTGTCCTGGTCGATGCGGGCTTCGCCCGCCTCGCCCAGTTTCACCACCAGCACCGCGCATTGCAGGCCGCCGACGACCTGGTCGGCGGTGCTGCCGGCGACCTTGAGGTTGAGGCCGGTGCTGCGATAGCCGCCGACGACGACGAGGTCGGCGCCCAGATCCTGCGCCGCCTTGACGATGGCCGCTCCCGCCGCGCCCTTGACGACGAGGGTGTCGCAGGCGACGCCTTCGAGCTTCATCAGGCCGGCCTTGTGGGCCAGGTCTTCCTCGGCGTCGGCCAGTTCCTTGTCGTGCGTTATGGCACAGACGATGGTGACGGGGGTGCGGGTGACCTTGGCGATCTGGGTGGCGATCTCGGCGACGCTGTCGCTGGTGTCGGTGCCGTCGCTGGCGAGCAGGATGCGCTTTTCCCACATGCGCGCCTGCCAGCCGGCGACGAGGACGTGGCTGGGCGCCTGGGCGATGATGTGGGTGGCGATATCGCCGAGCAGGCGCTGCTTGAGGTCTTTCGCCGGCCGCCGGCCGATGATCAGGATATTGGTGTCGGCGGCGGATGCCGCGGCGACGATTTCCTGCACCGGGCTCTTGCCGTGGCGGACGATCTCCTCGCTGGCGACGCCGGCGACGCGCGCGTCGCGCACCGCCGCGGCCAGGCGGGCGTCGGCCAGTTCGCTGTCGGCCGGCGTTTCGACGGCGGTCATGATGTCGAGCGTGACGCCGAAGCCGCGCGCCAGGGCGACGGCGATCTCGGTCGGCGCGCGCGAGAATTCGCTGCCGTCGGTGGCGAGCAGCAGGCGCTGGCGACGGAAGCCGTCGGGCAGCAGGCTGCCGTGGCATTCCTTGAAGATGCGCGCCTTGCAGGTGCGGCAGACGTTCGGGTCGAGCGTCCAGTAGAGCGCGCGCGTGACGTCGGTCATGACCGGGAAGAAAGCGCCCGCGCCGATGTCTTTGACATAGTCGCCCTGGCGCAGGAACTGGTAGGCCGCATCGTTGAGGCGGTAGAAGTAGAGGCCGCCGCCGAGCCGGCGCCGCCGGCGCGCCTCCTGCGCCAGCACTTCCGCGCCGGCGATGTCGATGGCATTGAGGCTGGCGGCGGCGATGAGCACCGACTTCTGCAGCGGGTTGTCCTCGTCGATCTGCTGCAGCGCCTGCTGCACATAGCTCGCCGCGCCGAAATAGACCGCGCCGTTGATGCGCACGATTCTGAGCTGCGGGCACTCGGCGCGGCCCTTGGCGCGCACGAAGTGGTAGGAGCCTTCCTCGTTGGCCGGCACCACGGGCACGATATCGGGCTTCGACGAGCGGTAGAGATAAACGACCAGCGACAGGAAGACGCCGAGGAAGATGCCGGCCTCGAGGTTGAACAGCGTGCCGATCAGCGTCGTCGCCAGGATCAGGGTTTCGGTCTTGCTGGTGTGCCAGATGTGGCTGATGTGGTGGAAGTCGATCAGGCCCCAGGCGACGAGGAACAGGATGCCGGCCATCGCCGCCGTCGGCAGGTAGGCGGCGAGCGGCGCCACCAGCAGCAGCACCAGCAGCAGGAAGACCGAGGCATAGACCGAGGCCAGCGGCGTCCTGGCGCCGGCTTCGTAGTTCACGCCGCTGCGGTTGAAGGAGCCGCTCGCGGCATAGGCGGAAAAGAAGGAACCGACGATGTTGGACAGCCCCTGGCCGATGAACTCCTGGTTGCCGTCGATGCGCTGCTCCGAGCGCACGGCGATGGCGCGGGCGATGGAGACGGCTTCGGTCAGCGCCAGCATGGTGATCACCAGCGCCGGGCCGACGGTGTGGCGCAGCGTTTCGAGCGAGAAGTCGGGCAGCGACAGCGGCGGCAGTTGCGCCGGCAGGGCGCCGACGGTCGTGATGCCGGTGGCGTCCTGGCCGATGGCGACGTTGAGGATCTCGGCGACGATGCTGCCGACGACCATCGCCACGATCATGTACGGAACCTTGCGGAAGTAGCGCTTGGAAAGAATGCCGGCGAGCAGCGTGACGACGCCGGTGGTGGCGACGAAGAGGTTGATGTCGCCGAACTGGAGGAAGAGCTGGTGGATGATTTCGTAGAACGGCGTGCCGCGCGGGATCTGGATGCCGAAGAAATTGCGCACCTGGCTCGCCGCGATGAGGATGGCGGCGCCGGCGGTGAAGCCGATCACCACGGTATGCGAAATGAAATTCACGAGCGCGCCCATGCGCGCCAGGCCGAGCGCCAGCTGGAAGACGCCGACGAGGAAGGTCAGCGTCAGGATCAGGCTGATGTACTGGGCCGAGCCCGGATCGGCCTGATGGGACATTGCGGCGAAGATGGCGATGGAGATCGCGGTGGTCGGCCCCGAGACCAGGTGCCACGAGGAGCCCCACAGCGCGGCGACCACCGCCGGCATCATCGCGGCATAGAGGCCGTACTGCGGCGGCAGGCCGGCGATGGTGGCGAAGGCGACGCCTTGCGGCAGCACGATCAGCGCGCCAGTGAAGCCGGCGAGCAGGTCGGCGCGCGAAGTCTGGCGGTTGATGCGGTGCGACCAGCGCAGGAACGGGAAGAGCTTGCCGAGAAGGCCGCTGTGATATCTCATCTGGGGTTCGAGGGGGGGTTCGTCGACGAAGTCCGCAGGTGCGGACGAACCCCGAATATTAGCAGAGTCGAATGTGTGGCTGTAGCTCATGGGCTTCTCAGAACGCGGCGGAGAGGGCGTTGATGAGGCGGCCGACCCTGCTCGGGCGGCCGTTTTGCACGATCAGCACGTCGTAGGGCAGGGCGCGTGCGGCCTTGTCGGCGACGCGGTCGAGGCCATGCGGCGCGCGCGCGCCGACCAGCACCAGGTCGGGTCGCCACGAGCGGGCGATGTCGTCGATGGCTTCCTTTTCACGCCCCCCGGCGACGATGATCTCGGCGCCGCGGGCGCCGATGCTGTCGACCAGCGCGTCGAGCTTCTCGGTGACATCGCGGATGGTGGCCTGGCGCAACTGCCCGGGCGTCATGAACGGCACGTGGTCGCATTCGAAGCCGGGGCTGTAATCGACGACGGCGGCCAGCGCCAGGGTGGCGTTGTAGGAGCGCGACAGTTGCAGCGCGCGCGTGGCGACGGCCTCCGCATCGGCATTGAGGGCGACAAGCGCGAGGACGCGGCGGTAGGTGGTCATGACAATCTCCTGCGAAGTGGTAGCGACGTCGCGGAGCATAGCCGGCGCGGTGTGAAGCGCCGGTCAAGGCCGTGTCAAGGGATCGTCAAACGATGAATTTAAGCGTGGCGCTGGTGCCGCCGCCGCTGCGGCTCACCAGTTCGATGCGCCAGCCCTGGCGGTCGCAGATGCGTTTGACCAGCGACAGGCCGATGCCGGAACCGCTGCTGGCGGCGCCGCGGTAGTAGCGCTGGAAGACGCGGCCGATTTCGCCGGCATCGATGCCGATGCCGGTGTCGGACACGACCAGGCGGTCGGCATGGAGGTGCACCGTGACGCGCCCACCCTCGGTGTGGGCGACGGCGTTGCGCACCAGATTGTCGACGACGATGGAGAACAGCGCCGGCGCCACGTAGAGCCGCACCGGCGCCTCGATGACGAAGTCGAGGCTGCTGTGCCGCTGTGCCGCCAGCATCAGGTAATGCTCGACGGACTTGCGCACCAGTTGGTCGCAATCGCAGAGTTCCTCCACCGGCGCGTTTTCCTCGCGCGCCAGCAGCAGCAGCGCGGCGGTCAATGCCGACATCTCTTCGGCGGCGCGTTCGATGCGGGCAACGCGGTTGGCCTGGGCCTCGGTCAGCCCTTCGTCCTCCGCCAGCACCTCGGCCGCGCCGCGGATCACCGCCAGCGGCGTGCGCAACTCGTGGCTGGCGTCGGCGGCGAAGGCGCGCTCGCGTTCGACGAACGCGGCGAGCCGGCCGAAATAGCGGTCGAAGGCACGCGTCAGTTCGCCGATCTCGTCGTGCAACTGGTCGTCGGCGGTGAGCCGCGGCGGATTTTCCGTCGACGCCTGGGAGACCGCGTGCGCCAGTTCGGTGACCGGGGCGATGACGCGGGCGGCGAGCCAGAGTCCGCCGGCCGCCGCCAGCAGCGTCATGATCGCCGCACCGGCGACGAGATAGCCGAGGAAGCGCTGCTCGCGCCGGCGCTGGCGTTCCTCGCTGAACAGTATGGTGTAGCGTTCGCCGTCGCGGTCCGCCACGGCGACGCGGAAGGGGACGCCGTCGACGACGATCTCGTGCTTGCCCTGCGGCAGCGCCTGCACCGCCGCCGGGATGCCCTCGGCCGGCGTGCCGACGGCGGCGACGAAGCCGCGCAGGTTGGCGGTGTCGGGCGGCAGCGAACTTGGGTTGCGCGCGCGGCGCGCCATGTAGTCGTCGAGCTCCTCCTTCAGCGTCTGGTCCATCAGGCGGTTCGACACGTCATGCGCCGCGACCAGGATGCCCACCGCGAACAGCAGGCTGAGAAAGGCGCCTAAGCCGGCGAACGCCGTGGCGACGCGGAAGCGAAGGCTATGGCGCTGGTGCATCTGCCGCCGCGATCTGCCAGCCTATGCCGCGCAGGGTGCGCACCAGAGCCTGGTCGAAAGGTTTGTCGACGGCGCCGCGCAGCACGTGCATGTGGGCGCGCAGGGCGTCGCTGTCGGGCGGCGTGTCGCCCCAGACGGCGCGCTCCAGTTCCTCGCGCGCGAGCACGCGCGGGCTCGCGCGCATCAGGGTTTCGAGGATGCGCAGCGGAATCGGCGGCAGCGCGATGGATTTGCCGGCGCGCGCGATCTCAAAGGTCGCGGTATCGAAGACGAGGTCGCCGATCTGCAACTTCTGCCGCGGCGAGGTCGCCTGCGCACGGCGCGCCAGCGCCTTGATGCGCGCCGCCACCTCGCGCAGGACGAAGGGCTTGACGACGTAATCGTCGGCGCCGGCTTCGAGGCCGGCGATCTTGTCCTCGATGGTGTCGCGCGCCGTCAGCATCAGGATCGGCGTCAGCTTGCCGGCCTCCTCGCGCAGGCGCCGGCACAGCGCCAGGCCGTCGAGCCCCGGCAGCATGAGGTCGAGCACGATGACGTCGTAATCGTTGCGGATCGCCAGATGCAGCCCGGAAAGGCCGTCGCCGGCGGCATCGGCGAGGTGCCCCTTGGCCTCGAAATAGTCGACGAGGTTGGCGGCGAGATCGGGGTTGTCCTCGACGACGAGAATTCTCAGGGGCGTGGTCATCGGCTAATTATGCGGTAAAACTGT
>Ga0154359_1065_pt1 | contig 10903 bp, 10 predicted proteins | sample RifGroA2_FD_115887 | JGI IMG/M metagenome (GOLD analysis project Ga0154359, IMG submission 115887) | Rhodocyclales bacterium GWA2_65_20
GCACCTTGACCTCAAGCCGGCGCGCATCCATGCCGATCGGCTCCTTGACGCCGTCCTGGCCGTCGACGATGAACTCCTGCACCAGGGTGTGCAGGATCTGGTCGTCGGCCGAAATCGGCGTGGCGTTGGCGGCCTCGATGGCGCGGTCGATGTCGAACTGCGACACTTCCTTGTCGCGCACCACGGCCATGCCGTTGGAATCCTTGCTCTTGATGTGGGCTCCGGCGATGCCGGTATAGACTTCCCTGACCTTGCAGCCGGCCATCAGCTCGACTTCCTGCACGGCGCGCGAGATGGCGTTCACCGTGGATTCGATGTTGATGACCACGCCCTTCTTGAGGCCGCTCGATTCCTGGCTGCCCAGCCCGAGGATCGCCAACCGGCCCTCCTCGTTCAGTTCGGCGACGATGGCGACGATCTTGGACGTGCCGATGTCGAGGCCGACGATGAGTTCGCGTTTGATTTCTTTGGCCATTCCGATTTAACTTTTCCGTCCCGAACGCAAGGCAAAGCCGTTCGGGTAACGCATGTCCGCCACGCCGGCAACACTGCCGGCCTTCTGTCGCGCCGCCGGGTAGTAGGCGGCGAACCGTGCCAGCCGGTCCGCCAGCGGATGCTTGGCCTGGTCGCGGCCGAGTTCGACGACGACGCCGTCGTCGAGTTTCAGTTCCCAGGCCTGGCGCGCCGAAAGCGCGACCAGAACCGGGCGGCGCCCGAGCGGCGCCAGCGCCTGCGCGAACTCCCGATAGCGCGCCAGCACCAGGGCGGCGGAGCCTTCCGGCCCGGAAAAGCCGGGTAGCCCGGCTTCCGCAGCCGGCGTCGCGGCGAACAGTTCGCCATGCGTATTGACGAACTGGGCCTCGCCCTCGGCGCGCTGCCAGCGCGCCACCGCCACATGCTCTTCTAGGGCCAGGTCGAGGGTGTCGGGCCATTGCCGCCGGACTTCCGCGCGCCGCACCCAGGGCAGTTTCTCGAAGGTCGTGCGCACGGCATCGAGGTTTACGGTGAAGAAATTGCCGGCCAACACGGTGCGCGCCGCATGCTCGATCTGGCTGCGGCTCACCTGCTCGACGGGACTGGAGACGACGATCTGCCGCAGCGGGGAAACGGGCAGCCGCTGCAAGGCCATCGCCGCCGCCCAGGTCAGCGCCAGGCTGCCGAGCACGATGAGAAGGTCGGACACCAGGTTCATCAGCACCGGCCGGTCCCAAAAGCCGTCGGCCGTATCGGGCCGGGGCTTGCGGCCGTTCCCGGCCTTGCCGCCCCGGCGCGCCGGCCTGGACTGCTGCGGCAGCGTCGCATCAGCCACAGCTCGCCATCCCCAGAACCTCGACCACCAGCTCTTCGAAGGAAACGCCGGCCGCCCGTGCCGCCATCGGCACCAGCGAATGGTCGGTCATGCCGGGCGCCGTGTTGGCTTCGAGCACGTAGGGCTTGCCGGCGGCATCGAGCATGACGTCGATGCGGCCCCAGCCGCGGCAGCCGAGCACGGCGAACGCCTTGAGCGCCATCGCCCGCACGGCTTCCTCCTGCGCTGCGGCCATTCCCGATGGAATCCGGTATTCGGTATCGTCGCGCAGGTACTTGGCCTCGTAGTCGTAGAACTCGGTCGCCGGCACGATGCGGATCACCGGCAGCGCGCGCATTTGCGTCCTTGTGCCGATAATGCCCACGGTATATTCGCCGCCGGCCAGGAAACGCTCGGCGATCACGAGCTTGTCGTATTGCGCCGCCGTCGCGAAGGCGGCGCGCAGTTCGCCGGCCGCTTTCACCTTGGTGATGCCGATGCTGGAACCTTCGTTGGCCGGCTTGACGAACAGCGGCAAGCCGAGCCGCGCCTCGACGGCGGCGAAATCGGTCGCGTCGTCGAGCAGCGCGTATTCGGGTACCGGCAGCCCCGCCGCCTGCCAGACCAGTTTCGAGCGCCACTTGTCCATCGCCAGCGCCGAGGCCAGCACGCCGCTGCCGGTGTAGGGAATCTTCATCAGGTCGAGCGCGCCCTGGAGCTTGCCGTCCTCGCCGCCGCGTCCATGCAGGGCGACGAAGGCGCGCTCGAATCCCTCGCTGCGCAAATCGGCGAGCGGGCGCTGCGCCGGATCGAAGGCGTGGGCATCCACGCCGGCGCGCAAGAGCGCGGCGAGCACCGCCGCGCCGCTTTTGAGCGACACGTCCCTTTCGGCGGAATCGCCGCCGAACATCACCGCCACTTTTCCTAGATCCATCAAGGCCTTACTCCAACGATCCGCACTTCGCATCTGAGCTGAATGGCGAATTTTTCCAATACGGCGGCCTGAACCCGGCCCATAAGCGTTTCTATCTCAGTCGCACTCGCCCTGCCGTCCGGATTAACGATGAAATTCGCATGCTTTTCGGAGACCCGCGCGCCGCCTTCCATGACGCCCTTGAAACCGGCCGCTTCGATCAGTCGCGCGGCATGATCGTTGGGCGGGTTGCGGAACACCGAACCGGCGTTGGGCAGTTGCAGCGGCTGGGTGGCGCTGCGCTTGTCCAGCAGTTCGCGCATGCGGTTGCGCGCGGCTTCGGCATCGCCGGCCAGGAAGCGCAGCCAGGCGGCAGCGAAGATTTCGTCGGTCGCGTTCCTGAGACCGACATGGCGGTAGCCGATCTCGAAGTCTTCGCGCGTGCGCACGATGCGCTCTCCGCGGCGATTCAGCATCAGCACGCGCTCGACATGGTTCCAGGTCTCGCCACCGTGGCAGCCGGCATTCATCGCCAGCGCGCCGCCGCAGGTGCCGGGGATGCCGGCGAGGAACTCGGCCCCGGCCAGCCCCGCGTTGGCGGCGAAGCGCGCGAGCTTCGGGCTGCCGACGCCAGCTTCGCAGTAAACGCTGCCGTCCGCCTCGACCCGCAAACCGTCGAGCGCGGCGTGGGTGAACACCATCGTGCCGTCGAAGCCGCCGTCGCGCACCAGCAGGTTGCTGCCCAGGCCCACCACCAGCAGCGGCTCGTCGAAGCGCGTGCGCCCGAAAAAGGCGGCGAGGTCGTCGAGGTCGGCCGGGAAATAGGCGCGCGCCACTTTGCCGCCGGCGCGCCACGAGACGTGCAGCGCCATAGGTTCGTTGCTGCGCAACGAGCCTCTGAGGCCCAATGACCCGCCCACCCCCGCCCCCTCCCTCACGGGAGGGGAGCCTTCCTGCTCGCTACGCTCGGATGGAATTGGAATATCAGCCATGGGTGAGCTTCCCCGGTACGGCGCCGATCGAGCCGGCGCCCATCGTCATGACCACGTCGCCGTCCCGGGCCGCGGCCAGGATCGTCTCCGGCATGGCGGCGATATCCTCGACGAACACGGGCTCGACCTTGCCGGCGACGCGCACCGCCCGCGCCAGCGTGCGGCTGTCGGCGGCGACGATCGGCGCCTCGCCGGCCGCATAGACCTCGGCCAGCAGCAGGGCATCGACGCCCGAGAGCACCTTGACGAAGTCCTCGAAACAGTCGCGCGTGCGCGTGTAGCGATGCGGCTGGAAGGCCAGTACGATGCGCCGGCCCGGAAAGGCGCCGCGCGCCGCGGCCAGCGTCGCCGCCATTTCGGCCGGGTGGTGGCCGTAATCGTCGATCAGGGTAAAGGAGCCACCCGCGCTGCCATCCTCCCGGCGCAGCGCGACCTCGCCGTAGCGCTGGAAGCGGCGGCCGACGCCCTTGAAATCGGCAAGCGCCTTGACGATAGCCGCATCCGGGACGCCGACCTCGGTGGCCACCGCAATCGCGGCCAGCGCATTGAGGACATTGTGCATGCCCGGCAGGTTCAGGGTCACGGCGAGGCGCGAAGTCGTGGCCGCATTTGCGTCGCTGGGGCGCACGCAGTCGAAGTGCATGCGCCCGGCGTCGGCGACGATGTTCTCGGCGCGGATGTTGGCCTCGGGGTCGAGACCGTAGCTGACGACCTGCTTGGCCACGCGCGGCAGGATCTCGCGCACGTTGGGGTCGTCTACGCACAGCACGGCGACGCCGTAGAACGGCAGGCGGTGCAGGAAATCGACGAAAGCCTGTTTGAGCCTGCCGAAATCGTGACCGTAAGTCTCCATGTGGTCGGCGTCGATGTTGGTCACCACCGAGATCACCGGCGACAGGAACAGGAAGGAGGCGTCCGATTCGTCGGCCTCGGCGACGAGGAACTCGCCGCTGCCGAGGCGGGCGTTGGCGCCGGCCGAGTTGAGCCGCCCGCCGATGACGAAGGTCGGGTCGATGCCGCCCTCGGCGAGGCAACTCGCGGCGAGGCTGGTCGTCGTCGTCTTGCCGTGGGTGCCGGCGATGGCGATGCCCTGCTTCAGGCGCATCAATTCCGCCAGCATTTGCGCGCGCGGCACCACCGGGACATGGCGGGCACGGGCGGCGGCGACTTCCGGATTTTCCTCGCGCACCGCCGTGGAAACAACCACGGCATCGGCAGTTGCGACGTGTTCGGCGGCATGGCCGATGGCGATGCGGATTCCCAGGCTCGCCAGCCGGCGCGTCGTCGCGCTCTCCGCGAGATCGGAGCCGCTGACCTCGAAGCCCTGGTTGGCCAACACTTCGGCGATGCCGCTCATGCCGGCGCCGCCGACGCCGATGAAATGGATGCGTTTGACTTTGTGTTTCATCGGGCTATCTCCATGCAAACTTTCGCCACGGCCGCCGTCGCGTCCGGCTTCGCCAGCGCATGCGCCTTCTCCGCCATTTGCAGCAACTGCGCACGCGGCATGTTACCGATGGCCGCCAGTCTTTCCGGCGTCAGTTCCTTCTGCGGCAGCAGGATCGCCGCACCGGCGTTCGCCAGGAAACGCGCATTGCCGGTCTGGTGATTGTCGACCGCGTGCGGGAAGGGCACGAGGATGCTGGCGACGCCGGCGGCGGCGAGTTCGGCCACGGTCAGGGCGCCGGCGCGGCAGACGACGAGATCGGCCCAGGCGTAGGCGCCGGCCATGTCCTCGATGAAAGCGACGCAATGCGCTTCGACACCGGCGGAAACGTAGAGGCTCTGCAACAGCGGCAGGTGCTTCTCGCCCGCCTGGTGCACCACTTCCGGTCGCGCGTCCGCGGCAAGCAGCGCCAGGGCTTGCGGCATGACCTCGTTCAGCGCCTGCGCACCGAGGCTGCCGCCGACGACGAGGATGCGTAGCGGCCCCTGCCGCTCGCCGTAGCGCTGCGCCGGGGGCTGCAGTTGGGCGATCTCGGCGCGCACCGGGTTGCCGACCCATTCGCCCCTGGTCATGACATCCGGAAAGCCGGTGAGAGCCCGGTCGGCCACGCCTGCCAGCACCCGGTTCGCCAGCCCGGCCACCGAATTTTGCTCGTGCAGCACCAGCGGGCGCCGTTGCCATACCGCCATCATGCCGCCGGGAAAACTGATGAAGCCGCCCATGCCGAGCACGACATCGGGCCGGATGCGCGCGATTTCGCGCCGCGCTTGCCAGAATCCGCGCAGCAGGTTGAACGGCAGCAAAAGCTTCCTGACGAAACCCTTGCCGCGCAGCGCGGTGAAGCGCACCCACACCATGTCGTAGCCGCGTCCCGGCACGAGCCGCGCCTCCATGCCGTCGGGATTGCCCAGCCAGACCACGCGCCAGCCGCGGCGGTGCAGCTCGTCAGCCACCGCCAGGCCCGGCATGATGTGCCCGCCGGTGCCGCCGGCCATGACAAGCAGGGTCTGGCTCACGGCGTGCCCCCGCGCATCATCAGCCGATTTTCCCAATCGACACGCAGCAGCACCGCCAGCGCGATGCAGTTGGCGACGATGCCGGAACCGCCGAAACTCATCAGCGGCAGCGTCAGGCCCTTGGTCGGCAGCAGGCCCATATTGACGCCCATGTTGATGAAGGCCTGCACGCCGAGCCAGATGCCGATGCCCTGGGCGACGAGGCCGGCATAGACGCGGTCGAGCAGCAGCGCCTGGCGGCCGATGGCGAAGGCGCGCTGCACCAGCAGCGCGAACATGCAGACGACGACGGCGACGCCGGCGAAGCCGAGTTCCTCGGCGATCACCGCGAGCAGGAAGTCGGTGTGCGCCTCGGGCAGGTAGAAGAGTTTCTCGACGCTGGCGCCGAGGCCGACGCCGAACCACTCGCCGCGGCCGAAGGCGATCAGCGCATGCGAAAGCTGGTAGCCCTTGCCGAAGGCGTCCTGCCACGGGTCCATGAAGCCGAGCAGGCGCTCGCGCCGGTAGGGCGAGAGCCAGATCAGCAGCACGAAGCCGACCAGCGCCACGACGGTCAGCAGGGCGAAGATGCGCGCGTTGATGCCGCCGAGGAACAGGATGCCGAAAGCGATGGCGGCGACGACGACGAAGGCGCCGAAGTCGGGCTCGCGCAGCAGCAGGAAACCGACCGAGATGATCACCGCCGCCATTGGCAGGAAGCCGCGGCGGAAGCTGTCCATGTCCGCCAGTTTGCGCGTCGTGTAGTCGGCGGCGTAGAGCACGACGAAGAACTTCATCAGCTCGGAAGGCTGGAGGTTGATCGGCCCCAGCGGCAGCCAGCGCTGCGCGCCATTGACCGAACGGCCGACATGCGGAATCAGCACGACCAGCAGCAGCGCCACGCCGGCGACGAACAGCCAGGGCGAAATCTGCTGCCAGAAGCGCAGCGGAATCTGGAAAGCGACGACGCCGGTCACCAGGCCGACGGCGAGGAAGACGGCGTGGCGGACGAGGAAATAGGAAGCCTGGTGGGCGGTGAACTTGCTGCCCTCGGCCGTGGCGATCGAGGCCGAATAGACCATGACCAGGCCGAACATCAGCAGGGCGAGCGCCGGCCACAGCAGCCAGGGGTCGAGTTCGTCGGGCGGCACGGCGGCGGCGGAGTTGCGGCGGCTGGTAGTGAAGACGGCGGCGCTCATTTCGTGACGACAAGCTTGCGCACGGCGGCGGCGAACACCTCGGCGCGATGCTCGTAATTGCGAAACATGTCGAAGCTGGCGCAGGCGGGAGAAAGCAGCACCGCATCGCCGGGCTGCGCCTCTCCGGCGGCGCGGCGCACGGCGTCGTCGAGGTCGGCGGCGACGAGGATGGGCACGCCGCAGCCGGCGATCGCCTGGCCGATGCGCGGCCCGTCGCGGCCGATCAGCACGGCGGCACGCGCGTTCGCCACGGCCGGTTTCAGCGGCGAGAAGTCCTGGCCCTTGCCGTCGCCGCCGGCTATCAGAACGATCTTGCGATCGTTCCGGCCGGAGGGCGCCAATTGCGAGCCCTCCCTCCCGACCTCCCTCCCCGGGGGAAGGAGGCGACTGGTTTGGGCGGCCAACTGGCAGCCAAGTCCATTCAGCGCGGCGACGGTGGCCCCGACATTCGTTCCCTTGGAATCGTCGTACCAAGCGACGCCGCCGATCTCGGCGATTTTCTCGACGCGATGCGGCAGGCCCTTGAACGCACGCAGGGCCGGCAGCAGCGACACCGGCGCGAGGTCGATGGCCGCGCACAGCGCCAGCGCCGCCATCGCGTTGGCCGCATTGTGCAGGCCGGCGACGGGCAGGTCGCCGACCGGCAGCAGAAAGCTGTCGCCACGCACGATCCAGGGCTCGTTGCGGTTTTCGCGCAAGCCGAAATCCTCCGCATTGCCCGGCGCGTCGAGGCCGAAGCTGATCAGCTTGCGGCCCGGCACCGCCATGCTCTTGACGCGCGCATCCTGGCGGTTCAGCACCTGCACGCCCGCCGCTTCGCGGCTCGACAGGAAGATGCGCGCCTTGGCGCTGGCGTATTCGTCGATGTCGATGTAGCGGTCGAGATGATCGTCGCTGATGTTGAGCACAGTCGCTGCATCGGCGTCGAGCGATTCCAGGGTTTCGAGCTGGAAGCTCGACAGTTCGAGCACCCAGACCGCCGGCAGCCTGTTCGCGTCCAGGCAGGCCATCAGGGCGGTGAGCGCCGCTGGCGAGATGTTGCCGCCGATGCCGGTCACATGGCCCGCGGCGCGGCACAGGTGGCCGGTCAGGGCCGTCGTGGTGGTCTTGCCGTTGGTGCCGGTGATGGCCAGCACGCGCGTATATCGCGGCCCGGTGTCGCGCAGGCCGAGTTCGCGCAAGCCCCAGGCGAAGAGTTCGATCTCGCCGACCACCGGGATGAGCCGGGCGCGTGCGTGGATCACCGCCATCACGCCGCCGGAAAGTCCCGGCGAAAGCGCGACGAGATCGATGTCGGCCAGCAGCCCCTTGTCGAAGCCCTCCTTCATCGGTCCGCTACGGAACTCGGCCGCCGGCACGCGCAAGCGCAGTTCGGCCAGATATGGCGGCTCGATGCGCGTGTCGAGCACGCGCACCTGCGCGCCCTGGCGCGCGCACCACTGCGCCATCGCCAGCCCCGATTCGCCGAGGCCAAGCACCAGAACGTGTTTGCCGGTTAGCCGCATCAACGTATCTTCAGCGTGGACAGGCCGAACAGCACCAGCAGGATGGTGATGATCCAGAAGCGCACCACCACCTGCGTTTCCTTCCAGCCGCTTTGCTCGAAGTGATGGTGCAGCGGCGCCATGCGCAGGATGCGCCGTCCTTCGCCGTAGCGCTTCTTGGTGTATTTGAAGTAGCCGACCTGGAGCATCACCGACAGCGTCTCGGCGACGAAGACGCCGCCCATGATGAACAGCACGATCTCCTGGCGCGCGATGACCGCCACGGCGCCGAGCGCCGCGCCGAGCGACAGCGCGCCGACGTCGCCCATGAAGACCTCGGCCGGGTAGGCGTTGAACCAGAGAAAGCCCAGCCCGGCTCCGGCCAGCGCGCCGCAGAACACGGTCAGCTCGCCGGCGCCGGGAATGTAGGGCAGCAGCAGATATTTCGAATAGACGACGTTGCCGGCGACGTAGGCGAAGATGCCCAGCGCCGCGCCGACCATGACGGTCGGCATGATGGCAAGGCCGTCGAGCCCGTCGGTCAGGTTTACCGCATTGCTGGTGCCGACGATGACGAAATAAGTCAGCACGATGAAGCCGACCATGCCGAGCGGGTAAGAGACGCTCTTGAAGAAAGGCACGATGAGGTCGGTCTGGGTCGGCAGTTCCAGCGTGAAGCCGCTGCCGACCCACTGGAAGAACAGCTGGATCACCTTCTCGTTGTTGGGCGCCGAAATCGAGAAGGCGATGTAGATGGCGGCGACGAGGCCGATCGCCGACTGCCAGAAGAACTTGGACCTGGCCGAGAGGCCGTCGGGATTGCGGTAGACGACCTTGCGCCAATCGTCCACCCAGCCGACGGCACCGTAGCCGAGGGTAACGATCAGCACGATCCAGACGAAGCGGTTGGAAAGGTCGGCCCACAGCAGGGTCGAGATGCCGAGCGAGATCAGAATGAGACCGCCGCCCATGGTCGGCGTGCCGGACTTGACGAGGTGGGTCTGCGGCCCGTCGTGGCGCACCGCCTGGCCGATCTTCTTCGCCGTCAGCCAGCGAATGAAGGCCGGCCCGGCGACGAAGGAAATCGTCAGCGCCGTCATCGTCGCCAACACCGCACGCAGCGTGATGTAGCTGAAGACATTGAAGGCACGGATGTCCTTCGCCAGCCATTGGGCGAGTTCAAGCAGCATTGGGAATTCCTTCGTTGTCTTCCGTGATCGCTTCCACCACCCGCTCCATGCGCATGAAGCGCGAACCCTTCACCAGCACCGTAACCCCCTGGCCCAGTTCGGGGCGCAGGGCGGCGATCAAGTCCTCGACGCGGGCAAAGTGGCTCGCGCCGGTGCCGAAATTATGGGCCGCGGCGGCGGCATGCTCGCCGAGCGCGAAGAGGCGCTCCAATCCCATGCTCTTGGCGTAGCCGCCGGCCTCGTCGTGAAACTGTCCGGCCTTTTCGCCGACCTCGCCCATGTCGCCGAGAACCAGGATGCGCTTGCCCGGCAGGGCGGCAAGCACGTCGACGGCGGCGCGCACCGAATCGGGGTTGGCGTTGTAAGTATCGTCGATGACGGCGGCGCCTTGGCTGCCCGGCTTCTGCTGCAGACGGCCCTTGACGGCGCGGAAGGATTCGAGCCCGCGCTGCAATGCCGGGAGGCCGGCGCCGGCAGCGGTGGCCGCGGCAACGGCGGCGAGCGCGTTCCGGACGTTGTGCAGGCCGGCCGCCGCCAACTGCACCGCCACCCGGCCCGCCGGCACCGCGATGTCCAGGCTCATGCCTTCCGCATCGATGCGGCAGCCGGCCGACACCGCGGCGGGCTGGTCGAGGCCGAAGTCGCGGATGCCGCGGCCGGCGGCGAGGCCGCGCCAGTAATCGGCGAATTCGTCGTCGGCGTTGATCACGGCGATGCCGCCGGGCGGCAGCGCCGCAATGACGGCGCCGTGTTCGGCGGCGACGGCGGCGACGGACTTCATGAACTCCTGGTGTTCGCGCTGGGCGTTGTTGATCAGGGCGATGGTCGGGCGGCAGATCGCCGCGAGCTCCGCGGTTTCGCCCGGGTGGTTCATGCCCATCTCGATCACGGCGGCGCGGTGCCTTTGGCGCAGGCGCAGCAGCGTCAGCGGCAGGCCGATGTCGTTGTTGAGATTGCCGGCCGTGGCGAGCCGGTTTTCCGCGCCGTATTCCGCGGCGAGGATGGCGGCGATCATTTCCTTGACCGTGGTTTTGCCGTTGCTGCCGGTGACCGCGATCACGGGAATGTCGAAGCGGCCGCGCCAGTTGCCGGCCAGGCGGCCGAGCGCCCGTTTCGTATCCTCGACGGCGACGAGCGGCAGGCCGGCACCGTGGGCCTGCGCCCAGGCGTGCTCGACCATCGCGCCCGCCGCCCCCTTGGCCAATACCTCGGCGACGTAGTCGTGACCGTCGAAGCGCTCGCCTTTGAGGGCGACGAAAAGTTCGCCCGCCGCCACACTGCGCGAATCGGTGCTGACGCCGCTGAATGCCGCGTCGGCACCCAGCATCATTCCGCCGGCCGCCAGGGCCGCTTCTTCGAGATGCATCATGGCCGCGCCTCCAGTGCCGATTGCGC
>Ga0154359_1227_pt1 | contig 10828 bp, 13 predicted proteins | sample RifGroA2_FD_115887 | JGI IMG/M metagenome (GOLD analysis project Ga0154359, IMG submission 115887) | Rhodocyclales bacterium GWA2_65_20
CAGATGCTGCACGAGCCGCCGGATATCGAGTTCTTCCGCAAACAGGCGCACGAGTTAGGTTTCGACGAGGCCGCCTACCTGGACGCCCTGAAGAAGGTGCACGTGATTCCGCGCGAGCATATCGAGAACATCATGGCGTTCCAGGTGCAACTGGCGCAGATGCTGGCCAAGAGCGGACTGACGCGTCTGCGCCAGCTGGATGCGGAAGCGGGACTGCTCAAGCTGAACCAGGAACTGGCGCAACGCGTCGAGGAGCGGACGCAGGAGCTGCACGAGCGCAACCGGCAGCTTTCCCACGAAGTGGCGGAGCGCATGCGCGCGGAGCAGGAGGTGCGCGAGATCAATGAGGCGCTGGAAAACCGCGTGGTGCAGCGCACCGCCCAGTTGGAAGCCGCCAACAAGGAACTCGAGGAGTTCTCTTATTCGATGTCGCACGATATGCGCGCGCCCTTGCGGGCGATCGACGGCTTCTCGAAGATACTGCTGGATGAGCACGGTGTCCGGCTCGACGACGAGGGCAGGCGTTTGCTGAAAGTGGTCCGCGACAACGCCCAGCGCATGGGACGGCTGATCGACGACATCCTGCGTTTCCTGCGTATGGGGAAACGGAGAATGGAATATGGTGCGATCGATATCGCGCTGCTGGCGCGGGAGGCCTTCGCGGAGTTGCAGGCCGGCGCGCCGCAGCGCCGCCTGCGCCTGGAAATCGGCCCACTGCCGCTGGCCTGGGGGGATCGCGAAATGATCCGGCAGGCGCTGCTGAACCTGCTGTCGAACGCCGTCAAGTTTTCGCCGGCGGAGGCCGTGGTCGAGCTGGCGGGCGCGGCGGAAGGAGATGAAGACGTTTATCGGGTGAAGGACCGTGGTATCGGGTTCGACATGCAGTATGTCGACAAGCTGTTCCGGGTGTTCGAACGCGTGCACCCGACCGGGCAGTATGAAGGGACCGGCATCGGTCTGGCCATCGTCAAGCGCATCGTCGATCGCCACGGTGGCCGGGTATGGGCTGAAGGCCGGGTGGGGGAAGGTGCGACCTTCCATTTTTCCCTGCCGCACAGGAGGGCATGACATGGACGAAAGCATAGTCGAGATTCTGATGGTCGAAGACACCGAGGCCGATGCCGAGCTGGCGATCCGCGCCTTGCGCAAACGCGGCCTGGCCAATCATCTGGTGTGGGTGAAGGACGGCGCCGAGGCGCTCGATTTCATCTTTGCGCAGGGCGGGTATGCGGAGCGCAATGTCGAGAACGGCCCCAAGGTGGTGCTGCTCGACCTGCGGCTGCCGAAGATCAGCGGTATCGAGGTGCTGCGCCGGATCAAGAACGACGAGCGCACGCGGATGATCCCGGTCGTGGTGGTGACTTCCTCGAAGGAGGAGATCGATCTCGAAGAATGCTACAAGCTCGGCGTCAATAGCTACATCAGCAAGCCGGTGGAGTTCGACGAGTTCACCAAGGTGGTCGGCGAGATGGGGCTCTACTGGCTGCTGGTCAACAAACTGCCGCACTCGCGGACCTGAATGGATCAGGAACTGCGAGTCCTCATGCTGGAGGACGAGCCGGCCGACGCAGAACTCGCGGAACGCGAGATGCGCAAAGGGGGCATCGTTTTTTCATGGCGGCGCGTCGATACGCGCGATGCCTTTGTCGCGGCGCTCGGGGAGCTTCGCCCCAGCCTCATCCTCGCCGATTACAAGCTGCCGGCCTTCGACGGTCTGGCGGCCCTGGACATCGCCCGCGAGAAGGTGCCGGAGGTGCCCTTCATCTTCGTCTCCGGCGCCATGGGCGAGGAGTTCGCCATCGAAACCCTGCACCAGGGTGCGGCCGACTATGTCCTGAAGGGGCATCTCTCCAAGCTGGTGCCGGCGGTCAGGCGCGCCCTGCTCGATGCCGAACAGCGCCGCCGGCGCCAGGAGGCCGAGGAAGCGCTGAAGGAAAGCGAGGAGCGCTTCCGCAACATGGCGGAGTCGGCGCAGGACGGCATCGCCATTATCGACCAGGACGGCCTCATCACCTACTGGAATGCCGCTGCCGAATGCATGTTCGGCTACGGCCGCGACGAGGCGTTCGGCCGGGATCTGCACCTGCTGATGGTGCCGGCCCGCTACCATGAGGCCTACCGCAAGGGCTGGGCCGGTTTCCGCCGGAGCGGCATCGGCAAGGTGGTCGACACGACCTTCGAGATGGAAGCGCTGCACAAGAACGGCCATGAGTTCCCGGTCGAGCTTTCGATCTCGGCGGCGCCGATCAAGAACAGTTGGCATGCGGTGGGCATCATCCGCGACATCACCGAGCGCAAGCGCGCCGAGCAGGCGCTGCGGCGCAGCAACCGTTTCCTGCGCACCCTGAGCCGCTGCAACGAAACCCTGGTCCATGCCGGCGACGAGCCCGGGCTGTTGCGGGACATGTGCCGTGTCGTCGTCGAGGTGGGCGAGTTCGCACTGGCCTGGGTCGGCTATCTCGACGACGGCGGCCTGATCCATCCGGTGGCGCAATCCGGCATCAATACCGAGGACTACATCGGCGATCTTCCGATCGACTGCAACGATGCGAGCGGGACATGCCGGCCTTCCGTCCGAGCGGTGCTCTCGGGCGAGCTTCAGGTGGTGCAGGACGTGGCCGGGGCCGACTGCCTGACGTGGCGGGAGCGCGCGCTCGCCTGCGGCTACCGTTCAGCCATCGCCCTGCCGTTGCGGGCGGCGGGGGCGGTCATCGGCACCTTGAACATCTACTCGCCCGAGGTCGGCGGCTTCGGCGAACAGGAAGTCGGCCTGTTGTCGGAACTGGCCGGCGATCTCGGCTTCGGCATCTCCACCCTGCGGGTGCACGCCGAGCGCGAGGAAGGCGCCCGCAAGCTGGAAAAGGCGCTGGCGGACACGATCCAGGCGATCGCCACCACCATCGAGGCGCGCGATCCCTACACCGCCGGCCACCAGAAGCGCGTTGCCCAGTTGGCCGCGGCGATAGCGCGCGAAATGGGGATGTCGGAGCACCGCATCAACGGCGTGCTGCGCGGCGCCGAGATTCATGACATAGGCAAGATCTACATTCCCTCGGAAATCCTGAGCCGCCCCGGCCGCCTGTCGGCGGTGGAGTTCAGCCTGATCAAGATCCATCCCCAGGTCGGTTACGACATCGTCAAGGAAATCGACTTCCCCTGGCCGGTGGCGGACATGATCCTCCAGCATCACGAACGCCTCGACGGCAGCGGTTATCCGCACGGGCTCGGCGACGGCGACCAGATCATCCCCGAGGCACGGATACTCGCCGTCGCCGATGTCGTCGATGCCATGGTGTCCCACCGGCCTTATCGCGCCGCCCTCGGCGTCGACGCCGCGCTGGAAGAGATCGAGCGCCACCGCGGCATACTCTACGACGCGGCGGTGGCCGACACCTGCCTGCGTCTCTTCCGCGACAAGGGTTTCGCGTTTATCTAGTGCCGGTTTCCATTCCTGTGGCAACATGCCGCTTTCCGAAAACTGGGCGAACTCACATGGGAAATGGATTCATCCGCGCCGCTTGGTCGGCGCCCGTCTGCCTGTCGTTGCTGTTGTCGGGTTGCGGCGGCACCAAGCTCTGGCCGTTCGGCGGGGAAACGGCACAGGACCGCTCGCGCCCTCCGGCCAATGCGACCGAATACCAGTGCAATGGCGGCAAGCGTTTCTACGTGCGCTATCTCGATAACGGCGGCGCGGCCTGGCTGATCCTGGCCGAGCGGGAGGTCCGCCTCGACAAGGTTGCCGCCACTTCGGGAACGCGCTACAGCAACGGCATCACCGTGCTCGATGTCAATGGCAACGAGGCGATGCTCGCCGGCGCCGCGGCAGTTCCGTTCGCCGGCTGCAAGGCGGCGGGCAGCTAGAGCCCGCGCGGGTGCCGTTTCGTCGTTACTTCTTGCCGAGGATGAAGCGCGCGTACTTGCCGTCTTCCGTCATGATGTGTTCCATCAGCCAGATGGTGACGAAAAGATTGAGTTTCAGCGGCGTGGCGTTGGTCTTGTGGGTGTGGATTTCGTCGCGCAGCCTGAGCACTTCGGCTTCGAGTTCGCGGTGCTTCTGCTTGTGGCCATCGAGGTCGGGGTAGTGGTGCGCGGCGATGAGCTGCTCTTCGCTGCTGAAGTGGTGCTTCGTGTATTTCAGTAGTTCATCGAGCGCGTGCTGGGCGGCATGAATGCCGGCTTGTTCCAGCAGGTGTCCGGTAGCGGCGGCCCTGAATTCCTGGATGAGCTGGATCCAGCAGGCGTGCTGGTTGTCCATTTCCTCGATGCCGATGCTGTACTTGGGGTCGATGTTTGCCATTGCGGTTTCTCTTTGCACGGGCGATGACCATCCGCCAAGGCTGCGAGTCTAGCGCGAAGCGCTTATCGCGTCATCGTCCCCGACGGATCCTGGCGGTAGAAGAGCTTCAACTGGGCGTACACCTGCGGGTATTCGGCGCATAGGAGCCTGGGTGTGCCGAAGAAGGCCTCGGACATGACCGCGAAGAACTCGGCCGGATGCTCGGCGGCATAGGGGTCGAGCCGGGTATCCTCGCCGCCGTCGACGCGGCGGCGGAAATCCTCGAAGGCCGGCTCGAAGGCGGCAATCCAGTCGCGCCGCGACATGCCCTCATGCAGGCGGGGCAGGCCGTCGACTTCGCCGCTGCTCATGTCGAGCTTGTGGGCAAATTCGTGGATGACGACATTGATGCCCCCGGGTTCTTCGGGCGCGTCGAACCAGGAGACGAGCACGGGGCCGCCCTGCCAGGCCTCGCCGAGCACTTCGTCGTCGTATTCGTGTACGACGCCGGCGTCGTCCAGCGTCTGGCGCGGAATGACGAAGTCGCCCGGGTAGACGACGATGCCGACCCAGTCGCGATACCAGTCGAGGCCGAGGTTGAGCACCAGCAGGCAGGCCTGGAGCGCGACGGCAAGCTGGATGTCGGCGTTGAGTTGGAGGCCGCGGGCGCCGTTCCATTCCTTGGTGGCGACGAATTCGCACGCCATGTCGCGCAGGCGTTGGCGGTCTGCGGGGCTCAGGTGGCCGAGAAACGGCAGTCGGGCTTCGACGCGCTGCCACTGCCCGGCGTCGATATGGATGCTGTCGAGGGCGCGCTTGCGGCGCCATTCCCGCCACAGGCGGATCATGGCCGCCTGTGGCGGTCGGGCCGCCTGGCGGCCCGGCCGGTGCGGGCTGGCGGCGGCAGGAAAGCGGAAGCGCTCAGGTGCGGCTCCTCAAGCGAAAACGGGGGCCGCGGCCCCCGTTGTGTTCGGCGTCGAGTCGGCTTATTCGACCTTGGCCTTGCTGCGGATTTCCATGATGTGCTGCTCGACCATCTTCTGCTGGAGGCGCTGGGCGATCTGGCCCTTGACCTCGTCGAGCGCGGGCGCCTTGAGTTCGCGGGTGTCTTCGAGCATGATGACGTGGTAGCCGAAGTCGCTCTTGACCGGAGCCTCGGTGTACTTGCCCTTTTCGAGCTTGACCATCGCCGCGGAGAAGGGCTTGACGTAGCTGCCGGGCGAGGCCCAGCCGAGGTCGCCGCCGCGCTCCTTGGAGCCCGGATCCTTGGACTGCTTGGCGAGTTCGTCGAACTTTTCGCCTTTCTTGAGCTTCTCGACGATCGCCTTGGCATCGTCTTCCTTTTCGACGAGGATGTGGCGGGCCTTGTATTCCTTGTCGCCGAGCGTCACGCGGATGGCGTCGTATTCTTTCTTGATCGCCTCGTCGGTGACCGGGTGGGCGCGCACGTAGTCGTTGAGGTAGGCGCCGATCAGCACGCCCTGGCGGGCGAGATCCATCTGCCCTTGCACTTCGGACTTCCTGTCGAGACCCTTCTTCTGCGCTTCCTGCGCCAGCATTTCACGGCGCACCAGTTCTTCGCGCACGGCCTTGTGCAGATCGGGCGAGTCCGCCTGGCCTTGCGCCACTTGCGCGGCGATCATGGCATTGGCGCGGTTGGTCGGAATGCTCTTGCCATTGACGACGGCGACGCCTTTGTCGGCGGCGGCTTCGGCCTTCTTGTCCTTGGCCAGGACAGGGGCGGCGGCAAGCGTCAGGGCGAGGGCGGCAACGGCGGCGTGGCGGAGGGAGCTGTTCATCTGTAATCCTTGGCTATCAGGTTTCTTCCGGGGTTTTGGCATCGATGCTCAGCGCATGAATTTCGCGTTGCATCAGCGTGCCGAGCGCATCATACACCATCCGATGGCGCTCCATAATACGCTTGCCGGCAAACTGTGCCGATACGATTGTCATGACGAAATGGCCGCCGCCGGCCCGCGAGCCGGCATGGCCGGCATGGCGGACAGAGTCGTCGCGGATTTCCAGGCTCAAGGGTTCGAGCGCGGCGAGCCGCTCGCGCATGACGGCGTCGATGTTATTCATTTCGGAAATACGAGCTTGAAGGGCTTCACCGTCACCTTGGCATAAACGCCGGCGGCGGCATAGGGGTCGGCCGCGGCCCAGGCCTGCGCGGCTGTGAGCGACTCGAATTCGGCGACGATGACGCTGCCGGAAAAGCCGGCCGGGCCGGGATCGGGCGCGTCGACGGCGGGGCAGGGGCCGGCCAGCACCAGGCGGCCTTCGGCTTGCAGCGCTTCGAGGCGGGCGAGGTGGGCCGGGCGCGCGGCCAGGCGCTGGTCGAGACTGCCGGCAACGTCCTCGCCGACGATGGCGTAGAGCATCAGCTTTTCTCCTCTTCGACGTACTTCGCCAGCCATAGCCCCTGCGCGAGGATGAAGAGCAGCATCAGCCCCATGCCACCGAAGAGCTTGAAATTGACCCAGATGTCGGTGGGATAGTTGAAGGCGATGAAAAGATTGGCCACGCCCATCAGGGCAAAGAAGCCGGCCCAGGCGAAATTGAGCCGGCCCCACAGCGGTTCGGGCAGGGCGACCTGTGCTTCGAGCATCTTGCGGATCAGGTTGCGGCGCAACAGCGTGGCGGAGACGAGCAGCACCAGCGCGAAGATCCAGTAAAGCACGGTCGGCTTCCACTTGATGAAGGTTTCGTTGCGGAAGACGAGGGTCATGCCGCCGAACAGCACGACCAGCGCCAGGCTCGTCCACAGCATGCCATCGACCTTGCCGTGGCGGAAGTGTACCCAGGCGATCTGGCCCAGGGTGGCGAGAATGACGACGACGGTCGCCACCAGGATCGGCGACTGCTCCGGCATGAATGCGGCGGCGAGGCCGACGCTGCCGAAGAGGCCATTGAGGAGTTCCGCGGCGGCTTCCTTGCGCGTCTCGTAATACTTGAAGGCGCTGAAAAACAGGAAAACCGGGAAAAGGTCGAAAAGGAATTTCATGGCGACGCATTATAGTCGCCCCCTTCCCCGGGGAAGGGGGTTGGGGGGATGGTCGTCACTTTCTGTCTAAACTCAGCGCAGCTGAGTTTATGCAGTAACGCAGGCCCGTCGGGCGCGGGCCGTCGGGAAAGACGTGGCCGAGGTGGGCGCCGCAGGCGCGGCAGACGACCTCGGTGCGGCGCATGCCGTGGCTGCGATCCTCGCTCGCGGCGATGTTGCCGGCCGCCAGCGGCGCGCTGAAACTCGGCCAGCCGCAGCCGGAGTTGAATTTCTGCTCCGAGGCGAAAAGCTCGGCGCCGCAGCAGACGCAGCGATAGATGCCTTCATCATGGCAGTCCCAGTACTCGCCGCTGAACGGACGCTCGGTATCCTGCTTGCGGGTGACGCGATACTGCGTGGCCGTGAGTTGCGCCAGCCACTCGGCGTCGGATTTTTCAATCTTGGGCATCATGTCTCCGCAGGGCCGCCCCAAGGAGACATGCGCCCCCCTGTGGGGGGGCAGCGACCAGGCCGCAGGCCGCAGGACAGCCGAAGGCTGGTCCCGCGAAGCGGGATGCGGCATTGCCGCACAACAAATGTGAGCGTGGGGGGCCATGGCATCTCCGTATAATCGCCGTCTTGTTCGTCTTGTTGTTTCGGAGCGATTTTCCCATGCGCAAGTTCCTTCTCGCCTTATGTTTTTCGCTGCTTTCCCTCGGCGGCGCCGCCGCCGACCTGCCCGCCATCGCCGGCCTCAAGGCTTTTCGCCAGCCGATGGACGAGATCGTGCGCGAGGCCGGCAAGGGGCGCGATGCCGACTTCGCCGTGGTCGGCAAGTCCTACGCCGCGGCCGGCGCAGCCTGGAAGCAGGTGATGAGCGAGCCGCTCGACCTCGACCGCTATGGCGTGCCGGCCGGCCGCCAGGAGGAAACCTGGCGCCAGGTGCGCACGCTGGGCATGCTCATGGGGTACCTGGAGGAGGCCATCAGGCGCGGCGACCGCACCCTGATGCTGCGCTCCGCCGCCATGCTGCCGCCCGCCTACGAGAAGCTCGCCGCTGCGCTGGGAATGCGCTGACGATGCGTGTCGCCGTCCTCGGCGCGGGGCTGCTCGGCGTCTCGTCGGCGTGGTACCTGGCCGCGGACGGCCACGAGGTCACGGTCGTCGACCGCCAGCCGCAGGCGGCGCTCGAAACCAGTTTCGCCAACGGCGGGCAGATTTCGACCAGCCATGCCGAGCCCTGGGCCAATCCGGGGGCGCCGTGGCAGGCGCTGAAATGGGCGGGGCGCGAGGACTCGCCGCTATTGTGGCGCTTGCGCGCCGATGCGGCGCAATGGGCCTGGGGCCTGCGCTTCCTGCGCGAATGCACGCCCGGGCGCACGCGCGCCAACATCGCCGCGATCCTGCGCCTGGCGCTCTATAGCCGCGAGCGCCTCGGCGTCCTGCGCCGCGAACTCGGCCTCGAATACGACCACCTGACGCGCGGCATTCTCCATTTCTACACCGATGCGGCGGAATTCGAGCATGCCATCCCCCAGGCCGCGCTGATGCGCGAATTCGGCTGCGAGCGGGTGGTGCAGACCGCCGCCGAATGCCTGCGGATCGAACCGGCGCTCGGCGGATCGACGGTGCCCATCGTCGGCGGCACATATACCGCGGCGGACGAGTCGGGCGATGCGCGCAAGTTCGCCCAGGCGCTGGCGCAGCGTTGCGCCGCCAGGGGGGTGGCGTTCCTCTATGGCAATGGCATCGATGCACTCCGGGTCGGCGGCGGACGCATCGCCGGCGTGCGGCTCGCCGGCGGCGGGGTGCTGGCCGCCGACGCCTACGTCGTCGCCCTCGGCAGTTATTCGCCGCTGTTGCTGAAGCCGCTGGGCATCGGCCTTCCCGTCTATCCGGCGAAAGGCTATTCGGTGACGCTGCCGCTCGCAGACGCAAGCGTCGCGCCCGTCGTCAGCCTCACCGACGACGGCCACAAGATCGTGTTTTCCCGCCTCGGTCAGCGGCTGCGCGTGGCGGGCACGGCGGAATTCACGGGCTACGACACGTCGATCAACGCGGCGCGCTGCGCGGCCATCGTGCAGCGGGTGGCGGCGATTTTCCCGCAGTTGGGGCAGTGCTCCGGCAGCGAATACTGGGCTGGCCTGCGGCCGGCGACGCCCGGCAATGTGCCCTTGGTCGGGCGGGCGCGGTTCGACAATCTCTTCCTCAATACCGGCCACGGCACGCTGGGCTGGACCATGGCCTGCGGTTCGGGAAAGCTGCTGGCCGATCTGGTGGCAGGGCGGCGGCCGGAGGTTGATCCGGCGCCTTATGGTCTGGCCTGAGGGTCTGGCCTGAGCGGCTGCCTGCGCCGTCGCGCTAGTGCAAGTGCCGCGACGCCGACTCGGCCTGCTCTTCAGGCAGTTCGGCATGCACCGGTTCGCCTTCCGGGTTGGGGTAGAGCGGGGCGCCGCAGTCGTCGCAGTATTCGAGCGGGAAGCGGTCGTCGAGCGCCAGGATGTCCTTCATGCCGGCCTCGCGCAGCACGAGGTCGATCTGGGCCGGCGCCTCCGAGGATTCGTCCTCGCTTTCCAACAGCGGCCAGACCACGCCATGCACGACGTCGGCCGACTGGCCCAGCGTGAAGCCGATGCGGTATTCCTCGATCTGGCGGTCGTAGAACGGTGCGACCACCGCGCGCAGCTCGGTGACGGCGACGTTGAGCGTGGTCTGAAGAAACGCCACGGCGGCGCGCAGCGAATAGGGGCGCGAGGCGCGGTCGGCTTCGCGCGCCGCGGCATGGTAGGGCTGCGGCAGCAACAGTTCGGTGGCGCAGGCCGGCAGCAGCGGACGCACGGCTTCGCCGCCCTGGAGGCGCCATTGCTTGGTGGCTTCGGCCCGTACGCCTTCCTCTTCCTGCCAGCGGAACAGCGCCGCCCCGCGCGGCGCGGCGATGGCGCCGATCAGGTAGCGCGTGTCGGACAGAAAATTGACGGTCTCCGGCATCTGGTCGGGATCGACCTTCATATCCCGGTCGTGGAGCGCCGCCTTGGAAAGTTTCTCGGTCAGCGCGGCGGTTTCGGCATAGCTCTGCGGCAGTTGATCGGGGCTGAACAGATAGTTGGCGAGCCCGAGCCGCGCATCCTTGGCTAGTACATGGGCCTGCAACTGGACGCGGATGTTGGCGAGCGTTTCGCTGGCGATTGGCCCGGACGGAATCGTGTAGCGCGACCAGGCCAGTACCGGTGCGGCGATCAGCAGCACGTCCTGCTGCTTGACGATGCCCTCCGTGCTTTCGGTGTGGCGGCTCTCGCAGCACGACTCGATCATGTCGGCCAGTTCGTCGTAGGCACGGCCGCCGACACCGTAGAGGTGGTCGAGCGCGCCGGAGAGCGCGACCTCGTCGCCGTCGGCGAGGAGGCGGTAGACCAGCGTCGCCAGACGGGCTTCCCAGAAGCCGTCTTCGATGCGGCTGCTCGACTGCGACAGATTCATGGCCAGCCGAATCAGGTGCTCGGTATCGGGTGTTTGCTTGGAGCGGCGGGTAAAGCGTGGGCGTTTCATGGCGGGAGGCATCCGTGGCGGTA
>Ga0154359_1220_pt1 | contig 10809 bp, 11 predicted proteins | sample RifGroA2_FD_115887 | JGI IMG/M metagenome (GOLD analysis project Ga0154359, IMG submission 115887) | Rhodocyclales bacterium GWA2_65_20
CAGCACCACGTCGTAGGTGATGCCGGGCAGCATCAGGTGGTTCTTGGGCGGCGCGAGCAGGACGCCGTCCTTGACGACGAAAATGTTCGAGGCGGCGCCCTCGGTGAGGAAGCCGTCGCGGAACAGCACGGTTTCGACGCAGCCGGCGTCGACGGCCAGTTGCCGCAACAGGCAGTTGGCGAGCAGCGAGGTGGCCTTGAGATCGCAGCGCAGCCAGCGGATGTCGGCCGTGGCGACGGCGGCGACGCCGTGGGCGCGCTGCTCGGGCGGCGGCGCGACGAGCGGCTCGCCCATCACCAGCACGGTCGGCGTCGCTGTTAGCGGGAAGGCATGGTTGCGCACCGCCATCGGCCCGCGCGTGACTTGCAGGTAGATCGACTGGTCGTCCCAGGCGGCGTTGGCGACGATGCTGCCGATGATGGCCTGCCATTCCTCCGGCGTATGCGGATCGGCCAGGCGGATGCCGGCCAGGCTTTGCTGCAGACGGCCGAGATGCGCGTCGAGGCGGAACGGATGGCGCGAATAGACCGGGATCACCTCATAAACGCCGTCGCCGAACAGGAAGCCGCGATCCATGACCGGAATCCTGGCCTCTTCGAGCGGCAGGAAGGCGCCGTTGAGGTAAGCGACTGTCATTGGAACCAGAGGCGGATCGTGTCCCAGGCGCGGCCGAGCACGCCCGCGACGGGCACGTCTTCCAGCGCCACGACCGGGTATTCGCCCCAGGGTCTCGTTTCGCCACCGAGGTCGAGGAAAATCTTCAACGTGGCGATGCGCTGCCCCTGCTGCACGGGCGCGAGCAGCGGCTGCCGGCTTTCGAGCTGCACCTTGAGCTTGTCGGCCATGCCCTTGGGCAGCGACAGCGTGAAGTCCGCGGCAAAGCCGGCCTTGACGCTGTTCTGCGTGCCCTTGAACACCCTGAGTTGCGATACGGCCTGGCCCTTGTCGTAGAGCTTGACGGCGTCGAAGGCCTGGAAGCCGAAGTTGAGGAGTTTGAGCGACTCCTGCGCGCGCGCGGCATCCGAGGCCGCGCCGAGGACGACGGCGAGCAGCCGCCGCGAGCCGCGCTTCGAGGAGGCGATCAGGCAATAGCCCGCCGCCTCGGTGTGCCCGGTCTTGACGCCGTCCACGCTCGGATCGAGCCAGAGCAGGCGGTTGCGGTTGGGCTGGGTGATCTTGTTGTAGCTGTATTCCTTCAGCGCGTAGATCGGGTAGAACTCGGGGAAGTCGCGGATCAGGGTGGCGGCGAGCAGCGCCAGGTCGGCTGCGGTCGAATAGTGGCGGGGATCGGGCAGGCCCGTGGCATTCATGAAATGCGTGTTCTTGAGACCCAGCCGCGCCGCCTCGTGGTTCATCATGGCGACGAAACTTTCTTCGGCGCCGGCGATGGCCTCGGCCAGGGCGATGCAGGCGTCGTTGCCGGACTGGACGATCATGCCGCGCAGCAGTTCATCGACGGTCACCGGCTTGTTCGGCTCGATGAACATGCGCGACCCCTGCGCCTTCCAAGCCCGTTCGGAGACCGGCACCGGCTGGTCGGGCTTGATGCTGCCTTGCCTGATCGCGGTGAAGGCGAGATAGGCCGTCATCAGCTTGGTCAGGGAGGCCGGCTCGACGCGTTCGTCGGCATTGAGACTGGCGAGCGGCCGGCCCGTGGCGTGGTCGAGCAGCAGCCAGGCGCGCGCGGCCACCGCGGGCGGCGTCGGCATCAGCTGGGCATGGGCGGAAAACGCCAGCAGTGCGGCAAACAGGAAAGGAAGAAGGCGCATGGGCGGGCGGCGAAGAAAGGCGAACGATTATACCGGTCAGCGCTGGACGACGACCGGCTTCAGTTCCAGGGTTTCGCGGATGCGCTCGGCCATGCGGCGAGCTTCCTGGGCGTCGGCCCACGGTCCCAGTTGCAGCCGGAAGAGGTTGCCGGCGGCCTGGACCAGGAGCTTCTCGCCGAGCGCTCCGAGTTCGCGCGCCAGGCGCGACTTGAGCGCTTCGGCGTTGTCGCGGTTGCCGAAGGCGCCCAGTTGCAGGTAGTGGCCGCGGCCGTCCTTGACCTCGGGCAGGGGCTTGGCCGCCGCGGCTTCGGGCTCGGCGGCGAGGCGGGCGATCGGGTCGTTGCGGGTCGCGGGCCGGGCTTGCGCTGGCGGCGTTTCCTGTCCGGGCAGGATGCTGGCCACTTCGACCAGGGTGCTGCCGTTGCCGACGTAGCCGAGCTTCCAGGCGGCGGTGTAGGACAGGTCGATCAGCCGCCCGGCGTGGAAGGGGCCGCGGTCGTTGATCCTGACGACGACCGACTTGCCGTTGGCCGGGTTCGTGACGCGGACGTACGAGGGAATGGGCAGCGTCGGGTGGGCCGCCGTCATGCCGTACATGTCGTAAGGCTCGCCGCTCGATGTCTTCTGGCCGTGGAACTTGCGGCCGTACCAGCTGGCGATGCCGCGCGCCTGGTAGGGCGCGCCGGGACGCAGCGGCACATAGTCCCGGCCCAGCACCGAATAGGGGTTGTTGGCGAAGCGGTGCGGCGGCTCGGCGCGGGGTACTGCATCCGGAATGGCGTCGAGGTCGGCCGGCGCGTTGTCGCCGGGGCCGTCGTCCTGGTAATAGCCGCCGCCTTTCTTGAGCACATAGGCCGGCGCTTTCTGCGCCGCGGCTTGGGGTGCTGCGGGCACCGTCGCCGGTTCCGGGCGCTCCACCCGCAGTGGCTGCGTGCCGCAGGCGGCGAGCAGGGTGGCCAGCAGCGGGGCAAGGTATTTTTTCACTTCTGCACCAGCATGCGGTGTTTGTGGATGCTCATCAGGATGCCGATGCCGAGGAACAGCGTCACCAGCGCCGTGCCGCCGTAGCTGATCAACGGCAGCGGCACGCCCACCACCGGCAGGATGCCGCTGACCATGCCCATATTGACGAAGGCGTAGGTAAAGAAGATCAGCGTGATGGCGCCGGCCAGCAGGCGCGTAAACACGGTCGGCGCCTGCGCCGCGATCATCAGGCCGCGGCCGAGCAGCAGCGCGTAGAGCGCCAGCAGCACGATGTTGCCGAGGAGGCCGAATTCCTCCGACATGACGGCGAAAATGAAGTCGGTGTGGCGCTCGGGAATGAATTCGAGCTGCGCCTGCGTGCCCTGCCCCCAGCCCTTGCCGAAGATGCCGCCGGAGCCGATGGCGATGGTGGACTGGATGATGTGGAAGCCCTTGCCGAGCGGATCCTTTTCCGGGTCGAGCAAGGTCAGGATGCGCGCGCGCTGATAGTCGTGAAGAAAATTCCACGCCAGCGGCGCCGCAGCCACGGCGGAGACGAGGAGGCCGATGATGACCTTCCACGACAGGCCGGCGAGGAAGATGACATAAAAGCCGGCGGCCAGCACCAGGATGGCCGTGCCGAGGTCGGGCTGCTTGGCGATGAGGCCGACGGGGATCAGCAGCAGCAGGGCCGCGACGGCGTAGTCGCGCATGCGCAGCATGGCCTCGTGCGTCTGGAAGTACCAGGCCAGCATCAGCGGCACGGCGATCTTCATGAGTTCCGAGGGCTGCGCGCGCATGAAGCCGAGGTTGAGCCAGCGCCGCGCGCCTTTCGAGATGTCGCCGAACAGCGCCACGGCGATCAGCAGCATAATGCCAATAACATAGGCAGGCAGCGCCAGGTGCATCAGCCGCTGCGGCGGCAGCTGCGCCATCAGGCGCATGCAGAACAGTGCCGCAGCCATGTTGAGGAGCTGGTTCGGGACGCGCTCGGGCGAGGCGCTGGCGACGACCACCAGCGCCAGCAGCAGCAGCAGGGCCGCAAAGGCCATCAGCGGCGGGTCGATCGGGTCGGTCAGCTTGAACCACAGACGGCGCAGCATCAGTCCTCCTCCGGTTCGGTTTCGTCGATCGGCGCCGGCTGGGCGGGCAGCTTGCCGAGCAGGTGGTAGTCGAGCACCTGGCGCGCGATCGGCGCCGCCGCCTGGGCGCCGAAGCCGCCGTTCTCGACCAGCACCGCCAGGGCGATGGTCGGCTTGTCGATTGGCGCGAAGGCGATGAACAGCGCATGGTCGCGCAGCTCCTTCTTGATGCTGCCCTCCGAGTATTTCTCGCCCTTGAGCGAATACACCTGCGCCGTGCCGGTCTTGCCGGCCGACTCGTAGGGGGCGCCGGCGAAGGCGCGGGCGCCGGTGCCCTCCTTGTTCACGCCGACCATGGCGCGCTTGATGACCTCGATGTGCTCGGCCTTGAGCGGGATGGTGCGCAGCGGCCGCGGCTCGACCGGGGTTCTCTCGCCGCTCTTGGTGTCGGTGATGTGCTGCACCAGATGCGGCCGGAACATGACGCCGTTGTTGGCGAGCGTGGCCATCGCCTGCGCCAGCTGGATCGGCGTGTAGGCGTTGTAGCCTTGGCCGATGCCGATGGAGATGGTTTCGCCGGCATACCATTTCTGCTGTTCCGGCTTCCTGAAGCGCTTCCTCTTCCACTCCTGCGAGGGCAGCACGCCTTCCGACTCGCCCTCGACATCGACGCCGGTGCGTTGGCCGAAACCGAACTGGCGCATGAAATTGGAGATGTTGTCGATGCCCATGTCGTTGGCGAGCATGTAGTAGTAGGTGTCGCAGGACTGGACGATGGATTTGTACATGTCGACCGAGCCGTGGCCGCCCTGCTTGTCGTCGCGGAAGGTATGGTTGCCGAAATTGTAGAAGCCGGGGTCGAAGATCGCCTGTTCGGGCCGGCGCTTGCCCAGCGTCAGGGCGCCCAGCGCCATGTAGGGCTTGAAGGTCGAGCCGGGCGGGTAGGCACCGTTCACGGCGCGGTTGACCATCGGCTTGTCGGGCGAGGTGTTGAGCAGATCCCAGTTGCCGGGATCGATGCCGTCTACGAACAGGTTGGGGTCGTAATTGGGCATCGACACCAGGGCGAGGATGCCGCCGGTGGCCGGCTCGATGGCGACCAGCGCCCCCTTGCGGTCGCCGAAAGCCTTTTCCGCCACTTCCTGCAACTTGGCGTCGACGGTCAGCGTCAGGTTGTTGCCGCCCACCGGCGCCGTGCTCGCCAGCGTGCGCACGGCATGGCCGCCGGCATCGACCTCGACCTGCTCGAAGCCGGTCTGGCCGTGCAGTTCGAATTCGTAATGCCGTTCGAGGCCGGTCTTGCCGAAGTGCTCGGTGCCGCGGTAGTTGGCTTCCTGCTCTTCCTCTTCCTCGATCCTGTCGAGATCGTTGTCGTTGACGCGGCCGATGTAGCCCAGCAGATGCGAGGCGAAGTCGCCCTGCGGATATTGGCGAAACAGGCGCGCCTTGATATCGACGCCGGGGAAGCGGTAACGATGGGCAATGAATTTCGCCACCTCCTCGTCGGTCAGGCGCGTGCGGATCGGCAGCGACTCGAAGTTCTTGCTCTCGTCGAGCAGCTTCTTGAAGCGGCGGCGGTCCTTGGGCTGGATGTCGACGATCTGGGCCAGGGCATCGATGATCTCGTCCATGTTGCGCGCTTTCGAGGGCGTGATCTCCAGCGTGTAGGCCGAATAGTTGCGCGCCAGCACCACGCCGTTGCGGTCGACGATGAGGCCGCGGTTGGGCACGATCGGCACCAGCGAGATGCGGTTTTCGTCGGCGCGGGTGCGGTAGTAGTCGTGCTGAATCACTTGCAGCCAGACGAAGCGCGCGAACAGCAGGCCGAAACAGACGAGTACGAAGCCGCCGGCAAAGCCGAGGCGGCCGCGAAAGCGTTCGACTTCCTCCTGGGGATTCTTGAATTCCATAAGCCCCGTCAGATCGGACGGTTCTCGTCCCGCTCCATGGGCCGGTATTGCGGCAGCAGCAGCAGGAAGGTGAGCGGATACCAGAGTCCCGCCGCGAGGAAGCTGGAGATGAAGTAGAGGAAGCCCGGAAACTCGCCGCCGCCGGACAGCCGCGCGAGGACCATGATGATCTGCGTGGCCAGCAGCATCGGCAGGACGTGCAGCGCCTGCTGCGCGAGCGGGAACCAGAGGATGCGCCGCGACAGGCCGGTGGCGGCGAAGGCCAGCGGCACATAGGCCAGCGCATGCTGCCCCATGACGCTGCCATCGACGACGTCCATCGTGAGGCCGAGCAGGAATGCCGAGCCCATGCCGATGCGCAGCGGCTGGTGCACGCACCAGAAGGCGAGCACCAGCGCCACCCAGTCGGGTATGCCGGGCAAGCGGCCGAACGGGATCAGGTTGAGGAACAGCGCCAGACAGAGCGACAACCAGATGAACCAGGCGCGGGCCGGCAGCAGGATGCGGCGCGAGGAGTGGGTGGGCTGGATCACGGTTTCGCCTTCTTGATGCGCTTGCCCTTGCCGGGCCTGTCCTTCTGCTCCGCCGTTTCCTCGGGCGGCGGCGCCAGGACTTCGCGGCTGCCGAGCACCAGCACCTGGCCGTGGCGTTCGACGCCGGCGAGCGGGTCGCAGTAGATGCGGGCGAAGGCAAAGGAATTGTCGCGGTCGATGCGGGCAACTTTCGCCACCGGCAGCCCGGCCAGATAAATGCCGTCGAGGCCCGAGGTGACGAGGACGTCGCCCGCCTTGACATCGGCATTGGCGGCGAGGAAACGCAGTTCCATCATGCCGGCGCCGGCGCCGTTGAGTACGGCGCGCAATCCATTGCGCTGCACCTGAACGGGAATCGCCTGGTCCTTGTCGGTGAGCAGCGTCACCTCGCTGGTGAGCGGAAAGACACGCGTCACCTGGCCGACGACGCCGATGTCGTCGATGACGGCCTGGCCGGCGGCCACGCCGGCCTGCAGACCCTTGTCGATGATGACGCGGCGCGCGAAGGGATCGCGGGCGGCATAGAGGATTTCGGCGATGTGCCCCGTGGCGGGCTGCCGCTCCTTCATGTCGAGCAGCGCGCGCAGGCGCACGTTCTCCAGTTCAAGATGCTCCTGGCGCAGCAACCGGTTGGCGGTGGCGAGCTGCTTCTTGCGCAGCTCTTCATTCTCCACCTTGAGTGTGGCCAGGCTGGAAAAATACTGCTCGGCGTCGCCGGCCGCCTCGACCGGCATGCCGGCGAGCCGCTGTGCCGGCCAGACCACGGTCGCCACGGCCAGCCGCGCCCATTCGAGTGTGTGGAAGCGCAGGTCGACGAACAGCAGGGCGATCGAAAGGGTGAGGAAGAAGATCAGCTGCGCGAGCGGTGCCGGACCCCGTTTGAAAAACGGTGGCGGCGAGTGGCCGACTTCAGACATCACGACGATAGCGTCCCTGGCAGGCGAGAATGGCGAAGCGGCGCATCCATTGCGCCGACTCGCACACTAAGGGGTGTAAGCGCTATTCGTTCGCGAAAATACTGCCGAGTTTGTCCATCTTTTCGAGGGCGAGCCCCGAGCCGCGGACAACGCAGGTGAGCGGATCGTCGGCGACGATCACCGGCAGGCCGGTTTCTTCCATCAGCAGGCGGTCGAGATCGCGCAGCAGCGCGCCGCCGCCGGTGAGGACCATGCCCTTCTCGGCGATGTCGGCGCCGAGTTCGGGGGGGGTCTGTTCCAGCGCGATCTTGACGGCGCCGACGATCTGGTTGAGCGGATCGGTCAGCGCCTCGAGGATTTCGTTGGAGGAGATGGTGAAGCTGCGCGGAATGCCTTCGGCCAAGTTGCGGCCCTTGACTTCCATCTCGCGGACTTCCGAGCCGGGGAAGGCGGAGCCGATTTCCTTCTTGATCGATTCGGCGGTGGTCTCGCCGATCAGCATGCCGTAGTTGCGGCGGATGTAGTTGATGATGGCTTCGTCGAACTTGTCGCCGCCGACGCGCACCGAGCCGGAATAGACCATGCCGCCGAGCGATATGACGCCGACCTCGGTGGTGCCGCCGCCGATGTCGACGACCATCGAGCCGGTGGCGTCCGACACCGGCAGGCCGGCGCCGATAGCCGCCGCCATCGGCTCCTCGATCAGGTAGACGTGGCTGGCGCCGGCGCCGAGCGCCGATTCGCGGATGGCGCGGCGCTCGACCTGGGTCGAGCCGCAGGGCACGCAGATGATGATGCGCGGGCTCGGGCTGAACAGGCGCGAGTCGTGCACGCGCTTGATGAACTGCTTCAGCATCTGCTCGGTGACGGTGAAGTCGGCGATGACGCCGTCCTTCATGGGGCGGATCGCGGTGATGTTGCCGGGCGTCTTGCCGAGCATCTGCTTGGCGGCGGAGCCGACGGCCTGGATGGTTTTTTTGGCGTTGGGGCCGCCCTCGGTGCGGATTGCGACGACGGAGGGCTCGTCGAGGACGATGCCCTTGCCGCGGACGTAGATCAGCGTGTTGGCGGTGCCGAGGTCGATGGCGAGATCGTTGGAGAAGTAGGAGCGCAGGAAGCCGAACATCGATAATTCCGAATGAGTAACCCGCAGCCTTTCCGGGGTGGAAGGCTTGGGTGAAAAATAGGCCTATGATACCCTATCGTGCTGCGTCAAATAAGCCAGAAATAAGCCCTTTTCCGGAACCCTTCCATGTCCCTTACCCCTGACGACGTGAGGCGTATTGCCCTTTTGTCCCGCATCGAGCTCTCCCCCGCCGAGGTCGAACGCACCCGCGACCAGTTGAACGGCATCCTCGGTTTTGTCGAGCAGTTGCAGGCCGTCGATACCTCCGGCGTTCAACCCATGAGCCACGCGGTCGATGTCGTGCAGCGCCTGCGCGCGGACCGCGTCGCCGAATCCGACCGCCGCGCCGCTTTTCAGGCCATTGCACCCGACACCGAAGCCGGGCTGTATTTGGTGCCAAAGGTAATCGAATGATCCACGCCTCATTGAGGGAATTGTCCGGCGCGCTGGCGGAAAAGAGGATTTCCGCGGTCGAGCTGGCGACGCTGTTCCTCGACCGCATCGACCGGCTCAACCCGACGCTCAACGCCTTCATCAGCGTCGACCGCGAGAAAACCCTGGCCATGGCAGGGGACGCCGACGCGCGCCGCGCCCGGGGCGAAACGGCGCCGCTGCTGGGCGTGCCGCTGGCCCACAAGGACATCTTCTGCACCGCGGGCTGGCCGACGACCTGCGGCTCGAAGATGCTCGCCAACTTCGTCGCGCCCTACGACGCGACGGTGGTCGAGAAGCTCAAGGCCGCCGGCATGGTCACGCTCGGCAAGTGCAACATGGACGAATTCGCCATGGGCTCGTCGAACGAAACCTCGTTCTTCGGCCCGGTGCGCAATCCCTGGGATCTGGCCCGCGTGCCCGGCGGCTCCTCGGGCGGCTCGGCTGCGGCGATTGCCGCGCGCCTGGCGCCCGCGGCGACCGGCACCGACACCGGCGGTTCGATCCGTCAGCCTGCCGCCCTGTGCGGCTTCACGGGTTTGAAGCCCACCTACGGCGTCGTCTCGCGCTACGGCATGATCGCTTTCGCCTCGTCGCTCGACCAGGGCGGGCCGATGGCGCGCTCGGCGGAGGACTGCGCGCTGCTGTTGAACGCCATGGCCGGCTTCGATGCGCGCGATTCCACCTCGCTCGAGCGGCCGGCCGAGGATTACACGCGTGACCTCGATAAGCCGCTGGCCGGCCTGAAGATCGGCCTGCCGCGAGAATTCTTCGGCGCCGGCATGGACGACGATGTCCGTGCCGCGGTCGAAGCCGCCCTGGCCGAATATCGCAAGCTCGGCGCCACCACCGTCGAGGTCAGCCTGCCCAATTCGGGCCTGTCGGTGCCGGCCTACTACGTGATCGCGCCGGCCGAGGCATCCTCCAACCTCTCGCGCTTCGACGGCGTGCGTTACGGCCACCGCGCCGCCGAGTACGCCGACCTCAACGACATGTATGCCAAGAGCCGCGCGCAGGGTTTCGGCGAGGAGGTTAAGCGCCGCATTCTCGTCGGCACCTATGTGCTCTCCCACGGCTACTACGATGCCTACTACATCCAGGCGCAGAAGATCCGCCGCCTGATCGCCAACGACTTCGCCGCGGCCTACAAGCTCTGCGACGTCATCATGGGGCCGACCAGCCCTTCGACCGCATTTCGGCTGGGCGAGAAGGCCGCCGATCCGGTGCAGATGTACCTGTCCGACATCTACACCATCGCCGTCAACCTCGCCGGCCTGCCGGGCATGTCGCTCCCCTGCGGCTTCGACCGCAACGGGCTGCCGGTCGGCCTGCAGATCGTCGGCGACTGGTTCGGCGAGGCGCGCATGCTGAACGTCGCCCACCGCTATCAGCAGGCCACCGACTGGCACCTGCGCCGGCCGGCGCTGGCAGAATAATTCCGGAGAGAAATATGGCCCCCCCACGCTCACCCTCCAACTCGGCGAGGGCCCCGCATATGTTCGCTGCCCCCCACGGGGGGCGCATGCCCCCTTGGGGCGGCCCTGCGGAGGCATGACATGAACAAGGTTCAAGGCTACGACATCGAAGACCTGGCGCCCGGCATGACTGCGAGCTTTTCCAAGACCGTCACCGAGGCCGACATCGTCATGTACGCCGGCGTCTCCTGCGACATCAACGCCGTGCACCTCAACGAGGAATACGCCAGGACGACGCTGTTCGGCGGCCGCATCGCCCACGGCATGCTGACCGCCGGTTTCATTTCCGCGGTGCTCGCCAACAAACTGCCCGGCCCGGGCTGCATCTATCTGGGCCAGACGCTCAAGTTCAAGGCGCCGGTGCGCAGCGGCGACACCGTGACCGCAACCGTCACCGTGCGCGAGGTTCTGGCCGCGAAGAAGCGCGTGATCCTCGATGCCGTTTGCACGGTCGGCGGCAAGGTCGTGCTCGAAGGCGAGTCGACCATGCTATGTACATCGTCGAAGGACTGAAATGAAACACCCCGTTCCCGTATTACGGCTGGTGGGGGCTCGGGCCGGCGGGGCGCTCCGCTCCGCTCCATGTCCCCCGTCGTCGGCCT
>Ga0154359_1049_pt1 | contig 10739 bp, 11 predicted proteins | sample RifGroA2_FD_115887 | JGI IMG/M metagenome (GOLD analysis project Ga0154359, IMG submission 115887) | Rhodocyclales bacterium GWA2_65_20
ATTGCCGGCGAGGATGATCAGGTCGGCCCAGGAGATCTTCCTGCCGTACTTCTGCTTGATCGGCCACAGCAGGCGGCGCGACTTGTCGATGTTGACATTGTCGGGCCAGCTGTTGAGCGGGGCGAAGCGCTGCTGGCCCCGGCCGCCGCCGCCGCGGCCGTCGGTGATACGGTAGGTTCCGGCGGCGTGCCAGGACATGCGGATGAATTGCGGTCCGTAATGGCCGAAGTCCGCCGGCCACCAGTCCTGCGAGTCGGTCATCAGCTTGACCAGATCCTTCTTCAGCGCCTTGTAGTCGAGGCTCTCGAATTCTCTCGCGTAGTTAAGACCCTTGCCCATCGGATCGGACTTCGCGGAATGCTGGTGCAGCAGATCCAGCCGCAGCTCGTTCGGCCACCAGTCGCGGTTGGTCCGGCCGACGCCGGCGATATGGTTGAACGGGCACTTGCCCGCGCTCTCGTCGCTGACCTTCGTGTTCATGTTTGCCTCCCTTTCCTGTGTCCTTGAACTTTGGTAACGAGCACGAGGGCGGCCGCGCCGGCGGCGGGGCGCGAGGAATCGGAACCCGCTCGTTCCTGCACCGGAAACTACGCGTCCGGCCCGTCGTCGGGAATACCCGGCTTCGTGTATTTGGCATACTCGAAAACCGCTAGTCGGACGGCCCTGCCCTACAACAGCCCAATTGCCAGGAATTGGCGGGCATGGTTGGCGGCTGGCGGGTATGATCCCAGCGGACACCCCGGCAAAGCCCTTTCGGGTAGCCACAGGGGTGGCCAGATCAAATTGACACATATGAAGACCATTGCGGCACAATAGTTTCCAGCATGACGACAGCCTCAACTATCGAACTCGCCGTCACGACGGACGACCGCCGCATCGCGCGCTACGCCGCGGCGGCGATCGTGCTGACCATCGCCGAAGCCGCGATCCCGTCGCCGCTGCCCGGCGTCAAGCCGGGGCTCGCCAACATCGTCGTGCTGATCGTGCTGCTGCGCCACGGCTGGCGCGACGCAGTATGGGTATCGCTGCTGCGCGTCGTCGCCGGCAGCCTCGTCATCGGCCAGTTCCTGGCGCCCGGCTTCTTCCTCAGCCTCGCCGGCACCTGTTGCAGCCTGGCCATGCTCGCCGCCGCCGGCCGCCTGCCGCGCGCCTGGTTCGGCCCGGTCAGCCAGAGCATCCTCGCCGCCTTCGCCCACATCGCCGGCCAGGTGCTGCTGGCGCGCCTGTGGCTCGTGCCGCATGACGGCGTGTTCTATCTGGTGCCGGTCTTCGCCGCCTCGGCGCTGGTGTTCGGCGTTGTCAACGGCCTGGTGGCGGCGAAATTCCTCGACGAGAACAGGGGGCAGCAAGCATGAACAAAACCGTCGCCGTCGCCTTCACCGGCGCCTCGGGCATGCCCTACGGCCTGCGCCTGGTCGAATGCCTGCTCGGCGCGGGCGTGCGCGTCTGGCTGCTCTATTCGCAGGCGGCGCAGATCGTGGCGAAACAGGAACTGGACCTGGTGCTGCCGGCGCAGCCGCGCGAAGTGCAGCGCCTGCTGGCCAAGCGCTTCAGCGCCGCGGCGGACCAGCTCGCCGTCTTCGCGTGCTCCGACTGGAACGCGCCGCTGGCATCGGGCTCCAACCCGCCCGATGCCTACGTCATCTGCCCCTGCACTATGGGCACGCTCGCCAAAGTGGCGGCGGGCGTCGCCGACGACCTCGTCTGCCGCGCCGCCGACGTGGTGCTGAAGGAGGGCCGCAAGCTGATCCTGGTGCCGCGCGAGACGCCGTTCTCGGCCATCCACCTCGAGAACATGCTGCGCCTGGCCCGCGCCGGCGCGGTCATCCTGCCGCCCAATCCCGGCTTCTACCACCGGCCGCAGGACGTGCAGGGCGTCGTCGATTTCGTCGTCGCACGCATCCTCGACCAGTTGGGCGTGGCACACCAGCTGATGGCGCGTTGGGGCGAACCTGGGCAGTAAGCGCCTTTTCGGCCGGCGACATGTCCGGCGCCTGACGGCCGCACCGCACCCGCTTCTTGACCCAGGCCAATGCGGGCTGCACCGGCGCGCCGGCACAATGGCGCCATGAAATTCGCGAGCTTAGTGTTGCTGTTCGCGCTGCCGGCCTGGGCGGCGCCGCCTTCCTTGCAGGCCCTGATCGACGCCGTGCCCGCGGGCGGCGAATTGCGTTTGCCGCCGGGCCGCTATGCCGGACCGGCCGTCGTCGCCAAGCCGATGACGCTGGCGGGTCAAGACAAGGCGGTGATCGACGGCGGCGGCAAGGGCACGGTGCTGACGCTGCGCACCAGCGGCGCGACGGTGCGCGGACTGACGCTGAGCGGCAGCGGCGACTCGCACGACGCCATGGACGCGGGCATCCAAGTCGAGGGCGACGACAACCTCATCGAAGGCAACGTCGTCGCGGATACGCTCTTCGGCGTCCACATCCGCCAGGGCGACCGCAACCGCGTGCTGAAGAACCGCGTCAGCGGCAAGGACTTGCCGCTCGGCCTGCGCGGCGACGGGCTGCGGCTCTGGAACAGCCGCCACAACCGCATTGCGGACAACTCGTTCGAACGGACCCGCGATATCACGCTCGCCAACTCGCCCGACAACCAGATTGTCGGCAACCGCCTCGACGACGGCCGCTACGGCATGCATATCGTCTTCTCGCCGCGCACCCTGGCCGCGGACAACCGCATCGCCCATACCGGCACCGGCATCGTCGTTCTGTATTCGCCCGATGTGACGCTGCGCGGCAATACCATCGCCCATGCGCTTGAAAGCGGCGGCGCCGGCATCGTCTTCAAGGACAGCGGCACGGGCCTGGTCGAGGGCAACGAGATCGTGCATTGCACCGCCGGCTTGCAGGCCAACACCCCGCTCAACCCCGAACTGGTGCTGACGATCCGCCACAACCGCTTTGCGCATAACATCGTCGGCATGTCCTTCTACGGCGAGCAGGGCGGTCACCGCATCACCGCCAACCGCTTCGAAAACAACCTTGCCCAGGTCGTCGCCGGCGCGCCCGGCACCGGCTCGGCAAACATCTGGCGCGGCAACCACTGGAGCGATTACCAGGGCTTCGACCGCGACGGCGACGGGGTGGGCGACACGCCCTACGAGCTTTACGCTTATGCCGACCGCATCTGGATGGAAATCCCGAAGACGAAGTTCTTCGCCAATTCCCCCGTCCTGGAATTGCTGGATTTCCTCGAACGGCTGGCGCCCTTCTCGGCGCCGTCCCTGATCCTGCGCGATACGATGCCGCAAATGCGGTGATGCACAACGCGGCGCGGCGCGTTATGCTTACAGCCATGGACGCGTGCGAACTTTGCGAAACCCCCGGCGGCGAAGTCCTCTGGCAAGACGGACTCTGTCGCGTCGTGCGCGTCGGCGGCGCCGAGGGCGATGCCTATCCCGGCTACTGCCGCGTCGTCTGGAACGCCCATGTCGCGGAGATGACGAACCTGCCGGGGGCCGACCGCCGCCACCTGATGAATGTGGTGTTCGCCACCGAGGCGGCGTTGCGCGCGCTGCTGCGGCCCGACAAAATCAACCTGGCCAGCCTCGGCAATCTCGTGCCCCACGTGCATTGGCATGTGATTCCGCGCCGGCGGGACGACAGCCACTTTCCGGCGCCGATCTGGGCCGGGGCGAAGCGGCCCGCCCCGCCCCGGCCATCCCCCGGCAATGCGGATCTCGCCGCGGCGATCGCCGAACTCTTATCCGAGGAGGTATCCGGAGCATGAACGCTACCCCTTCCGCCGGCGCCGACCAACCGCCGGCCTTCACGAACGCAGCCGAATGCGGCGCATGGCTGGCCACGGTGCCGCTCGCCGACGCGGTGCAGGCGCAGGCGATGTTCCTGCGCCAGGCCAACCTGCTCAACCGCCTTACGCTTGCCGCCCGCGAACGGCTCGACATCCTCGAATTGCTGCGCAATGCCATCCACGAAGCGCAGGAGGAATACAGCCGCAAGTTCGCCGGCAAGCCGCTGCCGCTGACGCCGCCCGAGCAGGCGGCCTATGATTCCTGCCGCACGCTCTGGCATGCGCTGGCCACCGGTTACATGCGCTGCGCCGACGCCTGCATCGCCGGCGAGGCGAACATGAGACCGCAGGCGGCACTGGTGTTGCAGCGCGCGCTCGCCGCTCTCGTCGCCGAGCAATTCGAGACCCACCGCGCCGGCCAGGTTCCCGCACCCGAGCATTGGCGCGTGCTGCACCAGCTGTATGCGGCGGCCGAGCAGCTCAATGTCGCCGACCGGGAAGTGCCCGACGCGCAACGCCTGGGCAATGCGCCGGGCAGCCCGGCCGCCGCCTATGTCGAAGCCCTGCTGCTCGCCGCCGCCAGCCTGCACGAGCATGCCCAGCGCCAGATTGCCTGGGTCGCGCGCTGGGCCAGACGCTGGGCGGCCAAGGTGCGTGTGCTGGCCGCGCCGCCGACGCTGTCGACGCAGGCGATTCCGCTGTGCGTCGATATCGCTTCCGACCGGCCGGCCGGCTTCATGCCCGTGAACAGCGAAGGCGCGCGCTGGCTGGAAACCGCGGAGCTGCGGCGCAGCCTCAAGAAACGACTGACGCTGCTGGAACAGGGGGAATCGCCCGCCAGGCTCAATCTCGGCTCGGACTGCACCCAGCCGGCTTGCGAACAACTGCTCAAGCATGTCTACCAGCGCTGGTGCAAAGGCGGCGCCATCCGCGGTTTCGAGCGCCGCCCCGCCACCGGGAGTTGCCGTTTCATCGTCGGTGTCGAGGCCATTCATTACTACCTTTCCGACCGCAAGCCCTTCAAGCAGCCGAGCGCCTCCGACATCGACCTGCTGCGGCGCGAGCGCGATGAGATCGCCACCTTCGGCCGCATTTCCACGCATCGCGACGAGCATTTCAGCGAGCAGCAAGGCTATGCCGTCGAGCAATGGCAGGTGCTGGAAAACTGGCACATGGTCGATGCCTCGGCCACCGGCATGCGCATTTCCCGTCCCGTCAGGCAGAGCGGCATTCGCCTCGGCCATGGTCAACTGGTCGCGGCCTGCCCGGCCGATGCGCAGTCCTTCCTGCTCGGCTGCGTACGCTGGGTGCTGGTTGCCGACGCCTTGCAGGCCGGGGTGTATTTCTTCCCCGGCCGACCCGAACCGGTGGCGCTGCGCGGCTCCGGGCCAGCCGCAGGCGGCGAGAAATACCGGCAGGCTTTCCTCCTGCCGGAGGTGACGGCTCTCGGTCAGGAGGCCAGCGTCGTCATGTCCGTCGGCAGTTTCAAGCTGGGCAAGGCCATGGAAATCCTCGCCGGCCAGTCGCGCCAGATACGCCTGACCCGCCTCATCGAGCGCGGCGCCGATTACGAGCGCGCCGCTTACGAAGCCGCCTGAACCCTGCGTTCCGGGAACAACGCGGTGAAGGTGCTGCCGCGACCCGGTTCGCTGGTGATGTCGAGCCGCGCCTGGTGGCGTTCGAGCACGTGCTTGACGATGGCGAGCCCCAGCCCCGTGCCGCCGGTCTCGCGCGAGCGGCCGCGGTCCACGCGGTAGAAGCGCTCGGTGAGCCGCGGCAGGTGCTGGGCATCGATGCCTATCCCCGTATCGGCCACCGCGAACGCTGCGCCGACCGCGTCGCCCCGCCAGGAAAGGACGATGCGCCCGTTGGCCGGCGTGTAGCGCACGGCGTTGCTGGCAAGGTTGCCCAGCGCGCTGCGCAATTCCTTGTAGCTGCCCAACAGCGTCGTCGGACCGGTATTTTCGAGCTCGATCAGATGCCTGCCGCCCGACAGGGCGACGGCATCGGAGCGTATCTCGGCGAGCAGCCCCGCCATGACTATGGCCTCCTCCTGCGGCGGCGCGTCCGTCTCCAGCGTCGCCAGCGTCAGCAGATCCTCGATCAGGCGCTGCATGCGCCGCGCCTGGTCGCCGGCCAAGTCGAGAAACTGGTGGATTTCCTCGGGCGGCAGGTCTTTGATCCCGTCGGCCGCCGTTTCGAGAAAGCCCGCCACCACGGTCAGGGGAGTGCGCAACTCGTGCGACACGTTGGCAACGAAATCGCGGCGCATGGTCTCGAGTTTCTGGATCTGGGTGACGTCGCGCACCAGCAGCAGGCTGCGGCCGGCGGCGAAGGGGGCGGCCTGGATTTGCAGCGTCTGGCCCAGATTCCGCGCGCTGCGCAGCATCAGCGAGCCGCTCGGGTAGCTCTGGCCGAGATAGGCAAGGAATTCCGGCTCGCGCAGCAGGTAGGTCACCGGGGTGCCGATATCCCGCGACATATTCAGGTTGAGGGAGAGTTCGGCGCTGGCGTTGATCCATTCGATGTTGCGATGGCCATCGAGGATGACCACCCCTTCGGGCATGACTTCCGCCGCCTGGCGGAAACGGTCGAGCAGCTTGCCGAGTTCGTCGCGCTGCTCGGCCCCGAGCCGGGCGCGGCGGCGCAAGGTCGCGTAGGCTTCTTCCCAGGTACCGGAAGCCGAGGGGGTCTCCGTTCCCAGCGGCTGCTGCGCCCAGCGCATCAGCTGCGTGAGTTGCCACAGGTGGCGCAAGACGAAATAAGCGGCGGCGATCAGCACCGCCATGAGCGCGCCGAAGGCGCCGTCGAACATCCAGCCCAAGGCCGTGGCGGCCGCCAGCCAAAGTCCGGCGCGCAGGAGGTCGGCGAGGACGGAACTCATGCTTCCCGCCGAGCCGTCTCAAGGGAGGCATACGCCCCCTCGGGGGGCAGCGAGCCGATTTTGCGAGCGTGGGGGCTCATCACTCCCCGGCGGGCTCCAGCGACAGACGGTAGCCGCTGCCGCGCACCGTCTGGATCAAGGCATCGTGGCCGCTCGCTTCGAGCGCGGCGCGCAGGCGGCGGATATGGACATCGACCGTGCGCTCCTCGACGAAAACATGGTCGCCCCAGACCTGGTCGAGAAGCTGGACGCGGCTGTGCACCCGCTCGGCGTGGGTCATGAGGAAATGCAGCAGGCGGAATTCGGTGGGGCCCAGATTCAAGGCGCAGCCGGCGGCGGAGACGCGGTGGGCGACCGGATCGAGCCGCAGGCCGCCCGCCTCGATGGCATCCTCGGCTGCCTGTGGCCGCTGGCGGCGCAGCACGGCCTGGATGCGGGCCAGCAGTTCCTTCGGGCTGAAGGGCTTGGTGACGTAGTCGTCGGCGCCGGTCGTCAAACCCTGCACCTTGTCGCCCTCCTCGCCGCGCGCGGTCAGCATGATGATGGGCACGTTGCGCGTACGGGCGTCGGCGCGCAGGCGGCGGGCGAAATCGAGGCCGCTCATGCCCGGCAGCATCCAGTCGAGCAGCACGAGGTCGGGCAGGGCTGCGTCGACGTGGCGGCGGGCGGTTTCGGCATCGAGGACGGCAACGACCTCGTGGCCGGCGCGCTTGAGGTTGACGGCGATCAGTGTCTGGATGGCCGGTTCGTCCTCGACGACAAGAATTTTGGCGGGCATGGAAATCCGTGGGTTAAGGCGATATGCGCAGTCTATTGCGCCGCGGTGACGCTTTTGTTACAGGGCGCAGGATGCGGCGACTGCGCTATGATAGTCGGTCCAACGCAACGAGGCATCGCTCCCATGGCCGGACTCAAGCACGACACTCCGATCCCCACCGAAATCAAGCTGCACCAACAGTCGCGGCTGATGGAAATCAGCTTCGACGACGGCAGCAACTTCAAGCTGCCCTACGAATACCTGCGCGTCCATAGTCCGTCCGCCGAAGTGCGCGGCCATGGCCCGGGCCAGGAAACGCTGCAAACCGGCAAGCGCGACGTCGTCATCGACACGGTCGAAGCCGTCGGCAATTACGCCATCAAGCCGGTCTTCTCCGACGGCCACGACTCGGGGCTGTTTTCCTGGGACACGCTCTACGACCTGGGGCGCAACTACGAGCGCAACTGGCAGGAATACCTGGCCCGCCTCGAAGCGGCCGGCGCCAGCCGCGACGTCGATTCGACCACGCTGCCGCCTAAATCCGGCGGGGGTTGCGGAAAGCACTGACCGTCCCCACATAGGCCTGCCATGAGCGAAACCCATTTCGGCTTCGAAACCGTCCCCGAACACGAAAAAGCAGAACGCGTGCGCGGCGTCTTTTCGTCCGTCGCCGGCAAGTACGATGTGATGAACGACCTGATGTCCATGGGTCTGCACCGCCTCTGGAAAGCCTTCGCGATCCAGGTCTCGGGCGTGCGCACGGGCGACCGCGTGCTCGACGTCGCCGGCGGCACGGCCGACCTTTCCTCGGCCTTTGCCAAGCGCGTCGGCCCGACGGGCGAAGTCTGGCTCACCGACATCAACAACGCCATGCTCACGCGCGGCCGCGACCGCCTGCTCGACGAGGGCGTGGTCGCCCCGACCGCGCAGTGCGATGCCGAGAAGCTGCCCTTTCCCGCCAATCATTTCGACCTCGTCACCGTCGCCTTCGGCCTGCGCAACATGACGCACAAGGATGCGGCGCTGGCCGAAATGCGCCGCGTGCTGCGGCCCGGCGGGCGCCTGCTGGTGCTCGAATTCTCCAAGGTGTGGGAGCCGCTGGCCCCGGCCTACGACCTCTATTCGTTCAAGCTGCTGCCCTGGCTGGGCGAGAAGATCGCCGCCGACGCCGACAGCTACCGTTATCTGGCCGAATCGATCCGCATGCATCCCGACCAGGAGACATTGAAGACCATGATGGAACAGGCCGGGCTCGAACGGGTCGAATATTTCAATCTCACCGCAGGCGTCGTCGCCCTGCACCGCGGCTACAAGCTTTAATACCCCCCTCAGGAAACGCAACCATGAAAAGATTATTCGTAACACTCTGCGCCGCCTTTATCGGTTTCGGCATGCTGAGCTTCGATGCCGAGGCGAGACGCCTCGGCGGCGGCGGCTCTTTCGGCATGCAGCGCAGCCCTTCCGTCACGCAACGCAGCACCGCACCGGCGCAGCAAGCCGTACCGGCGAAACCGGGCGCCACGGCGCAAGCGCCGGCGCCGCAGCCTTCCGGCATGAGCCGCTGGCTCGGGCCGCTGGCGGGCATCGCCGCCGGCGTCGGCCTTGCCGCCCTGTTCTCGCATTTCGGCATGGGCGAAGGCATGGGCTCGATACTGATGATCCTGGCACTCGTGGCAGGCGCCGTCTTTCTCTTCCGCCTGCTGGCGCGCAAGTCCCAGCCCGCGGCCGGGATGCAATATGCCGGCGCCGGGGCGCCCGCGCCGCAGCGTTTCGAGCCGGTGGGGGCGGCGCCGGTCGGTGCCGCGCCCGAGGCGGCAACTGCGGCGGCGAACGTGCCGGCCGGCTTCGACGTCGACGGTTTCCTGCGCCAGGCCAAGCTCAACTTCGTGCGCCTGCAAGCCGCCAACGACGCCGGCAACATCGAGGACATCCGCCAATTCACGGCGCCCGAGATGTTCGCCGAGATCCGGCTGCAACTCGACGAGCGCGGCGGCAAGGCCCAGGTCACCGATGTCGTGAAATTGAACGCCGATCTACTCGACGTGACGACGGAGGAAAAGCGCCATGTCGCCAGCGTGCGCTTCCACGGCATGATCCGCGAAGAGGCCGATGCCGCCCCCGAAGCCTTCGACGAAGTCTGGCACCTGAGCAAGCCCGTCGACGGCGCCTCCGGCTGGGTCATCGCCGGCATCCAGCAGGTCCAGTAACCGAAGTCCGTCCGGCTTGGACCCGATACCGCGGCCCGCCGGCCGCGGCGGTGATCCGTTGCACCAACCCACAACATAACCACATAGGAGTATCCCCGATGCAGCGCCTGTTTGCCCTCCTGCTTGCCTGCGGCTTGGCCGCACCCGTCCTTGCCGCCGACGAGGCGGCCCTGCTCGACGAAGCGCGCAAGGTCGCCAGCGCCATCCCGCCCAAACTGCTGACCGTCCTCGGCGAGGAAATCGCCAAGGGCGGGCCGGACAACGCCATATCCGTCTGCCGCGAGAAGGCGCCGCGAATGGCCGCTGCCGCCTCGGCCGAGACCGGCTGGGCGATCCGCCGTGTCAGCCTCAAGAACCGCAACCCCAAGGCCGTGCCGGACGCCTGGGAGCGCGCGGCCCTGGAAGACTTCGACAAGCGCGCGGCCGCCGGCGAGAAACCGGCCGCCCTGGAAAAGGGCGAAGTCGTGCAGGACGGCGACAAGAAGATTTATCGCTACGTGAAGGCGCTGCCGACCCAGGAGCTGTGCCTCGCCTGCCACGGTGGGGCGGATACGATTCCCCCCGCGGTCCGGGCCAAGCTCGGCGCACTCTATCCCGAAGACAAGGCCGTCGGCTACGGCCTGGGGCAGATCCGCGGCGCGATCACGCTCAAGCGGCCGCTCTGACGGCAAGCGGCGGCACCAGCGGCAGCGTCGCGACGATGGCGACGCCGTCGCCGCCCGGCAGGTTCTCGGCGCGTATGCTGCCGCCATGGAAGCGCGCCACCAGGTGCGCGACGTAGAGCCCCAGCCCCAGGTGCGGCTCCGTCCCGGCGACGGTTGCGGGCCGCAGTGAAATCATGGACTCGAACAGCTTTCCCGCCACGCCGTCCGGCAGGCGCGAACCCTTGTCGGCGACGCGCAGGACGGCGTCGCCGCGCGCGACTTCCAGCCCGATGGCCACCGGCTCGCCGGGCGTGCCGAAATCCACGGCATTCGACACCAGCTTGTCGAGCATCTGCGCCGCCAGGTCGGGCGAGCCGGCGATGACGGCCTGGCGCCTGGGCAGCGCCAGATCGAAACTGCGCGCCGGGTAGGCGAGCCGATAACCCGCGACGCAATCGCGCACCACGGCGGCGAGATCGTAGCTCTCCCGC
>Ga0154359_1052_pt1 | contig 10640 bp, 12 predicted proteins | sample RifGroA2_FD_115887 | JGI IMG/M metagenome (GOLD analysis project Ga0154359, IMG submission 115887) | Rhodocyclales bacterium GWA2_65_20
TCGTCATCCTCGCGGTGCTGGCGGCGGCGATCGTTTCCGTCGGCTCGACGCAGCAGATCACTTCGGCACAGGACGTCATGTCGGCGAGAGCCTGGCAGGCGGCGCGGGCGGGAAATGAGTGGGGGCTGTACGAGGTGCTGCAAACCACGGGCGTCTGGTACGAAGGTGCGGCCAACGATCCGTGCCCCGCAACTGGCGCACTGGGGCACGGGACCGCGGTATCGACCACCCTGGATCTGGAGGTCGACACGGGTTTCCATGTCACCGTGACCGGCGATTGCTGGCGCTACAACGAAGGCGAGTCGGCACCCGGCACGGCGCAGACGGTCCGCATCTACCGCATCGCGGCTGTGGCCTGCTCGGCGGCGACCTGCCCGGCTTCCGGCGCCGCGGTTGCGTCGCCCGGTTACGTCGAACGCACCCGCACCGTGATTGCCACGAACTGACCGGTGTGGCCGAGTTCCCAGAGCAAGCTTCAATGGGGACTCGAAATTAAGGTGAGCTTGCTTTATTTCTGAAGGTGGCTACCATTGGTATCTACCATCACTTCAGGAGCTTCGAATGAATACCGCCCGCCTCTTCCAGTCTGGTCGTAGTCAGGCGGTTCGCCTGCCCAAGGAGTTTCGTTTTACCGGAACCGAGGTTGGCGTCAGGCATTTCGGCAATGGCGTTCTGCTGCTACCGGTCGATGATCCGTGGGCGACGCTGGAAGCGGCGCTTTCATCCTTCGAGCCGGGTTTTGCCATTACACGGGAACAGCCGGAGCCGCAAATTCGTGCCGAGATTGCGGCATGATTCTGCTCGATACCAATATCTGCATTTACATCATCAACGCCAAACCGCCGAAGGTGCTGGCACGCTTTCATCGGTTTCGCCTCGGCGAGATCGGGCTTTCCAGCGTGGTTGCCGCGGAACTTGCCTATGGCATCGCCAAGAGCGGTTCCGAGCGCAACCGCCGGGCGCTGGAAATGTTTCTTGCACCCCTGGAGGTCATGCCCTTCGACGAAAGCGCAGTTTGGGCGTATGGCGAACTGCGTGCCGATCTTGAGCGCCGTGGCCAGTCGATTGGCTCTCTCGACACCCTGATTGCCGCCCATGCGCTTAGTTTGAAGGCGACGCTTGTCACCAATAACACGCGAGAGTTTTCCCGAGCCAAGGGCTTGCAACTGGAAAACTGGGCGGAGTAGCCGTCCCTCGGTTCGTAGCTCACCCGCCGGTCTTGACACCGTGGCTGCCGTGGCTGACCGACTGTCGTACGCCGTCGTGCGGGGAAACCTAAGCTGGCCGGGTTTTCCCCTCGTTTTCCGGAAAACCCCTTGCTTGGCTTTGGCTAAAGTCCTACCTATCCCAAAAGCTAAGGATTTTTCCCTCCGGCGATGTGGCCACGACGCAGCCTACAGAGCGATAACTGGACTTCCGTAATTTTCTCTCCCGGACGGATCGACATTGCCGCGGTGCGCCGCCGCACCGGCGAGCGACCCGCGGTGAGCGCATGGGAGTCCTTCGCCGTCGCCGGGACGGAACTCGATGCCTTGAAGCGCCTGCGCAGCCGCCTGCACGGCCGTTGCACGACCTTGCTGCGGCATGGCCAATACCAGATGCTGCAAGTGGAAGCGCCGCAGGTGCCGCCCGATGAGCGGCGCCAGGCGATACGCTGGCGCGTCAAGGAGATGGTGGATTTCCCGATCGAGCAGGCCGGCGTCGACGTGCTCGACATCCCGGCCGCGCAAGGCGGCGGCGGGGGCGGGCGGAAGCCGCAGGTCTTCGCCGTGGTGGCCGGACACGGCGAGCTGGCGCCGCGCATCCATTTGTTCCAGGATGCCAAGGTCGACCTGGAGGCCATCGACATTCCCGAGCTGGCGCAGCGCAACGTGGCGGCCCTGTTCGAGGAGGAGAACCGCGGCCTGGCGCTGCTGGCTTTCGACGACTACGGCGGCCGGCTGACCTTCACCTATGGCGGCGAACTCTATGCGACGCGCCATATCGAGATCGGCCGCAAGGAACTGGCCGGCGCCAACGATGCTCCCGGCGGCGTTTACGAGCGGGTGTTGCTCGACGTGCAGCGCTCGCTCGACAATTTCGACCGCAATTACAGCTTCATCACCCTGAAGCGGCTGCTGGTGGCGCCCGTTCCCGGCGCCGAGGCTTTCGTCGCGTATCTCAAGGGCAATCTCTACCAGCCGGTGGAACTGCTGGATCTGGCAAAAGGCATGGATATCGGACCCGTCCCCGGTCTGGCCGCGCCCGAGCGCCAGGCCGAAGCGCTGCTGGCCATCGGCGCCGCCCTGCGCGACGAAGGGGCGGCGGCATGAGCCAGCAGATCAATCTCTACGATCCGGCCCTGTTGCGCCAGCGGGAATGGCTCAGCGCGGCGAACCTGGCGGCAGTCGCGCTGGCGCTGGTGGTGGCGATGGGCGGCTGGGGCGCCTGGGCGCGCACCCAGCTCGGCGTTCTCGAAGCCGAAAGCCGGATGGTGGCGCCGCAGGTCAAGTCGCTCCAGGACCAGGTCGTCGCCTTCGGCAAGCAGCTGGCGGAGGCCAAGCCCGATCCGCGGCTGACGGCGGAACTGGCGGCGACCCGGGCCCTGCTGGCCTTGCGCGGCGAGATCGTCGCGGCGCTGAAAAAGGGCTTCGGCGCCGAGTCCGCCGGCTTTGCCGAGTACATGCGCGGCTTTGCCCGGCAGACGCTGAGCGGCCTGTGGCTGACCGGCTTCAGCCTCGGCGAGGGCGGTGCGGACATGGAAATACGCGGCCGCATGATCGATCCCGCCTTGCTGCCCGAATATATCCGCCGCCTCAATAGCGAGAAGGCTTTTCAGGGGCGTGCGTTCGCGGCCCTGAAGATTTCTGCGCCGGCTGCCAACGCCACGGCCACGGGGCAGGCGGCGGCTACCCCGCCCGCCGCGGCGGCGCCGGCCGCCTACCTCGAGTTCGTCCTGACGCCGGTCGCCGCGGGCGCTACGCCGGAGGCCAAGCGATGAAGGCGCGCTGGCAGGCACTGGCGGCCAAATTCGCCGCGCTGCAGCAGCGGGAAAAGCAGCTCACGGCCGGCGCCGTCGTCGTTGTCATTGTCATGGGCGGCCACACGTTTTGGGTCGAGCCGGCGCAACTGCGCGTCGCCGCCCTGACCAAACAGATCGCCCAGCAGAAGACCGAGATGCAGACCTTGCAGGCCCAGGTGGCGGGACTGAGGTCGCAACTCAAGGATCCCGATGCGCCCAACAAGGCGGCGCTGGCCGAGGCCCAGGCCCAGGTCGCCGCCGCCGAGCAGGCGCTGCTCGAATACGACCAGACCCTGGTGCCGCCCCAACGCATGCCGCAACTGCTGCAGTCGCTGTTCGTCCGTCATCGCGGACTGGAACTGATGAGCATGCAGACCCTGCCGGCGGCGCTGCTGCTGGCGCCCCCGGCCGCCACGGCGGAGAGCAGGCAGCCCGAAGCCAGGACGGGGGACGGCAAGAAGCCGGCGCCGCCGCCCGCCGTCAAGGGCGGCAACATCCACAAGCACGGCATCGAGATCAGGATGGCCGGCAACTATCTCGACCTGCTCGCCTATGTGGCCGACCTGGAACAGCTGCCGCAAAGACTGCTCTGGAGCCGCATGACGCTGGCGGTGACGGCTTATCCGCGCAGCGAACTGACGCTGACGGTCTATACCTTGAGCCTCGATCCGACATGGATGACGGTCTGACATGAGCACGCGCGGCGATACCGCTGTCATGATCGTCTGCGGCCTGGCGCTGCTGGCGGCGATGACGGTCGCCCAGGCGCAGGCGCTGGCCGACCCAACGCGCCCGCCGGCGCTGGTTGCGGACCCCGCCGGTGGGCCAGGCGCCACCGCCGCGCCAGCGGGCTTGCAGAGCATCATCCGGCGCGACGGCGCGAAGCCCGCCGCGCTCATCAACGGCGAATACGTCACCCTGGGCGGGCGCGTCGGCGACGCCACGGTGGTGAAAATCGGGGAGGACTCGGTCACCCTGAAAAGCGCCACGGGGCTGGAGACGCTCAAGCTGATGCCGGACGCCGAGAAAACCCCCGTCGTGGCGCCCGAGAATAAGTCCGGCAACCGGAAAGCCAGGAAAAAGAATGCCGGCGCAGGGGTGAGCAAGTGACGATCGGACTGCTTTGGTTGGCCCTGGCGTGCGCCTTGTTGGCGGCCTGCGCGCCGGCACCGACGCGGCCCGCCGAGGTCTATGACCGCATCGGCGAAGAGGTCAGGCAGGCGGCGGCCGAGCGCAAGAGCGCGGATGCGGCGGACAAGGTCTTGCTGCCGCCCTTGGCGGTCGAAATGCCGACGAACGGCGAAGTGGAGCCGCGCTTCGATCTTGCCGTCGTCAATGCCCCGGCCCAGCAGGTCTTCATGGCCATCGTCACCGGCACCCGCTACAACATGCTGGTGACGCCGGAAGTCAGCGGCCAGATCACGGTGCGGCTGAAAGACGTGACGGTGCGGGAGGCGCTGGAGGCGATTCGCGAGCTCTACGGTTACGAGTTCAGCATCAAGGGCAACCGCATTTCGATTCAGCCCAACAGCTTGCAGACCCGGGTATTCCAGGTCAATTACCTGGCAACCAAGCGCACCGGTTCGTCGGAACTGAAGGTGACATCGAGCTCCATCTCCGGCAGCGGCGCGGGCTCCGGCGCGACGGCCTCGCCCACCGGCACCGCCACGCCGCTGCCGGGCGGCACCGGCACGCCGACCGGCGCTGCGGGCGGTCTCACCAGCCGGGTGCAGACGTCCACCGACAACGACTTCTGGGGCGGCATGATGACGGCGCTGACCACGATCATCGGCAGCGGCGAGGGCCGCAGCGTGGTGGTGAGTCCGCAGTCGGGCGTCATCGTGGTGCGCGCCCTGCCGCGCGAAATGCGCTCGGTCGAGGGCTACCTCAAGGCGACCCAGACCGTGGTCGAGCGCCAAGTCATACTCGAAGCCAAGATCATCGACGTCACCCTCAGCCAGGAGTACCAGTCCGGCATCAACTGGGCGGCCTTCCGCAGCGGAAGCAGCAGCCATGCGGCAGCCGGCGTCGCCGGCAGGGATGCCATCATCGGCGCGTCGTCCAGTAGCGGCGCGGCACAGTCCATGGCGACCAGCAGCACGTCGATCGTCACGCCCGGCCAGTTCGGTTCCGTCGTGGCCACCGCGCTCGGCAAGGGTTTCTTCGGCCTGGCCTTCCAGACCGCCAACTTCGCGGCGCTGCTGAATTTCCTCGAAACCCAGGGCAGCGTCTCGGTGCTCTCCAGTCCGCGCATCGCCACGCTCAACAACCAGAAAGCCGTGCTCAAGGTCGGCACCGACGACCTCTTCGTCACCAACATCACCACCACCACCACGGCGACGACGTCCGGCTCGGTCAGCACGCCCAGCCTGACCCTGCAATCCTACTTTTCAGGCATATCGCTCGACGTTACGCCGCAGATCGACGCGGACAACAACATCATCCTGCACATCCATCCGGCGGTGAGTTCCGTGACCGAAAAGGAAAAGACCATCGACCTCGGCGTTACGCTCGGCCAGTTCAAGCTGCCGCTTGCCTCGAGCAGCGTCAATGAGACCGACAGCATCGTCCGCGCCAAGGACGGCAACATCATCGCCATCGGCGGCCTGATGCGGCAGGAGCAGACGGCGGGCAACACGCAGTTGCCGGGTGCCGCCAACGCCGGGGCGGCGGGCGCGCTGCTGGGACAGCGTTCCAATGCCATGAGCAAGCGCGAACTGGTGATCCTGCTCAAGCCGACGGTGATCAGCGACGACCGCGCCTGGGCGACGGACATCGCGCAGGCCGGGGAACGCCTGCGCAGCCTCGATCCACGCCAGTTCGGCGACGACCGGCGCTAGGCGGCTATGTATCTATCCTACTTCGGTCTCAACGAGCTGCCGTTCAGCATTACGCCGGACACGCAGTTCGCCTGCAGCGTCACCAGCCACGACGAAGCGCTGAACACGCTGCTGCTGGCGATCCAGGGCGGCGAGGGCTTCGTCAAGATCACCGGCGAGGTCGGCGCCGGCAAGACGCTGCTGTGCCGCAAGCTGCTGGCCGTGCTCGGCGACGACCGCGTCGCGGCCTACATCCCGAATCCGCAATTGGAACCGCGCGCCCTGCTGACCGAGGTGGCCGAGGAACTCGGCGCCGGCGCCGGCAGCGATGCGGCGATGCTGGTCAAGGGCATCAACCGCCGCGTGCTGGAGATAGCAAAGCAGGGCAAGACGGCGGTGCTGTTGATCGACGAGGCGCAGACCATGCCGCACCTCAGCCTGCAAACGCTGCGCATGCTGTCGAACCTGGAAACGGAAAAGCGCAAGCTGATCCAGATCGTGCTCTTCGGCCAGCCGGAACTCGACGACCTGCTCGCCGAGAAGTCGGCGCGGCAGGTGCTCCAGCGCATCACCTTCCACTACCGCATGCCGGGTCTGCAGCGCCACGAGATGAACTCCTACCTGCAGCACCGGCTGCGCACTGCCGGCTACCGCGGTCCGGCGCTGTTTTCGCGCAGCGCCCGCTGGGCGCTCTATCGCCATTCGAACGGCATGCCGCGGCTGGTCAATGTGCTTGCCCACAAGGCCATGCTCGCCGCCTTCGGCGAAGGCACCGAGCGCGTCGGCTACGCGCATGTGCGTCGCGCCGTCGGCGATACCGAGAGCGCATTCCGGCGGGGCTGGTTCTAGAGCCTGAGCCATGAGCCTGATCAACAAGATGCTCCGCGATCTCGACCAGCGCCACGCGCCGGCCATGGATCGTTCCGGCATGCCCAGCCATGTACACCCGCTGCCACCGGAACAAAGCGGTTTCCCGCTCTGGATCATTCCGGCTTTGGCAGTCGTCGGCGCGGCCGCATGGTACTTCCCGATCGGCCCGGCAGAACGGGCCGCCGTTTCGCCGCCGTTGTCGAATGCAACTGTGCCGCTGCCTGCGCCGTTGCCCCCGCCAGCCGCCCCGCCTCAGGCAACCGCCGCGGCGCCGGCCGTGGCTGCGCCGGAACCGGCCGAGCCGGCCAAGGCCGAGGTCTCTCCGACCGGCGCCGAGCCGACCAGCGCCGGGCCGGTCATCACCGAGCCGGTCATCGCCGCTGCGCCGGCGAAGCAGAAGAACACCGCAGCCGCCGCGCTGCGGCTGGAATCGAATCTGCAGCGCGTCAAGGAGCGGCCCGTCGGCGCAGCCGTTGCGGCGCTGGCGCCCGCGCCCGCCAGGCCGGCGCAGGCTGCGAAGGACGCGAAGGACGCGAAGGACGCGAAGGATGCGAAGGATGTGAAGGCTGCGAAGGATGTGAAGGCTGCGAAGGATGTGCCGCCGTCGGCCGACCCGGCCAGTATCGACAAGCGGCCGCGCACTTCGGCAGCGAACGATGGTGCAGAAAACGAATACCGCAAGGCGATGTCCGCGCTGCGCCGCGGCGCGACTAACGAGGCCGTGGAAGGATTGCATGCGGCCTTGCGCCTCGACAATCGCCACGTTTCGGCGCGGCAGGCATTGTTGAGCCTCCTGGTCGAGCAACAGCAGTGGAGCGAGGCCCAGTCGCTGATGGAGGAGGGCCTTGCGCTCGATCCGGCGCAGACGGGCTGGGCGATGGCGCTGGCGCGCCTGCAACTGGAGAACGGCAAGCTCGCCGAGGCGACGGAAACGCTCTTGCGCCACAGCCGCCATGCCGAGCAAAATGCGGACGTCCAGGCCTTCCTGGCCTTGCTGTTCCAGAAGCAGAAACGTTCGCGCGAAGCGGCCGAACGCTATCGCGCCGCCCTGGCCATCAAGCCCGCCGAATCGCGCTGGTGGTATGGTCTCGGCCTGTCGCTGGAGACGGACCAGAAACCGCAGGAGGCGCGCGACGCCTTCCTCAAAGCCAAGCAGACCGGCAACCTGCCGCCCGAACTGGCAGCCGCCATCGAGCAGCGGCTGCGCTGATTGTTCGCTGCCGGTCAGTCCCGCAGCGCCCGCGCCACCACCCAGTTGCTGACCCTGACGGCGCCGTGGCGCTTGAGGGTGCGGGCGAACTCATCGAGCGTGGCGCCGGTGGTCATGACATCGTCGATGACGATGACGGCCTGGCCGGTGAGATCGGCCTGGCACGCGAAGGCGTTGCTCACGTTGCGGCGCCGCTCCTTCCAGGGCAGGCTGGTCTGCGGCGCGGTCTCCAGCGTGCGCTTGCAGTCGTCGCGGCGTAACGGGATGCCGAACGCCCGCGCCAGGGGCCGCGCAATCTCCGCGGCCTGGTTGAAGCCGCGCTCCTTCAGTCTCTGCGGCGAGAGCGGCAAGGGCAGCAGCAGATCGCCGCACGGCCGCGGCCCTTTGCTCATCGCGGCGGCGAAGAAGCCGGCGAGCGCCAACCGGTGCTGAAACTTGAGCGCCTGGACCAGCTTGTCGAGAGGGAAGGCATAGCGCCAGACGGCGAACGTCGCGTCGTAGGCGGGCGGCGACTTCAGGCAGGCGCCGCAGGTTTCGCCGCCGGATGTCGGCAGGGCGCAGACGGGGCAGTGCAAAGCAGGCAGCAGCGGCAGCGTGCCGGCGCATTCCGCGCACAACAGCGTATCGCCGCTGCGCGCGCCGCATAGCAGGCATTCCTGCGGCAGCAAGGCAGATAAAACCCCTCGGACGACATGCGAAATTGACAACCCGGGCTCCTTGCCGGATGATGCGCCTCCCATTGTACCGACCGCTGTTATCGATGCCGACCGCGATTGCCGCAACTCCCGCCAGCCAGGCCCAGCCCGTATCCGCGCAGTGGACCACCGCCGCTGTCGAGGCTCTCTTCGCGCTGCCCTTCAACGACCTGATGTTCCGCGCGCAGCAGGTGCACCGCGCGCACTTCGACGCCAACGCGGTGCAGCGCTCGATGCTGTTGTCGGTCAAGACCGGCGGCTGCTCCGAAGACTGCAAGTACTGCTCGCAATCGGCGCGCCACGAGGCCAAGATCGAGCGCGAGGCGCTGCTCGAACTCGACCAGGTCATGGCCGCGGCCAGGGCCGCGAAGGACAAGGGCGCGACGCGCTTCTGCATGGGCGCGGCCTGGCGCGGGCCGAAGGACCGCGATCTCGACCGCGTGCTCGACATGATCCGCTCGGTCAAGGCGCTCGGGCTGGAGACCTGCGTCACCCTCGGCCTGCTCAAGGCCGGCCAGGCCGAGAAGCTCAAGGACGCCGGGCTCGACTTCTACAACCACAACCTCGACACCGCCGAGGAGTTCTACGGCGAGGTGGTGAGCACGCACACCTATGCCGACCGCATGGACACGCTGGAACAGGCGCGCGCCGCCGGCATGAAGATCTGCTGCGGCGGCATCATCGGCATGGGCGAGTCGCGCCGCATCCGCGCCGGGCTTATCGCCCAGCTCGCGAACATGAGCCCGCCGCCGGAGTCGGTGCCGATCAACCACCTGGTCGCGATCCCCGGCACGCCGCTGGAGAGCCTGCCGCCGCTCGATCCCTTCGAATTCGTGCGCACCATCGCCTGCGCCCGCATCAGCATGCCGAAAAGTTACGTGCGGCTTTCCGCCGGCCGTCAGGAAATGAGCGACGAACTGCAAGCGCTGTGCTTTCTCGCCGGCGCCAACTCGATCTTCTACGGCGACAGGCTGCTGACGACCGGCAATGCCGAAGTGGCGCGCGACGAGGCCCTGTTCGAGCGGCTCGGGCTGCGTCCGGCCTGAGATGCGCGCGGACTTCGCCGGCGCCGCGACTTCTTACGACGAGGCCGCCGTGCTGGCGCGGGAGACGGGGCGCCGCATGGCCGCGCGCCTCGACTATGTGAAGATCGCCCCGCGCCGCATCGCCGATATCGGCTGCGCCACCGGCGACGGTATCCGCGAACTGCAACGCCGCTTTCCCGCAGCCCTGCCCCTGGCCGTCGATTACGCGCGGCCGATGCTGCATGCCGTCAGGGCGCGCACCCCCCTGCTGCAACGTATCGCCGCCCGCGGCCCGCGCCTCGTCAATGCCGACGTGCGCAGGCTGCCGCTCGCCGCCGGATCGCTCGGCCTCGCCTGGTCGAACCTGATGCTGCATTGGATCGACGATCCCCGGCCGGCCTTCGCCGAACTCCATCGCGTGCTGGAAGTCGGCGGGCTGCTGATGTTCGCGATGCTCGGCCCGGACACGCTCAAGGAACTGCGCGCCGCGGGGGCGACGACGCTGCGGCGCTTCCCCGACATGCACGACGTCGGCGACATGCTGGTCGCGGCCGGCTTTGCCGATCCGGTGATGGACATGGAAATGATCGAGCTCGCCTACCCGGGCGCGCGCGGCTTGCTGCGCGACCAGCGCCTGTTGGGTGTGCGCGACGGACTCTTCGGGCCGATGGGCTTTCGCGCCGGCCGCAACGTGTTCCGGGCGTGGGCGGCGCAGCGGCGCGACGGGCGCCTGCCGGCCAGCTTCGAGGTCGTCTATGGTCACGCCTGGAAGGCGGGGCCCTCGCCGAGTTGGAGGGCGGAGCCCAGAACCACCGCCGACGGCCCTGCCGTCATCCGCTTCCGCAAGCCGTGAAGCGCGCGAAACAACGCCGCATCAAGCCGCGCAATGTCGTCGCGGTGGCGCCGATTCTGAAGAAAGGCGGGGCCCATGCGCGCGTCGACAAGCGGGCGTCGCGCGCCCGGCAACAGGCGCGGCTGAGGCGGGACATCGAGAACGGCTAGCGCCGCGGGTTCGATCTG
>Ga0154359_1153_pt1 | contig 10602 bp, 10 predicted proteins | sample RifGroA2_FD_115887 | JGI IMG/M metagenome (GOLD analysis project Ga0154359, IMG submission 115887) | Rhodocyclales bacterium GWA2_65_20
TACCACGGCTGGCCGGAGCATGCGCCCTTCGACGGCATCGTCGTCACGGCGGCGGCGCCGTACATCCCGCCGCCGCTGGTCGCACAGTTGAAGCCGGGGGGGCGGCTCGTCATCCCGGTCGGCGACCCCGGCGGCGTGCAGAGGCTGAAGGTTGTCGAGAAGCGCGCCGACGGTGGCATCGACAGCCGCGACATCCTGCTGGTCGCATTCGTGCCGCTGACGCGGCTGCCGCCCTAGTGGGTACTTTCGTGAAACCCGAGTCATGACGATTGCGCCATCCGTTGATCATTGTCGGCGCATGACGCCGGTTTGTTCCTGAAAAGCCCGGCTGGAACGTCGGCGCGCGGCCGGGGCCATGTATTCGCGTCGTCCTCCCGCTGCTGAGAGACGCAGATATCCCCCAAGGGGACTTCCTGCGGGGCGTCGGCCAACGCGAATACATGGCCCCGCCGTAGAAGCATGGGCGTCAGCCCAAGCCAAAAAGCGGGTGGGTGGGGTGCTTCGTTCGACTGATATCTGCGTTTCTCAGCAGCGGGAAGGCGAGCGAAGTACCCCACCCACCCGCCGGCCTCGGCCAGTCCCGTTACGCGCTTTTCCCTGTGTCACAAAGCAGACCACCAGCGTCAATTGCCGCGAACTCAGGCCGGGTAGCCTTCGGCAATGCGTTGATAGACCAGGCCGCGCAGCCAGAGCGCGTCGTGGGCCTGGAGGTTGTGGAACTCAACCCGGTATTCCAGCATGCCCCCGCCCGCCTTGGCCGGATGCACATGCTGGATCGCAGCGTCGAGAACCAGCGTGGTTTTCAGTTCGTCCATGCCGACATGGCAGGTGAGGCGCAGCATTTCACCCTTCACGCCGACGCCGACCGGGACATTGAGCTGGGCGCCGTCCGGGCTGAGGTTGAGGATGTGGCCGAATTCCTCGCGCCCTTGCGCGGCGGTGATCAGGGCGGCCAGATCCACCCTGGCCCAGGGCGAGCGACGCAGTTTCTGCATCCGCACCCGGGCGGGATATTCGAGGTGCAGGTAATGCACCGGGCTGATGCACAGGCGCTGGATCGCCGACTGGAAGACGTAGATGTTCCCGCCGGTGAGCATGCGCACTTCCACCATCTCGCCCTCGGCCAGATCGATGCGCTGCCCCGCATGCTCCGGCGTCGCCACCAGTATGCTCTTGTCCTTGATGTAGCCGATCAGGCGGGCGGTGTAATAGGCCTGGGCATCCCGGCCGAGGAGACGGAGCTGCACCCTTTCCCAGATCTGCGGCTTGATGCCCTGCGGCGGAAACATCTCGCTGGGCGCGAGATTCTCTATTTCCAGCCAGTCCGGCGCGTCGTCGGCCTGCGGCAGCATATCCATGTCGCGCAGCAGGCCGTCGGCAATCAGGTTCTCCAGCAGCTTGCGCTCGGCGACGACTTCGCCGCGGCTGAATACGGTGTAGCCGTAACGGTCGAATATTTGCCACGGCAGCGGGACACCGATGGGGATGTTGTCGATCGTCAGGGGTTGGAGGTTCACGGCTGGGCCTCTCCTCAGTCCAACTCGGCGACTGCCCCGCAGGCGCGCAGGGTCTCGTCGAGAGTGATATCCACCATTAGATCGTTGGAGATGCGCTCCAGTTCGTCGGTCAGCGCGCGCACGTCGAGGCCGGCGTCGGCGAGCAGTTCGGCTTCGGCGTGGAACAGGGTGGCCGCCGACATCGGCGCGCTGGAAGTGCGCGTCGCCAGTTCCTCGACATTGACGGCGTGGCGCGCCAGCACCTGCGAGACCTCGCGCACGATGCCGATGCGGTCGTGGCCGACGAGCGAAAGCTTGAGGCGGCGGCCCTTGGCGGGCGTCTCGATCGCCGACGACTCGGCACTGACTTTGAGGCCGGAGAGCCCGGCCAGCGCATCCTTCAGCGCCGCGGCGCCGGCGGCGGGAACGGCCACCTTGACGATGCCGGCGAACTTGCCGGCAAGATGCGACATCGAGGACTCGAGCCAGTTGCCGGAGTGCGAGCTGATGGCGGCGGCGAGTTCGCCGACGAGGCCGGGGCGGTCGTCGCCGATGACAGTGAGGATCAGATAGGTCGTGTCGGACATGGTCATGCCTCCCGATGGGCCGCCCCGAGGGAGGCGGCGCCCCCTGTGGGGGCAGCGAACGAAGTGAGCGTGGGGGCCATATTTTCCTCGATGGGCGGGCAGGCGCAGAAGAGGTTGCGGTCGCCGTAGACGTCGTCGATGCGGTTCACCGACGGCCAGAACTTGTTCTCCGCGACCCAGGGCAGCGGGAAGCAGGCCTGTTGCCGCGTGTAGGGGCGGTTCCAGTCGGCATCCATGACGTCAGCCTGGGTGTGCGGCGCGCGCTTGAGCGGGTTGTCTTCGGCGGGCCAGGAGCCCTGCTCGACCTTGCGGATCTCTTCACGTATCGAAATCAGCGCATCGCAGAAGCGGTCGAGTTCGGCCTTCGATTCCGATTCCGTCGGTTCCACCATCAGCGTGCCGGCGACCGGGAAGCTTACCGTCGGCGCGTGGAAGCCGTAGTCCATCAGGCGCTTGGCAATGTCGATCTCGGCCACGCCCGTGGCCGCCTTGAGCGCGCGCACGTCGAGGATGCACTCGTGGGCGACGCGCCCGTGGGCTCCGACGTAGAGCACCGGGTAATGTTCCTTGAGGCGCGCGGCGACATAGTTGGCGTTGAGGATCGCGATCTCTGTTGCGTGCTTGAGTCCCTCCCCGCCGAGCAGGGCGATGTACATCCAGGAGATCGGCAGGATGGAAGCCGAGCCCCAGGGCGCCGCCGACACCGCGCCCTGGCCCTGGTTCGGACCGGAGACGACCTGCACCGCGTGGTTCGGCGCGTAGGGGGCGAGATGGGCTTTGAGGCCGATCGGCCCCATGCCGGGGCCGCCGCCGCCGTGCGGGATGGCGAAGGTCTTGTGCAGGTTCATGTGCGACACGTCGGCGCCGATAACCGCAGGCGAGGTGAGGCCGACCTGGGCATTGAGGTTGGCGCCGTCCATATAAACCTGGCCGCCGGCCGCGTGCACGGTGGTGCAGATGTCCTTGACCGCCTCCTCGAAGACGCCGTGGGTCGAAGGGTAGGTGAGCATCAGGCAGGCGAGGTTGGCCTTGTGCTCCGCGACCTTGGCCTTGAGGTCGGCGACATCGACGTTGCCGCTGTCGTCGCAGTCGACGACCACCACGGTCAGGCCGCACATGTGCGCCGTCGCCGGGTTGGTGCCGTGGGCCGATTTCGGGATCAGGCAGACGTTGCGGTGGCCCTGACCCTGCGCCGCCAGGTAGCGGCGGATCGTGACGAGGCCGGCGTATTCGCCCTGGGCGCCGGAGTTCGGCTGCATGCAGATGGCGTCGAAGCCGGTGACGGCCTTCAGGTACTCCGTCAGCGTGCCTATCAATTCCACGTAGCCCGCCGCTTGTTCGATGGGGGCGAAGGGGTGCATGTCGGTGAACTCGGGCCAGGTGATCGGGATCATCTCGCTCGTGGCATTCAGCTTCATGGTGCAGGAGCCGAGCGAGATCATGGCGTGATCCATGGCGAGATCGCGGTTCTGGAGCTTCTTCAGGTAGCGCAGCATCTCGTGTTCGGTGTGGTAGCGGTTGAACACGGGATGGCCGAGGATGGCGTCGCTGCGCAGCAGGCCGGCGAGGGGACTGGCCGATGCGGCCCTGGCGTCGAGGGCGGCGATGTCGGCATCCTGACCCGTGATGGACTTCAGCAGCGCGGCGACGTCGTCGCGCGTGGTCTTCTCGTCGAGCGAAATGCCGCGCACGTTGGCGGCGACGACGCGCAAGTTGTAGCCCGGCACTTCGGCCCGCGTTTCGACGTGCAGGGTGTCGAAGCAGCGCTGGGTCAGTACCTTGACGCCGGCCGCCTTCAGGCCCTCGGCGAGGATGCAGGTCAGGCGGTGGATGCGGCCGGCGATGGTCTTCAGACCCTGCGGGCCGTGATAGACGGCGTACATGCCGGCCATGTTGGCGAGCAGCACCTGCGAGGTGCAGATGTTGGAGTTGGCCTTCTCGCGGCGGATATGCTGCTCGCGCGTTTGCAGCGCCATGCGCAGGGCGCGCTTGCCGCGCGCATCGACGGAGACGCCGATGATGCGGCCCGCTACCTGTCGCTTGTGCTCGTCCTTGCAGGCGAAGAAGGCAGCATGTGGACCGCCGAAGCCCATCGGCACGCCGAAGCGCTGGCTGGAGCCGAGGGCGATGTCGGCGCCCATGGCGCCGGGGGGCTTCAGCAGCACCAGCGCCATCAGGTCGCTGGCGACGGCCGTGACCGCGCCCCTGGCTTTCAATGCGGCGATGGGCTCGGTGAGGTCGGTGCATTCGCCGCGCTGGTTCGGGTACTGGAGCAGGGCGCCGAACACGTCGTGCTGTGCGGCTTGCGCGGCCGGCGCGACAATCAAGTCGTAACCGAACAGCCCGGCGCGGGTCTTCACCACGTCGATGGTCTGCGGGAAGCAGTCGGCGTCCACGAAGAAGGCGTTCGACTTCGACTTGCTGATCCTCCTTGCCATCGTCATGGCCTCGGCCGCGGCCGTGGCCTCGTCGAGCAGCGAGGCGTTCGCCAGTTCCATGCCGGTGAGGTCGATCACCATCTGCTGGTAGTTGAGCAGGGCTTCGAGCCGGCCCTGCGCGATCTCGGCCTGGTAGGGCGTGTAGGCGGTGTACCAGCCGGGATTCTCCAGCACGTTGCGCAGGATCACCTTCGGCAGCAGCGTGTCGTAGTAGCCCATGCCGATCAGCGATTTCTTCCGCACGTTCTTCGCGGCGATGGTCTTGAGCTTCGCCAGGGCTTCGTGCTCACGCTGCGGGCCGGGCAGCTCCAACGGTTTTTCGAGGCGGATTGCGGCGGGGACGGTCTGGCCGATCAGTTCGTCGAGGCTGGCGGAACCCACGGCCGCAAGCATCGCGGCCATGTCGAAGCCGTCGTGGCCGATATGGCGGGAGAGGAATTCGTCGTGCTGCTCCAGCGCAGCGAGGGGAAGCATAGGGGTCATGGGCGTAGCGCTGCGGCGGTCAGTCTGCGGCTGCGACTTTTTCGTAGGCGGCGGCGTCGAGCAGGGCATCGAGCTGCGCGGGCTGGCTCGGCTTGATCTTGAACAGCCAGGTGGCGTGGGCATCCTGGTTGATGCTCTCCGGGGCGTCGACGGCGGCCTGGTTGGACGCGACGATCTCGCCGGATACCGGCGCATAGATGTCGGAGGCGGCCTTGACCGACTCGACCACGGCGCATTCCTGGCCGGCGCTCACGGCGCGGCCGGCCTGCGGCAGTTCGAGGAAGACGATGTCGCCGAGCGCTTCCTGGGCATGGTCGGTGATGCCGACGGTGACGGTGCCGTCGGCTTCGAGTTTGGCCCACTCGTGGGATTGGGTGTATTTCAGGTTGGCGGGGATGTTCATGTCGGTCTCCTTTAGATCAATGGTTTTCCGTGGCGGACGAATGTGGGTTTGACGACCTTGGCCTTGAGGTACTTGTCGCGAATCTGGACTTCGACTTCGTCGCCGATGTTGATGCCTGCGGGGACGCGGGCCAGCGCGATGGACTGGTTGAGCGTCGGCGAGAAACTGCCGCTGGTGGTCTCGCCTGCGCCCTTGGCCGTAAACACCTTCTGGTGGGCGCGCAGTACGCCGCGGTCGATGAGCAAGAGGCCGACGAACTGGCGCGCCGGCTTTTTCGTTTCGAGCGCTTTGCGGCCGATGAAGTCGCGGCCGGCGTCCTTGAGGTCGATGGTCCAGGCGAGGCCCGCTTCGAGCGGCGAAATGCCTTCGTCCATGTCCTGGCCGTAGAGGTTCATGCCGGCTTCGAGCCGCAGCGTGTCGCGGGCGCCGAGACCGATTTGTGCCACGCCGGCGGTTTTCAGCGCCTCCCAGGCGGCGCTGGCGGCGGCGGCCGGCAGCGTGATCTCGAAACCGTCTTCGCCGGTGTAGCCGGTGCGGGCGATGAGCCAGTCGTTCCATGCGGCGGCCTGGAAGGCGATCAGCGTTTCGCTGGCGGAGCGGCTGGCGGGGAATGCGGTCCAGAACTTTTCGCGCGCCTGCGGCCCCTGTACGGCGATCATCGCCAGTTCGGGCCGGTCGGCAATCGCGACATCGAAGCCGGCGCTGTGCGCCCGCATCCAGGCGAGATCCTTGTCGGCGGTGCCGGCATTGACGACGACGCGATAGCGGTCCGGCGCGAAGAAATAGACGATCAGGTCGTCGATGACGCCGCCGTCTTCGCGCAACAGGCAGGAGTAGAGCGCCTTGCCCGGCAGAGTCAGTTTGGCGACGTCGTTGGCGATCATGCGGCGCAGCCAGGCTTGAGCGCCGCTGCCCGTGACATCGACGGCGCGCATGTGCGAGACGTCGAACATGCCGGCATCCTTGCGCACCGCGTGGTGTTCCTCGATCTGCGAGCCGTAGTGGATCGGCATGTCCCAGCCGGCGAAATCGACGATCTTGGCGCCGGCGGCGACATGCGCATCGTAGAGGGGCGTACGTTTTCCCATATAAGCCTCAGTCATCATGGACTTGCGTCCGTTAGCTCGCGCGGTTTCGCGCAAACACAATACGCCTTCGGGCGCATTGCGTCGCAGGCTAACCTGCGGAGCAGGTTAAGCGCCGCAGGCGCGGCCGAAGACAAAAAAAGGGCGCACCCCTTCCAAGGTGCGCCCATCTGTCCATGTGACCTGAGAGATTACCGGCGAACTTCGATAGCCGGCTGCCCCGTCGGTGGGCGCCTCGCCGATACGACCGAGTCGCCGCTCTCCAGATTTGTCCTGCGTCGTCGGCCCTTTTGCCTGAGCGGTTCCCGGGCGGTTGCGCCTTCGGCGGTGAATTGAATCACTCTCTCCCGACGATCGGGGCGAATTATGCCTTGAAGTTGCTGTCCGCGTCGACTGCCTTGAGTCAAAGGCGGTTTCATGAAGCGGTGACACGAAGCGCGGAAAGCAACTTGCCATCGGAATGCCGGTCGGGTAGCCTTGCGAGCGCGGGCCATGGAGTCGCCCGCAGGCCGCTCGACCTCAAGGCGACCTGGCTGCACGGGGAGGCTCGGAATGCTGAAAGAACTGCTCGCGAAGCTCTGGCTGCGGGCCTGGTCCATGATCCTGGTCGAAATGACGGCCGAAGAAGTGGTCTGGCTGTTTTGGCCGGCGCGCCACCTTTCCCTGCTGTCGACCCGGCGCATCGCCATTATCGTGATGAGGGCGCGGCTGGTGGCTGGCCTGTTCGCGGTGCTGACGCCGCTCTGGATCGTCATCGATATGATGGTCTTTCCACCCGCGGTCTGGCATGGGCTGGCTTGGGCGCGCGTGCTGGCGTCGCTGGCCTTCGGCGCCCTCCTGCTCGTCAAGCGGCGCATGGACACGTTGGCCGATGCCTACAAGACGCTGGGCTTTCTGCTCGCAATTCCGTCGGCATTTTTCCTCTTCACCTACGAGCACATGGCGTTGTTCGATCTGCAAGGACTCCAGGGGGCGATCTCGACCAGTTATACCTTCCTTCCATTTGTCATGCTGGCGGGCCTGTCGATTTTTCCATTGACCCTGGTCGAATGCCTTGCCTTCGCCGTTCCCATGCTGCTGATGCCCATTGTCGCCGCGGTGCTGGGCGGATCCCACATCGACTTGCCGGCACTGGGCGTAACGTCCTGGCTGCTGCTCCTGATCGTCAGCGTTTCGGCCCTGGCCGGCATCTCCCAATTGGGCTTCATGATCGTATTCATACGCGAAGCCATCCACGACAACATGACCGGCTGCTACACGCGCCACAGCGGCGAGGAATTGCTCGATCTCCAGTTCGTCCTGTCGAGCCGCATCCAGGCGCCGCTCGCACTGGCCTTCATCGATCTCGACCACTTCAAACGCGTCAACGACGCTTTCGGCCACGATGCGGGCGATACGGTATTGAAAAACGCCACCCAGCGACTGCGCAAGCATCTGCGTGCCGGCGACATGCTGGCGCGCTGGGGCGGCGAGGAGTTTGTGCTGATCATGCCGAATGCGACGGTGCAGCAGGCCTGCCAGGGCTTGCAGCGGGTATGCGATTTGGGTCTCGGGCGCACGCCCGACGACAAGCCGGTGACGGCCAGCATCGGCGTGGCCGAGCGGCTGGAGAATGGAGCCGGAAATTGGGGCGAACTCGTCGATATCGCCGACGCCCGCATGTATGACGCCAAGAAGGCGGGACGGAACCGGATAGTCGGTTGCGCCTAGCGCCGGCTGCAGCACGCTGCGATAATGCAGCCGCGAAAAAAAACCGCAGCCGAGGCTGCGGTTTTTTATGGACGACGGTGCCTTACATCGGCTTGATCGTCGCGGCCTGCTTGCCCTTCGGGCCCATCTTGACTTCGAAGGACACTTTCTGGCCTTCTTGCAGCGACTTGAAGCCGCTGCCTTGGATTTCGGAGAAGTGCGCGAACAGATCGTCGCCGCCTTCGTCCGGGGTGATGAAGCCGAAACCCTTAGCGTCGTTGAACCACTTTACGGTACCAGTTGCCATGTAACTTTCCTTGAAAAAATAAAAAAATCGGGCAGGTGCCCATTAACGCAAGCGAAATCAAGAAAGCTAGTTGGCAGCGGAGAAACGGCGCCGGAACGGCGAGTGACTACAGAACGGCAATACGCTACTTGAATCGAATGCCCGGCCACCATACGGGAACAGGGGATCGATGGCAAGAACTATTTGCGTCTTTTCGAGCGGCCCCGTCCATAGTGTCTTGATTTCCGCAGCGCAGCGTGTCCGGCAAGCGTATTTTCTGGACTATCAAGGAGCGCGCACTATACTCAAGTAACATATCGAGGGCGGGGGCTTGAAATGGAAACTCCATTTTTGATCAAGGCTGGCGTGGTGGCTGCAATGTTGGCGATTCTTGCGAGCCTGGGCATGGCGCTTGTCCGGCTGATCAAGGATCGCGGTCAGACGACCCGTACCGTCAGGGCGTTGACGCTGCGCATCGGGATATCCATTCTGCTCTTCATCCTGTTGCTCGTCGGCGTATTCACCGGCATTGTCGTTCCGCATGGCGTGACGCCGTGAGCGCGGGCCGTCACAGCAGATAGACGAACACGAACAAGCCCAGCCAGACGACGTCGACGAAGTGCCAGTACCAGGAGACGGCCTCGAAGGCGAAATGGTTTGTCGGGGTGAAATGACCCAGCGCCGAGCGCACCAGGATGACGCTCAGCATGATGGCGCCGATCGTGACGTGGGCGCCGTGGAAGCCGGTGAGCATGAAGAACGTCGAGCCGTAGACGCCGGAGGAAAGGCGCAGATTCTTCAGCGTGTAGGCGTCCCAGTACTCATAGGCCTGGAGGGCGATGAACAGGATCCCCAATGCGACGGTGCAAGCCAGGCCGATGACCAGTTGCGTGCGGCGGTTCATCTTCAGCGACCAATGCGCCCAGGTCACCGTGGCGCCCGAGGAAAGCAGGATCAGGGTGTTGACCGCGGGGAGGCCGAAGGCGGCCATCGCCTCGTGCGCCACCGTGAAGTTCGCCGGGTCGGGAAGCTGCAGCAGGGGCCAGGCAGCGACGAACGACGGCCAGAGAATCTGGTGTGTCATCGCCTTCTCGCCGACGCCGCCGAGCCACGGTACGGCGAAGAAGCGCGCATAGAAGAGGGCGCCGAAAAAGGCGGCGAAGAACATCACCTCGGAGAAGATGAACCAGGCCATGCCCCAGCGGAAACTGCCGTCCACCTGGTCGTTGTACTTGCCGTCCCGGCTCTCGCGGATGACGGTGCCGAACCAGCCGCAGAGCATGCCGACGAAGATCAGGAATCCGATCCCCATGGCGAAACCGCCGCCGACAGCGTTGTCGTTGAGCGCCAAGGCGAAACCGAGCATGAGCGCGAACAGGCCGATGGAGCCGACCAGCGGCCAGTGGCTGGGTTCCGGTACATAGTAGTGAGATTCGCTATGTTGCATGATTCAATCCTTCCGCAGGCACTTGCTCAGCGTTGGGCCAGGCTGTACGGTCTTACCGCTCCGTCGCGCTTGACGGTCTGAACTGGCGGGGCTTCAAAGAACGTATAAGACAGCGTAAGCGTGTCGATGCCCTTGGGCAGATCGGCATCGACCAGAAACTGCAACGGCAGATCCTTGCCTTCGCCGGGCGCCAGCGGTTGCCTGGAAAAGCAGAAGCACTCGACCTTGTGGAAATAGGACGCCGCCTGTGCCGGCGTGACACTGGGAATCGCCTGCCCGACGATGTCGATGTTCGCCATGTTCCGGGCATGGAACTTTGCCAAGACGAGCTCACCCGGATGGACCTGCACGCGCGGAAGCTCGGGACGGAATTCCCAGGGCAGGCTACCGTTGGTATTGGCGACGAATTCGACGGTCACCAGCCGCGTGAGATCCGTTTTGCGTTTTACGGCGTCGCCATAGCCGATGCTACTGATTGTGCCGTTGAAGCCGGTGATCTTGCAATACACCTGATAGAGCGGCACCAACAGGTAGCCGAAACCGAACATGAGCATCGCCGCGATGGCGAGTTTCCAGCCGAGGCGACGGCTGGCGGCCTGCGGCGAGTCGTTTGTCATGATGGGAGGTGGTCGATGATCATGGCGGAATAGAAGGCACCCGCCACGCAAGCCAGGATGATCGCGACACG
>Ga0154359_1055_pt2 | contig 10540 bp, 13 predicted proteins | sample RifGroA2_FD_115887 | JGI IMG/M metagenome (GOLD analysis project Ga0154359, IMG submission 115887) | Rhodocyclales bacterium GWA2_65_20
GTCGATCTACGAAGTCTTCGACGCCGACCCGCCGGCCTTGCGCGCGGCCAAGCGCAGTTCGCGCAAGCTGTTCGAGACGGCGCTGGCCTGCTTCCACCTCGGTTACCCGGACGACGCCCGGACCATGCTGCAACAATGCGTCGACCTGGCCCCGGACGACCGGCCGGCGCGGCTCTACCTCGAACGCTGCGACAGCCAGCCCAGCGGTCCGGCCGACATGCTGCGGCCGTGGATCGCCGAATACGACACTGGCATCGAACGCATCGACGACGACCATCGCCAGCTGCTGGCGGCGGCCAACGCCCTCGTCGAGAGTCTGATCGCCAACCGGCGCGAAGGCCTCGCCGAGTCCATCGCCACGCTCGGCAATGCCCTCGACGCCCATTTCGAGGTCGAAGAAAAACTCATGGATGAGTCGGCCTTTCCGTTCATGATCGAACATGCGCGCGAACACCGCCGCCTGCGCCAGTCCTTCCACCAGTTCGCGGCCACCGTCGCCAGCGGCAAGGACGATTTCCGCTACGTCGCCTTCACCTGCCAGCAGCTCGTTGCCGACTGGCTGATCGACCACGCCCAGAAAGCCGACCGCGCCCTCGGTATTTTCCTGCAACGGGACGGGGCCGTCGTCTAGACACGGCGCGCGCAGTGCCGCAAGCGATTGGCTTGCGATGGGCTTTGATGGTATTCTTGCTGCATTGCAGCATCGCCCACAAGGCAAGCCATGCACTACGAACGGCACTACCTGACCCCGCTCTTCGAACCGCAGTCGATCGCCATCGTCGGCGCCTCCGAAACGCCCGGTTCCATCGGCGCCACGCTGGCGCGCAACATGCTGGACAACCTCGATACCGCGTACAAGGGCAAGGTCTTTTTCGTCAATCCCAAGCACGACACGGTCTTCGGCCAGCCCAGCTACGGCTCGGTCGAGAGCATCCCGCAGCGCATCGACCTCGCCGTGATCTGCACCAAGGCGCAGACCGTGCCCGCCGTCATCGACGCCTGCGGCCGCGCCGGCTGCCGTAACGCCATCGTCATCGCCGGCGGCTTTGCCGAAGCCGGTCCGCGCGGCGCCGCGCTCGAACGCGCGGCGCTGGACGCCGCCCGCCGCCACCGCATGCGCCTGATCGGCCCCAACTGCCTGGGTCTGATGCGGCCGTCGGCCGGCATCAACCTGACCTTCGCCCACAACAACGCCGTTCCCGGCACCGTCGGCCTCATCTCCCAGTCCGGCGCGCTCTGCACCGCCATCCTCGACTGGGCGCTGCCCAACAACGTCGGCTTCTCCACCGTCGTCTCGCTCGGCGCCGAGAGCGACGTCGATTTCGGCGAAGTGCTCGACTACATGGTCGCCGACCCGCGCACCGAGAACATCTTCCTCTACATCGAGGGCATCAAGAACGCGCGCCGCTTCATGAGCGCGCTGCGCGCCGCCGCGCGCTGCAAGCCGGTGCTGCTGATCAAGGTCGGCCGCCATCCGGCCGGCGAGAAGGCCGCCCTGTCGCATACCGGCGCCCTGGTCGGCGCCGACGACGTCTTCGACGCCGCGCTGCGCCGCGCCGGCGTCGTGCGCCTGGCCAGCGTCGGCCAGATGTATGCCGCGGCGCAGGCGCTGTTCTCGCATTTCCATCCGCGCGGCAACCACCTCGCCATCATCACCAACGGCGGCGGGCCGGGCGTCATGGCCGCCGACCATGCCTCGGACATCGGCATCCCGCTCGCCAGGCTGGCGGCGGCGACGGTGCTCCAGCTCACCGAGATGCTGCCCCCGACCTGGTCGAAGACCAATCCGCTCGACCTCGTCGGCGACGCCGATCCGGCCCGCTACGCCGCGGCCTTGCAGGCCTGCCTGGCAGACGAGCAGGTCGACGGCGTGCTGGTGATCCTCACGCCGCAGGCCATGACCGACCCGACCCAGGCGGCGCGCACGGTGATCGAGATCGCCCGCCAGTCCGACAAGCCCATCGTCACCTGCTGGATGGGCGAGGAACAGGTGCGCGAGGCGCGGCTGCTGTTCAAGGGCGCCGGCATTCCGACCTTCCGCACGCCGGAGCCGGCCGTCGAACTCTTCTCGCATATCTCGGCCTACTACCGCAACCAGAAGCTGCTGATGCAGACGCCGGCCTCGATTGCCGACCACGTCGCGCCGCGCCTCGAATCGGCCAAGCTCGTCATCGAGACCGCGCTCGGCGAAGGCCGCAAGACCCTCAACGAGATGGAATCGAAGGCGCTGCTGGCGGCCTTCCGCATCCCGATCGCGCAGACCGTGGTGGCGCGCTCGCCCTCGGAGGCGATGGTGCTGGCCGAGGAAATGGGCCTGCCGGTGGTGATGAAGATCGATTCGCCCACCATCACGCACAAGACCGACTCCGGCGGCGTGCGCCTCAACCTCAACTCGCTCGCGGCGGTGCGCGACGCCTATGCCGAGATCATCGAGGAGGTGAAGAAGAACCGTCCCGACGCCATCATCCACGGCATCGCGATCGAGCCGATGATCCAGAAAACCAACGGCCGCGAACTCATCGTCGGCATGGTGCAGGACGAAATCTTCGGCCCGACGGTGATCTTCGGCCCCGGCGGCGTCGGCATCGAGGCCAGCGGCAAGGACCGCGCCGTCGCCCTGCCGCCCTTGAACAGCTACCTCGTCGCCGACATGCTCGCCTCGACGCGCGCCTCGGCCCGGCTCGGCGAGTTCCGCAACATGCCGCCGGTCAGCATGGAAGCGCTCGAAGCCGTGCTGCTGCGCGTTTCCGAAATGGTGTGCGAGCTGCCGTGGATCCGCGAGATGGACATCAACCCGCTGATCGTCGACGAGAACGGCGCCGTCGCGGTGGATGCGCGCATCGCCATCGAGCACCTGGCGCTGACGGCCGGCCGCTACGACCACATGGCCATCCATCCCTACCCGTCGCAACTGGCGACGAGCTACCAGACCCCGGACGGCACGACCGTCTCGATCCGGCCGATCCGCCCCGAAGACGCCGACATGGAGCAGGACTTCGTCAAGCACCTGTCGCCGGAGACCAAGTACTTCCGCTTCATGAACACGATCCGCGAGCTGTCGCAGGCGCAGCTCACCCGGCTGACCCAGATCGACTACGACCGCGAAATGGCCTTCGTCGCCCTGGCGGAGGAAGACGGCGCGCAAACCGAAGTCGGCGTCTGCCGCTATGCCACCAGCCCGGACGGCGAGTCCTGCGAGTTCGCCATCGTCGTCGCCGACCGCTGGCAGGGCAAGGGCCTGGCGCGCCGCCTGATGGGCGTGCTGATCGAAACCGCCGCCAGCCGCGGCCTCAAGTACATGAACGGCGATTTCCTCGCCGAAAACTCGCGCATGCTCGCCTTCGTGCAAAGTCTCGGCTTCGCGCTCTCGGCGCATCCCGACGACCCGGGCCTGAAGCGCGGCGTGCTGGTGCTGAACTGAAAGAAGTTCACCGCGCCGGCACGTACATCGCTACTTCTATCCGCCTACGCGACGTCGATAATCTTGAGGCCCGCCTTGCGTGCAGCCGAAAGTTGCCGCCGGTCGGCCGACACGAAAACATCCGGCCCGCAAGCCAGCGCACATGCCACATGCAGAGCATCCATGGCCCGAAGCGGATGCAATTCCAGCAGCGAAACAACCGTGGCCAGAACCTCCGGTGTGATCTGGCAGATGTCGACATCGGCCAGATCCGCCACCGCGTCACCTTTCAGCTTGCGGTAAGCGGGCTTGGCGAGCTTCTTCTCGCGTACCAGGCGGGACAACGTGGAGATCAATTCCGGCAGGCAGATGACACTTACGACGAGACTATCTGCCTGTTGGCACATCGCCAACACCTTCTCCGACCCCTGCTCGGCAACATAACGCTTCGCAAAAGCAGAGGTATCCAGAAACACCTTCACGCCGACTCATCCCGATCGCTCAGTATCTCCAGGCTCAACGACAATCCCTTAACCGTTAGCGGTATAGCTTGCCTTTTCCACGACGGAACCCCGGCACGGACAGGCACAATTTCGGCGATAGGTTTGCCGTTGCGGAATATCCGAACGGTATCGCCGCCCTCGACGGCATCGAAATAGTCTTTGGCGTGATTACGCAACTCGGTGAACGTGGCGTTTTGCATGGCGCCTCCTGTACATTGATGAACATCATAATGTACATTATCCGGCGGCATGTCAATGGACATGCGACGCAATCGCAACACTCAGGCTTGCCGTTGCGGCAGCCTTGGCATACTATGCCAGTAATTGTTTTCAGGAGATAGATCATGCCGACTCGCAATGTCGTCTTAACCGATCATCAGACTCATTTGGTTGAGCGTCTCGTGGCTTCCGGGCGTTACCAGAACGCCAGCGAAGTGCTGCGTGAAGGCTTACGCCTGGTTGAAGGTCGAGAAGCAGAAGATGCGGCGCGCCTGGCCGCCTTGCGTAAAGCCGCCCGTATCGGGATTGCCGATATCGATGCAGGAAATTTTCAGAGCTTCACATCGCAGGACACGCTTGATCGGCATTTGACTGCGATGACTTCTGAAATCATTGGAACGCCGTGAGCCGAAATGACTGGACAGTTCGCCTCTCCGCCAGCGCCGAGGCGGACTATCGTGAAATTTTGCGCTGGACACTGAACCATTTTGGTCAGACGCAAGCACTCGCCTATGCCGATACACTCACCTCTGCCCTGAAAGACCTGACGGCCGGTCCGATGATCGACGGAGCCAAAGAACGTAATGACATCGGCAAAGGTATTCTGACTCTTCACGTCGCCCGTAAAGGACGAAAAGGCCGTCACTTCGTGATGTTTCGGGTGGGTCGCGCCGAGAGAGAAAAATCCATCGATGTCTTGAGGCTGCTTCACGATGCCATGGATCTGCAACGTCATCTGCCGCCCTCCTGAGTCGCCAAACGGGCACCGCGCCTTAGCGCCAATTCAAGATACGCAGCATCGTAGGTACTTAAGCCATAACGTGAGGCAAACCGGAAAATATCACTCAATTTTCCGATTGCAACAGGGCTGCCACTCGCGCCACGCACGCGGCAACGTCGAGGCGGTGCGTCTCCAGCCAGTGTCAGACGCGGCGCAGTCGGCGGCTCGTCGGCGCGCGCCAAGGACTCCGCCACGCCAAGCGCCAGCGTCGATTTGCCGGAAGCGGACAGGCCGGTAAGCCAGAGGGTCGATGACACGCAGCACCTGTGCCGGAACTATGACCGCCGGGTCTCCGGATAGTAAAGCTGGTAGAACCAGGCGCAGGCCGACTCGATCTGCGCCTGGATGCGCGCCGGAATCTCGTGCCGCGCCGGCTTGGCGATCCGCGTCGACTGCTTGTGCGGATACTTCATGTGGTAATGGCTGTCGCTCTCCTGGACTCCGGTCTTCAGGTTCTTCGGATCGATCTCGAACGCCGCGAGCCCGAGCCATTCGTAGAGATGCGACATGCAGGCGACGGGACGCTCGACCAGATCCTCGTAACGGACGAAGTAGAGATGCTCCTGCACCTTCTGCGGCAGGTCCGGCACGGCATGCAGCGAAATTAGCGGGGCGCCGATCGCCTTGTCCTTGGCGAACAGGATATCGGCTCGCCCGAAGCGGTCGAAATCCGCCAGATGGTCGATGAAATCGAGGGCGATGGTCCGCTGGTGCTGAGCCTCGATGGAGCCGTAAATCTGCCCCAACTCACGCAGGCAGACGATCAGGCGCGCGCCGGGCTCCACATGCAGCAGCAGTTCGATGCAGTGCAGCCACGCGCGGTTCTTGTCGACCACCGCCTTCTTGCGGCAATCTCGATTCCAGCCGCGCAGGAAGCCCTGCATCGCCGACACCAGATTGGCATAGCTGGTGTCGAACGAATGGTCGAGCTGGGACAGGAAGAAGGTGTCGTCGCTGACCATGCGCCGGATGCCGAGCAGGGTGTTGCACAGCGGCGAACTGTGGCCATCGCAGTGGATTTCCGGATGCTGGGCGAGCAATTGGCAGAGCAGGGTCGATCCTGCCCTTGGCAGTCCCGTCACGCCGACAAAGTTCGGGTTCATCGAAGAGATTCCGTCCATTCAGGTGGAAGCAATGCTATCAGGCAACTCCGGCTATGCCAGCAGTTCGCAGCGTCGATATGCGGTTCCTCTGGCGATTTCTGCGGCTTTTGGCAAATCTCTTGAAATACATATCTTCATATGTATACTGTTATCCATGAACTTCACGTGGAAAGCCGCCAAGCGCACGTCCAATCTGAAAAAACACGGCTTTGATTTCGCCGATGCCGAGCAGGTGTTCAACGGGCCGACGATCACGGAGGAAGACGCCCGCGATTACGACGGCGAGTAGCGTTTTAATTCCACCGGCTTTCTGGGTATGACCATCGTGACGATCTGCCACACGGAAACCGACGATGAAATTCACATCATCTCCATGCGAAAGGCTGAACCCCATGAAATCGAAACCCTCTCCCGTTACCTCTAAGCCGCCCCGCCTGCGGGTCGGCCTGAAAGATGTCAATCGCGATGAGTTCGCCATGGCCGTCAATGATCGTCTGGGCAAGCAGCGCGTGTCGATCATGCTGGATGGCTCAATCATTGCGTTCTTCAAGGCCAAGGCCGGTGAGCGTGGCTACCAGACGCTCATCAATCAGGCGCTCCATCAAGCGATGACGGCCGAGCAAATCGAATCCACGCTGCGCCGCGTGATTCGCGAGGAACTGCATCCGGCATAGGGTATTGGCCGGTTTTGTCCGAACGCGGGTGAGGTCGTTCCAGACAAGACGGTAGATGTGGTTCATGCGGGTCATCGCCTTGCAGCCTGTATGTACGAAAAATATTGACGGCTCACGATCATGTGCATACAATAATTCGCATGGACATCATTTACGACTCCACCAAGAGCGACTGCAACATCGCGTTGCGTGGCTTGAGTTTCGAGCGAGTGGCGGAGTTTGATTTCCAGACGGCGGTATTTACGGTGGATGACCGGCACGATTACGGCGAAACTCGTTATCGTGCGCTGGGTTTCCTTGATAGGCGCCTGCATGCGCTGGTGTATGTGGAAGTCGCGAATGCGATCCGCGTGATCAGCTTTCGCAAGGCGAACAAACGCGAGGTGCGACAATATGAAGAAGCAACCCAACCCTGAATTGATCGACGACGAGAATCCTGAATGGACGGCGGAGGATTTCAAGCGCGCCGTGCCGTTTTCCGGGCTGCCGGAATCCTTGCAGGCCAAGCTGCGTGGCCGTCCCAGGCTTGCCGTGACCAAGGAGCGCATCACCATCCGCTTGTCGCGAGAAGTCGTGGAGCGATTCCGCGCCAGCGGCGACGGCTGGCAAACTCGCGTGGACGCCGCCCTGAAAGATTGGCTCAAGAACCACTCGCCGGCATGAGCGCCGCCTGGCACGTCGAGATCGTCGGTTACCACTGAGGAGTACCGACCATGCCAAGAGAAATTCCATATCCGCATCCCGGCGAAATATTGCTGGAAGAGTTCTTGAAGCCGATGGGAATTACGCAATACCGACTGGCCAAGGAAATCGGCGTGTCGCAGCGCCGTATCGGCGAGATCGTGGCCGGCAAGCGCAGCATCACAGCCGATACGGCGCTGCGACTGGCCGCTTTTTTCGGCACCGACGCACAAAGCTGGCTCAACCTTCAGGCCGATTTCGATACGGCCAAGGCCAGGGATGCCTTGGCGGATGTGTTGGCGCGCATTCATCGGTTCGAGCCTGTTGCGGCGTAGGGCGTATCGTTCAACACGCAAACGCTGTACGTGCGGCATGTATTCACCCGGCGGTGTTCTTCGCTGCGTAATGCGGCTCATGCGGTGCCTCTGGCGATTTCTACCAGGACCGGCTGCAATTGCGCAGCCTCCTGCTCGAAGGCGCGCAGTCGAAGCCGGCCGGTCTGGTCGATGCCGACTACTTCGCTACGCTTCGTTCCGGCACCAAGAAGCGCCTTGCGGCTTCCAGGTGAAGCCACTCGTTCGCCGCGAGCGAGCAGACCGCGATGTTCAGGAGGCCGTGGATTACTTCGAAAATGCCGATCAGATAGATGTTTGGCGCGTCCTGCACGGCAGTCGCGATATTCCGGCATGGATGGCGAACGACGAGGGACAAGCGACGCACTCCTGACGGCGACGCAAACGCTCATGTCCGATGCCGCGATTTGACGGTCGCTTGCGGGGGCGCTCATGTCCACTTGACGCCCTACTCCACCGCACAATTCTGTCCGCTGCTGGCGGAAGATGACGCGGCGGAAGTCGGCTTCGTCTCCGGCTTGGCTTCCTGTTTCGCTTCCGGCTTCTGTTCCGCCGCCGGCTTGGCCGCCGCGGCTTTCGCTCCGCCCTCCTGCGTCTGCGCCGCCGGCGCGCTCTGCTGCTTCTTCTTTTCGTCGAGCTTGGGAATCACCGGCGGCGGCGTGAAGCCGATGCCCGGATCGCGCGGCAGCATCACCGGCGGGCGCTGCGGCGGCACATACGCCACCTGCCCCGCCGCCACCGGCAGACCGCCCTGGGCATTGGTGGCCTGCACCGCGCCGAAGCGCACCGCGAGATAGGTGCCGTCCGCCAGCGCCCCGCAGTTGGCGGCGCACACCCGCAGGTCGAACTGCGTGCCGCGGATGCCGATGGTGGCGGTCTGGGTCTTGAGTTCGTAGGCATCCTTGTCGCCGCGCTTGCCGATGAGCCCGGTCACGGTGCGCAGGCCGCCGCGCAGCATGCTGAAGACGAAGCTGTCTTCCTTCGGCTTGTCGGCGACGAACTTGTAGCCTTCCACCTTGAGCCGCGAATCCGGGCGCAGCACTATCTCGCCGCCGTCGGTCATTTCCATGCGCACGTAGCCGCCGGCGCCGGTGACGACCGTATCGCCGGCGCTGACTTTCGTTCCGGCCGCACCGGGCAGCGTCTTGCCGTCGGCCTTTTGCACCGACACCGCGCCGGACAGGTGGGTGAGCGTGCCGTCGGCCCAGGCCGGGGTGGCGCCGAGCATGAACAGCAGTGTGGCGATGAGCCGGCGGACGGGATTGTTCATCGTCATCCCGCCCTACAGGTCAGCGCGCGGCCCCGCGGCCGTTCGACCTTCAGCACCTCGTTGGCGGGCTTCTGCACGGTGGTGTTGCCGACGGTGATGGTCTGGATGACGGGCTTGGCGGCGGGTGCGGCGGTGGTGTTCTCCTCAGTGATGGTTGAGGTAGTGCTGCCGCTGTCTGTCGATGCGGTTGTAGTGGTCGTTGTCGTGGTCGCCGTGGTCGTCGTCGGGCTGGTACCGGCGGTGTCCGTCGTCGAGGGAGACAAGACGGCCTGGATCGTCGCCGCCACGGCTTCGGTGACCGTCGAGGTAGTGGTGGTCGCTGCGGCCGGCGGCGCTGCCGTGATGGTGAGCGCCGTGGCGTTGGCCGTTGCCTGGGTCAGCAGGTAGTTGGTGGTGGCCAGGGTCAGGCCGCTGCCGTCGATGGCGTACGAGCCCACCGCGGTGGTGCTGGTGGCGGTGGAATCGAATGCCGCCGTGCCGGTGGCGATGGCGGCGAGGGTGTCGCTGAGCTTGAAGCCGGTGACGGTGCCGGTGAAGATCGGGTTGGCTTCGCCATAGAGGCGACTGGCCGGGGTGGCGGTGTAGTAGAGCGTGGCCGGGCTGATGGTCAGGTTGCCGCCAGCGATGTCGTAGCCTTGCTGGGTGGAGTAGTAGCCGGCGCTGTGAAGCCCCGCATCGCGCCCGCTGGCGGCGGCGCCCAATATGCCCGCAAGTGCGGTGGTCGTGCCGCTTTGGGTGGCGCCGTTGTAGGTCGCGGTGACATCGGCAAGCGTCAGCGGTGTCAGGAAGCCGGTGAGCAGGGGATACGTCTGGCCTTCGTAGATGCGCCAGACTGCACCGCTGCCGCCGGTATCGGCGATGTTCCAGCCGGTGAAGCTGGACATCTGCATCATCTGGGCGGTGGTGAGGCCGGTGCCACCGGCTGATGTGTTCTTGCCCGAAGTCGTCGTATTCCAGTAGCTGGCATTGATGGAACCAATCGAATTGATTCCGACTAACCCACCTACGGAACTATTTCCAGTGACCGAACCGGTAGCATAAGAATATGAAATCGTGCCGGTGGTGCCGTCGTAGCCATTCGCCCCCACCAAACCGCCAACCTGGTTGCCCGTTGCAGACGTGGAGGATAGCGAATAGCTGTTGGCAACGCTTCCAGTGTTAAGCCCAACAAGACCGCCTACACTGTTATAACCGCTAACGGAACCCGTGGAGTAACTTCCGGCAATGCTACCAGTCCAGTTGCTGCCGACCAGACCACCAACATTTCCCGCGCTAGCCGAACCGCCTAATACAGCCGCCTCGCTTCGACTATTGGTAATTGAGCCAGCATTAACGCCTGCCAAACCACCAACGTTTGAAGAACCGGGGCTATTGACATTGCCCGAGAAGCTGGCGTTAGCAATGGTTCCGTAGTTCGTCCCTACAAGTCCGCCTATGCGAGCTGAGCTGGCTCCGGTGACATTCGAATCGTCCAGGGTAAGGTTCACCACCGAACCCGTTGAACCAATGACGCCGAGGAATCCGACATCGTCCGTCGAAGGTCGGTTGACGATGAG
>Ga0154359_1237_pt1 | contig 10342 bp, 6 predicted proteins | sample RifGroA2_FD_115887 | JGI IMG/M metagenome (GOLD analysis project Ga0154359, IMG submission 115887) | Rhodocyclales bacterium GWA2_65_20
CCCTACATCACCGCGGATGCCACCGGGCCGAAGCACCTGGCGATGAAGCTGACCCGCGCCAAGTACGAATCGCTGGTGGAGGACCTGATCGCTCGCACCATCGAGCCTTGCCGCATCGCCATCAAGGATGCCGGCGTCAAGGTTTCCGACCTCACCGACGTGATTCTCGTCGGCGGCATGACGCGCATGCCCAAGGTGCAGGAGAAGGTCAAGGAATTCTTCGGCAAGGAACCGCGTCGCGACGTCAATCCCGACGAAGCCGTGGCCGTCGGCGCCTCGATCCAGGGCGGCGTGCTGCAGGGTGAAGTCAAGGACGTGCTGCTGCTCGACGTCTGCCCACTCTCGCTGGGTATCGAAACCCTGGGCGGCGTGATGACCAAGCTGATCACCAAGAACACCACCATCCCGACGAAGACCAGCCAGACCTTCTCCACCGCCGACGACAACCAGAGCGCCGTGACCATCCACGTCATGCAGGGCGAGCGCGAGATGGCCAGCGGCAACAAGAGTCTCGGCCAGTTCAACCTGACGGACATTCCGCCATCGCCGCGCGGCATGCCGCAAATCGAGGTCACTTTCGACATCGATGCCAACGGCATCCTGCATGTTTCGGCCAAGGACAAGGGCACCGGCAAGGAAAACAAGATCACCATCAAGGCCAACTCGGGACTGTCCGAAACCGAGATCCAGAACATGGTGAAGGACGCCGAAGCCCACGCCGAGGAAGACCACAAGGCCCGCGAACTGGTCGACGCGCGCAACCAGTGCGACGCCATGGTGCATTCGATCAAGAAGTCGCTTGCCGAACACGGCGACAAGATCGAAGCCGACGAAAAGGCCAGGATCGAAGCGGCGATCAAGGAAGCCGAAGACGTTCTGAAGGACGGCGACAAAGCCGCCATCGAAGCCAAGACCGAAGCGCTGGCGAAAGCTTCGCAAAAACTCGGCGAAAAGATTTACGCTGACGCGCAGGGTGCGGCGGGCGCTGCCGGGGCCGGCGGTGCGCCAGGTGCCGGTCACAGCGGCGGCGAGGCGAAGAAAGATGACAGCGATGTCGTCGATGCGGAGTTCACCGAAGTAAAAGACAAGAAATAAAATCTGTTAGCCACAGAGGGCACAGAGAACACAGAGAGAACCGTCTCTGTGCCGTCTGTGCCCTCTGTGTTCTCTATGTTCTCTGTGGCTGAAAACTGATGGCTAAACGCGACTACTACGAAATCCTCGGCGTCAACCGCGACGCTGCCGAAGAGGACATCAAGAAGGCCTACCGCAAGCTGGCCATGAAGCACCATCCCGACCGCAATCCGGACAATCCCAAGGCCGAGGATCAATTCAAGGAAGCCAAGGAAGCCTACGAGATCCTTTCCGACGCGAAGAAACGCGCAGCCTATGATCAATACGGCCACGCCGGTGTCGATCCACAGGCGGCCGGCGGCGCGGGCATGGGCGGCTTTGCCGACGCCTTCTCTGACATTTTCGGCGACATCTTCGGTGCCGGCGGTGCGCGCGGCGGCGGACGCTCCAACGTCTATCGCGGCGCCGACCTGCGCTACAACCTCGAAGTCACCCTGGAAGATGCTGCGCGCGGCAGCGAAACCCGCATTCGCATCCCGACCATGGCGGAATGCGAAACCTGCAGCGGCAGCGGTGCCAAGAAAGGCACCGAACCCAAGACCTGCCCGACCTGCGGCGGCCACGGCCAGGTGCGCATGCAGCAGGGTTTTTTCTCGATCCAGCAAACCTGCCCGAAGTGCCACGGCACCGGCCGCTACATCGCCGACCCCTGCGGCACCTGCCATGGCGCCGGCCGCGTCAAGCAGCACAAGACCCTGTCAGTCAAGATTCCGTCGGGGATCGACGAAGGCGATCGGATCCGGCTCACCGGAGAGGGCGAGCTAGGCGTCAATGGCGGCCCGCCGGGCGACCTCTATGTCCAGATCCACCTCAAGGCGCACGCCGTATTCCAGCGCGACCGTGACGACCTGCATTGCGAGATGCCGCTCAGTTTCGCCACCGCGGCGCTCGGCGGCGAAATCGAAATCCCCACCCTCGACGGCGTCGCCAAGCTCAAGGTGCCGGCCGAAACGCAGACCGGCAAGGTATTCCGCCTGCGCGGCAAAGGCATCAAGGGCGTCCGTTCAGCCGGCCGGGGCGACTTGCTCTGCCATGTCGTGCTGGAAACGCCGGTCAGCCTGACCGACCGGCAGAAGGAACTGCTGCAGGAATTCGAGGTGATCAGCCAGGGCAACGCTCAACGACACAGCCCGCGCGCACAAAGCTGGCTGGATCGGGTCAAGGACTTTTTCAGCGGCTGAATCACGCTGCCCAGGAGTCGGCGCTGGCGGGACGGCGATTTTGCGTCAACCAACGGCTACGACAGGCAGAGTCAGAAACCTTGCTTCGAAGACATCACCCGGCACCGGTTTGCTGAACAGAAAGCCCTGCATTTCGTCGCAGTCCAGCAAATGCAGCAAACGCGATTGCTCCTCGGTTTCAACGCCCTCCGCCACCACCTTGAGCTTCAGCGAATGCGCCAGCTTGATGATGGTGGATACCAGCGCCAGGCCCTGCGGCCCGGCCGTCATGTCGACCACGAAGGAGCGGTCGATCTTCAGCGTATCCACCGGCAACCTGGCGAGGTAGGCGAGCGAGGAGAAGCCGGTGCCGAAGTCGTCGATGGCGATGCTGATGCCCATGTTGCGTATCTCCTGCAGGCTGGCGATGTTGTGCTTGACGTCTTCCATGATCACGCTCTCGGTGATCTCCAGTTCAAGCCCGGCCGCCGCATGCTCGTCAATGCCGATGGCCTGCCTGACCTCGTCGATGAAGGCGCGATTGCGCAGTTGCAGCGGCGACACGTTCACCGCGATGCGCACCGCCGGCAGTCCCGCCGCGCGCCAGCGCAGGTAGTCGGCAATGGCCTGGCGCAGCGCCCAGCGGCCGACGTCATGGATCAATCCGGTTTCTTCCAGGATCGGGATGAAGCGGCCCGGCGGCACCAGGCCCGTGCGCGGATCGTTCCAGCGGATCAGCGCTTCGGCGCTGGTGATCTTGCCGGTCGCGAGGTCCACTTTGGGCTGGTAATGGAGGACGAACTCTTCGTTGTCGAGCGCCTGACGCAGATTCTGCTCGGTCGATAGCAACGCCATTGCCCGCGCATTCATCGCTGCCGTGTGAAACTGGTAATTGTTGCGCCCCAATTGCTTGGCATGATGCATCGCGGCTTCCGCGCTGCCGATTATCTCGCTTGCGTCCTTGCCGTCATCGGGATAGATGCTGATCCCGATATTGGTCGTGACGGCGAGCTTATGGGAGTCGATCGCGTAGAGTGGATTCACCACGGCCTGGTGGATTTTTTCAGCGACCAAGACAAGGTGCTCGATGCCACCTATTCCCGAAAGAGCCGCGCCAAACTCGACGTGTCCACAGCGCGCCGTGATGTCCGCCTCGCGCAGGCTTTCCGTCAGCCGCTTGCTCACATCCTGCAGCAACCGGTCTCCCGTCGCATTGCCGAGGGAGTCGTTGACTTTCTTCAATCCGCCCACATCGAGGCATAGCACCGCAACCTTGGTTCCGCCGCGTTTGGCGGCCTTGATCAGGCCATCTACGCGCTCGGAAAAATTGCTCCGGTTCGGCAGTCCGGTCAACGCGTCGTAATTTGCCTGGTGAAACACCATTGCCTCATGCGTCAGGTGCGTTTGTTCGCTCTGCGCCCGGATGAGATTATCCGCCCGGCGCACTATCGTGAACAAAAACAGATACAGCAGAGACAGACTGCCGAAAACGCCGCCGACTATCCGCCACTGCGTTTTTTCCAGTTTCGTGACGAAGTCCGTCACGTCCGAATAGACCTCCATCACGCCTTCGACCGGCGCGTTCTGGCCCTCGCTGATCGGGATATAGGACGAAACGAGATTTCGGTCGTTTATTACCTGCTCGAAGGCATCGAAACTGTTTCGAAATGTGATTTCGCTAACGGTCGTGCCGGCTTTCGCGCTCAGAAATCCGCTATTCGCGCTTTTGTCTTCGCCGATCTGTTTGGGATCGGTGGAGAAGACAGTGAGACCGTCGAGATTGTAAATCTTCACTTTCACGACGTTCAGTCCCTTCATTTGCCGCAAAACATCCCGTCTGAGCGGATCGATCTCCGGACGCTGCGCCAGTTCAGCCTTGGGGGTCGCGGAGGCGCCCTTGACATAGGCGGCATGGTTGGGCCAGATCGTGTTGGCGAATACGCGCGTCAGGGCGATGTTGCTGCGCGTTTCATGGTCAGTGAGCGCACTAAAGGCGAAATCCCGATAGAACAGCAGCAACACAGTCAGGGCGACGAGGATGCCGAGCAAACTCGCGACCGAGAAATAGCGGATCAGCCCGAAGGAAGGCCGCGGCGTCAACTGGCTTTGCATGACTTGCGTCGTTAGCCGATCCGGCTGGATAAGTGCGTACGTCATTAGGACACCGCTGGTACCGGATGCGGGGCCAGAAATCTTGTTTCGAAGGTATCGCCCGGCACTGGTTTGCTGAACAAATAGCCCTGCATTTCGTCGCAGTCCAGCAAGTGCAGCAGGCGCCGTTGCTCCTCGGTTTCGACACCCTCCGCCACCACTTTGAGCTTCAGCGAGTGCGCCAGGTTGATGATGGTGGATACCAGCGCCAGTCCCTGCGGCCCGGCCGTCATGTCGATCACGAACGAGCGGTCGATCTTCAGCGTATGCACCGGCAGCTTGGCGAGATAGCTGAGCGAGGAGAAGCCGGTGCCGAAGTCGTCGATGGCAATGCAGATGCCCATGGCGCGGAGCGCCTCCAGGCTGGCAATGCTGTGCTTGACGTCCTCCATGATCAGGCTTTCGGTGATCTCCAGTTCGAGGCCATCCGACGCCCGCGCGTCGATGCCGATCACCTGCCTGACTTCGTCAACAAAGCCGCGATTGCGCAGTTGCAGCGGCGACACGTTCACCGCGATGCGCACGGCAGCCAGACCCGCGTTGCGCCAGCGCAGGTAGTCGGCGATGGCCTGGCGCAGCGCCCAGCGTCCGACCTCAAAGATCAATCCGGTTTCTTCCAGGATCGGGATGAAGCGGCCCGGCGGCACCAGGCCCGTGCGCGGATCGTTCCAGCGGATCAGCGCTTCGGCACTGGTCATCTTGCCGCTGGCGAGGTTCACCTTGGGCTGGTAATGCAGCACGAATTCGCCGTTGTCGAGCGCCTGGCGCAACTGGTTTTCCAGGGTCAGCTTGCCGGCCAATGCTGCAGTCATTTCCTGTGCATAGAACAGGTAGTGCTCACTGCTCGCCTTGGCCTTCTTCAGCGCGGCCTCGGCGTTCCTGAACAAGGTGTCGGCGTCGGCACCGTCGTCCGGGAACAGTGCAACTCCGATCTTGGCGGCGACGCGGAACACGGCGTCATTGAGGCGGAACGGACTGTTCACCAGATCTTCCAGCGATTTCTCGATAAGCCGCGCCACGTCGCGTTCCTGCCTTACCTCCGGCAGCACGGCGGCAAAATGGTCGGCACCCACGCGCGCCAGCAGGTTGGCGTCGCCGGCCCGGCGCGTAAGCCACTCCGCCACCTGCCTCAGGAGCGCATCGCCGGCCGGCCGGCCGAGGCTGTCGTTGATGTTCTTGAAGCGCTCCAGATCGATCAGGATCACGGCCAGCTGGTGCCCGTCGGCGGCAGCGCTGTGCATGTACTGGGTTACCCGGTCGAGAAACAGATTGCGGTTCGCCAGCCCCGTAAGCTCATCGTAGTAGGCCACGAAATCCAGCCGCTCCTGCTTGCCGATATGATCGACCGCGAAGGCGATGTCGCCGGCCAGTTCGGTCAGCAGCTTCATCTCCTCTGCCCGGAAGAATCCGGTCTCGCCGGCGTACAGCGCGATGACACCAATCGCTTCATCCGAAACCATCAGCGGCAGAACTGCCATCGAGCGAACTCCTGATTCAACATACTTTTTGCCGAACAGAACCCTGGGGTCGGTTTGCGAGTTGTTGGCCACCACAGCCTTCTTCTCCCTGATCGCCCGCGCGACCATGGTCTTTGGTGCGTCCTCACTCGATGAGAGGATCGTCTTGATGGCGGTCAGGAGTTCCTCGTCCTTGCCCGCCGAGGCGACCGCGACAAGCTTCTTCGCGCTCTGATCGAGGGTGGCGATCATGGCCATGCGAAATCCGCCGGTGTCGACCGCGATCCGGCACGCCTCCCGGAACAGCTCGTCGCGGTCACGCACGCGCACGATCAGCGTATTGATGCCGCTCAGCATGGCATAGACGCGATTGAGGAATGCGATTTTGGCTTCCGCTTCCTTGCGTTCGGTAATGTCTTCGCCGATGCTTGCCGTTCCAATCACATCGCCGATTCCCGAACGCAGCACCGAATTGTTCCAGCGAATCAGCCGATGCTCGCCTGAACGTGTAAGGATCTCGTTTTCGTGATGCCATGCCGTGGGCAGGCTGGCCAGCACCGCCGCGAAAACATCTTTCGCATCATTGGATTCGGGCGGTATGAAAAGCTCGAACCAGTTTTTCCCGATAACTTCCTCATGTCGCCAGCCGGTCAATCTCAGCAGGTACTCGTTGCAGTACGTGATCCGCGCTTCGCCATCCAGCATCACTGAAATCAGTCCCACGTTTTGCAGCAGCTCGCTGAAGCGGCGCTCGCTTTCGCGCAGTTCCTGCATGGCCTGCTTGAGTTCGGTTATATCGCGCCCATAAACGTTGACATACTGCTCAGAAAGAATGGGTGTCAAAATACATGAGAATATCTTCCTGTCGCACTCAATTTCCACGTCTTTGCATTTGCCGGACTCAACAGCCAATGCGATCCATTTCTGCCAGTCGTCGGGCACCTTCTGGCCGACCCGGCGTCCCCATGTAGCCAAAATCGGCGCGCTCGACTGGTTAGCGACGAGAATGGTGCCCTCTCGCCCAATACGGAGTACGGGACTGGGATTTTCTGTGGGAAATTTGGCAAGGCTCCAGATTTCTTCCGCCGCCTGCTTGCGCTCGGTGATGTCGCGAATGGTACTAATCACCAGGAAGCCTTCGTCCGTCTCCAGCGGGCTCAAGCTGATTTCCGCCGGAAATTCGGTACCGTCCTTGCGCAACCCGAACAGGTCCAGTCTTGGTTCCGATCCCATTGCCCGTGAACGTGGTTTTTCAAAATAGCCGCCCTGGTTTCCGTGGTGCTTGCCGCGAAATCGTTCCGGGACAAGGATGTCAATCTTCTGCCCCAGCAGGTCCTCGCGGTGCCAGCCGAACAGCTTGACCGCCTGGGCGTTGACTAGCACCATTTCGGAGTCGCGGTTGACGATCACCATCGCGTCAGGCGCTGCCTCGAGAAGATCCTTGAACTTCTGCTCGGCCCTCTTGCGCTCGGTGATGTCCAGGTGCATGACGACGACGCCATGGAGATGGTTTCCCGCCAGTGGCGTCACGGTCATCAGGAACCAGCGCCATTGCGTTGGCGAATGACAGGGATACTCCAGCGAAAAGCTCTTTGCACCACCAGCCAGCACCGAACGAATGCCCGCGGCAGCCTGCTGCGCTGCGGCGGCGTCATCTCCCCGTGCTCTGTCGCAGATATCGAGGTAGTTGACGCCGATCGCGTATTGCGGACCCTGCAGTGCATTCGCGCCGGCAAATTTCCGCCACGCCTCGTTCACCGAGATGATGATTCCCTGGGCATCGAGCAGAGCGATATGCGCCGGCAGCGCGTTGAGGATGGCGGCCTGCTTGGCGGCTTCGCTGTCACGCAACTGCTCCTGCGCATGCCGCAACAAGAACGTCCGGCCGCCACGGTCCGCGACCGCATCCACTTCGCCTGCCGTCAGTTCCTCCAGGCGTTGCCCGGTCAAGTGCAGCGTTTCGATCAGCGCGGAGATTTCTTCATGCGCATCCCGCGGGGACGGTAGTTTGGCCGGTTTCATGCTGCGATGTCTAGCAACCCCAACGCCTGCAACACGGTCTGCGTATGACTGAGTGTGCCGACGATTCTGCGCACCGGTGGCGGCGTCAGTACGACCAGCGTCGGTGTCATGAAGATGCCTTCTGCCAGCGCGCGCTTCGGTTCCCGGAACACGTCCACCACTTCGATCTCGTACCGATCCGGCAGATGCGCCCGGCAGAACGCGGCAAGATTGGCGATTGCCTGCGCCGAGTTCGGCGCGTCGCCGGCGACAAACAGGCGGAACTTGAACATGGCGCGGCGGCTCATGACGGGCTCACTTTCTTTCCCGGAATCGCCGCATCGGCCCCGCGCAACTCCTGCATCTGCGTGCGCCCGCGCGACAACTCGCCTTCGTGACTTTGCGTGGAGCGGACCAGCAAGGCCTTCTCGACCTGCTTCGCCACCAGTTCCGTCTGCAAGGATTTCAAGCGCACCTCGAGTTCGGCCTCTTCGGCATCGAGCCTGACCCGCTTGAGCTTCGCGGCGGCCTCAGCGGCCTCATGCGCGACCCGCTCGGCGCGTTCCTTTTCCCAGCGCAGCGTGCCCATCAATACCTCGCCGCCGGCCGTGTAGGTGTCGGTCAGCGTCACCCCCGTATCGCTTAGGATCAGTTCCCGCACCTGGTTCGAATGCGCCGTGCCGCGGGACTTGACGATGGACAGGCCGCGGTTTCGCTCGCCGGCCTGCACCAGGTAGTTGAGGTGAATCCAGGTGTCGGCCAGCGCCGAGATTTGCAGTGGTGAACCGCTTTCCGCGCGGTTCGACATCTCGTCGAGCAGGCTGGTGCAGACCAGGGTGATGCCGCCGCCCTTGGACCAGTCGATCAAGCGGTCCGCCACGCCTTGCGCGGTCAGGTCATTGCCGGATTTGTACCAGGCGGATACCGGGTCGATCACCAGGCAGCGGGCGCCATGCTCCTGCGCCAGCGTCTTGATTCGCACCAGGTAGGTCTCCGCGCTACCGGCGATGGAGCGGGCAGAGATCATGCGCAGGCAGCCGTTTTTTACGTAAGGATCCAGCCGGATGCCGACCGAGGCCAGGTTGCGGATCACCTCGGTACAATCCGAATCGAAACTGACGAACATGGTGCGCTCGCCGCGCCGGCAGGCCGCCTCGGCGAACGCTCCGCTCAAAGTGGTCTTGGCCGTGCCCGAGAAGCCGGTGATCAGCACGCTGGCGCCGCGATAGTAGCCGCCGCCGAGCATGGTATCGAGCCGCTCCACGCCGCTGGAAACGCGCTCGTTGCTGACCTTCGCGTCCACCCGGCCCGGCGTGCGTGCAACGGCGACCTCCAGTCCGCTGTTGCCGATCAGGAATGGCGATTCATTTTCGTCAAAAGCGGACCCGCGATACTTCTGCACACGCAGATTGCGATGCGACACCCCCAGCGCCACGCTATGGTTGAGGATGACAGCGCAGTCCACCATGAATTGCATGAAGCCGAACGGCTGCTCGATGATGGAACTCGCCTCGTCCCCGCCAGCCTTCGCGGTGATGATGCCCGTCAGGTCGTGCGCCAATAACCACTCATGCAGCCGGTAGATCTCGCGCCTTTTTGTCGCCGGGTCAGGCAACAGCGCCAACACGACATCCAGCGCATCGAACACGATTCGCCGCGCTTTCATTGTCCTGGTCTGGGCCTCCAGCGCCGCCAGCATCCCGCCAAGATCGAAATCCCCCGACTGGATCAGGTCGGGCAGCGGCTGTGCGTCCATGAAATACAGATTCTTCTTTTGCAGCGCCGCGAGTTTCCAGCCGAAGCTCTCGGCATTGGCCACGATCCGCTTCGAACTTTCCTCGAATGCGACAAAGATGCCGGGCTCCTTGCACTCCTGGGCGCCATGCACCAGGAATTGCAGCGCCAGTACGGTCTTGCCGGAGCCGGGTCCGCCCACCAGCAATGTCGTGCGGCCGTGGGGCAGACCGCCGCCGGTGATTTCATCGAAACCGGCGATGCCGGTCGGCGCCTTGGCTGCCGATTTGACAATGGGAGATCGGGTGGATTTCATTCTGTCTCCTGCAAGGTAGATTCGGCCTGGTAGTCGAAAATCGCAGAATCTGCTTTGGTTGTAGACATGTTTCACCTCCTGTCCAGAATGACCACCATCAACCCTTTTAGCGCCATGGTCCGTGCGCCAGGGCACACAAGCACCGTTCGCGCTCAGGTAGCGGACCGGCATGGTGTTCCGCGTGCGCGAAGCTGGCTGGATCGGGTCAAGGATTTTTTCAGCGGCTGAGACTTGCCGGCCTCCGGAGTCAAGGCCGACGCCATTTGCCCGGCCAGCCCGAGCGGTCTCCCGAACACCCCGATGCTCCTGGCGCAGATCGGTGGGTGTATCCTTACCCCATGAAATCGTTGATTATTCTGCTTGCGGCCTGGCTTGGCATGGCGGCCGCG
>Ga0154359_1003_pt5 | contig 10321 bp, 9 predicted proteins | sample RifGroA2_FD_115887 | JGI IMG/M metagenome (GOLD analysis project Ga0154359, IMG submission 115887) | Rhodocyclales bacterium GWA2_65_20
TGGGCTTGCTTTCCGGTTGCGTTTCAAAGTATTCGGCTGCCACCCGTTCAAGGGTGGGTAGGCACTCGTCCGACAAGGATGGGGGCAAGAACTTGCGGCAGTTTTCTTGCAGGGAAGCCGCAGCCGGCGTGTCGCGGGGTCCGCAAACGAAAAGGCCCGCACGCGGCGGGCCGGATGACGGGACGGAAAGACTCAGCGCTTCGCGCGGCGAACCGGGCGGTCCATCCTGCCATCGTGGTTGAGATCGTGCTGCCGATCGTGCTTTTCGCGATAGATCCTGCGGCTCTCGACGTTCTGTGCGTTCTGGAGGCGCTCGCGTTCCTTGACCGTCACCTTGCCGTCGGCCTTGGCCTTGTCTTCCATCGTCTCGATGCGGGCCTCGCCTTTGTCGAGGCGGGCGGCCTCCTTCTGCGTCAGCTGGCCGGACTGGACGCCCTGGTCGATGCGCTGCTGCTGGTAGGCTTCGCGCTTGTCGATGCCGGGGGTTGCAGTCTGGGCGAGAACAGGGACGGCAACGGCGGCGATCAGGGCGGCAAGGGTGGTCTTGAGTCTCATCGTTTTCTCCAGTTCGTCGTGGGCATGGGACATTCCCATGCGCCGGATAACGCGTGGGCAGGGCTTGCGGTGTACGCGCGAAATGTAAGACTTCGTAAGTACCTCTACATCTCGTCCGGCTGCCAGAGGTCGGGACGGTCCGTGAACACCGCCGCCGCGCCGGCGGCGAAAAGGCGTTCGGCTTCGTCGCGCCGATTCACCGTGTAGCAGGCGAGCGGAATGCCCGCGGCGGCGACGGCGGCGATGACTGCGGGATCGGCAGCGGCGGCGCGGCAATGCAGGGCTCGGCAGCCGCAGGCAGCCAGCTTTTCGCGCCAATCGGCGGAGATGACGTCGACGAGCAGGGCGAAATCGAGCTGCGGCGCAGCCTGGCGCGCAGTCGCCAGCGCCGTGGCGGAGAACGAGGAAACGACGCCGTTGCCGCGCCATTGCTGCGCCAGGCAGCGGCCGACGACGGTGCCGGTCTCCTCGTCGCGGCCGGCCGCGGGTTTGATCTCGACGTTCGCCCAGAGGCCGAGTTCGGCGCACAGCGCCAGGGCTTGTTCCAGCGTGGGGATGATTTCGCCTCGATAGGCCTTGCCGTGACGGATGCCGGCATCGAGGCTGCGCAGTGCCGCGAAGCTGCGCGCCGCCACCGCGCCGCGGCCGTCGGTGGTGCGCTCCAGTGTTTCGTCATGGATCAGGACGGGCACGTCGTCGCGCGTCAGCATGACATCGAACTCGGCGGCACGGCAGCCGAGGCGGGCGGCCAAGCGCAGGCCGGCGAGGGTGTTTTCCGGCGCCAGCGCGCCGCCGCCACGGTGGGCGATGATGCGCGGATAGCGCGGCATCGCTACTTCTTCGTTGCCGGCGCCGCGACGGCGGGGGAGAGGAAGATATTCGCGCGGCTGACGGCGGTATCGAGGGCCTCCTTGGCCGGCTTGGTGTTCTGCCAGACGAAGGCGATTTCCTCGTTGAGGATTTCGCGGATGCGGTTGCGGCCGGCGCCGTCCTTGGAACGGTAGCCCGGCTTCGCCATGGACAGGCGCTTTTCCGCCTCCGCCACTACCGCCGGTGGCGCCTCGCCGGCCGCACGCAAGGCCTCCATCGCCGCCGGCGTCATGGGCAGGAAAGCGGTGGCGCGTACCCATTCCTTCTGCACGTCGGGGCGCAGCAGGAAGGTCATGAAACGGGCGACGACCTTGTATTCCTCTTTCTTCTTGCCCGGCAGTATCCAGAGGGCTGCGCCATCGGGCAGCACGTCGACGGGCTTCACTCCGTACACGTCGTCGTAATGGGGTAGGCCAGCCACGCCGATCTCGAATTTCGCTTCGCGCGCCAGGCGGGCATACGCATGCGATGCGCCGGTCAGCATCGCGCAGGCGCCGCTGGCGAACTGCGCGTCGCCCTCGTTGCCCGGGCCGAAATAGTGGAAGTAGAAACTCTTGTACCAACTCGACAGCAGGGCGATGTGCTTGATGTTGACCATGCCGTTGACGGCCAGTTTCTCGGCCTTGCCGACATGGGTGACGATGGGCTCGCCATGCTGCGACGAAACGTTCTCGACATGCACCCAGGAAAAGCGCGAACTGGTCAGCGGACATTTGTAGCCATTGTCGAAAAGCTCGCCTGCCGCCTTTTGTACCTCCCACCAGGTCTGCGGCGGCTTGTCCGGATCGAGCTTGGCCTGGCGGAAGGCATCGCGGTTGTAGAACAGCACCGGCAGCGACAGACCCAGCGGCAGAGCCTGCACCTTGCCCGTGAGATCGTCGACGGCGTCGGTTATTTGCGGGTATAAACGCGCCGCTTCGAATTTTGCGCCGCCTTCTTTCATGACTTGGGCCAGGGGCTTGAAGTGCGGCCGCGTGCCGAAGAAAGCCATGCTCTCGTCGGCATCGAGGAAGGCCATGTGGGGCAGGCGGTGGATGTCCTCGCTGCTCTTGACGTCTTCGAGCGTTACCCTGGCCTTGCCCTTCTGCGCGTCGTTGAAGCGCACCACCTGGGTCGCCAAGGTGTCGAGCGCCCGGCCTTCGAGGGCGTGGCGCAGGGTAATTTCCTGGGCGCCGGCCGCCATGCTGCACAATACCAACATCATCAACAGCGTTGCGCGAATCTTCACCGTGTTTCCCCAAGCAGGCACTGATGCGTAGTTTATTACGCCCCGTCCCCTCGTTGCAGTGGCAAGCATTCTCGAATACCCTATGCCCCCATGAATCGAGGGCGAATCATTACACTGGCTATGGCAGCGGCGAACCTCGCCCTCGCCCTGCTCTTCCCGCCCCACGACTATCTTTCGCTCCAGCGCGGCAACATCGCCACGTTCGACGGCTTCTATTTCGCGCCCGCTACGCATACCAACCGTGTGTTGAACACCGACTTCCTTGCTCTGGAAATCATTGTAATCCTTATTAACGCCTGCATCGCCTGGCTGCTGATGCGGGGCCGGCCCGTCGCCAAGCGCAGCGGCGGCAACCGCTACCAGCGCGGCGTACTGTGGCTGCTATTCAAGGATAGGCGCCGCGAACAGATGTCGGCCGCGGAAGTGCGCGCCCTGGCGCAAAAGCTGAGGCAGACGCAGAGCCCCTGAAACCCGGCGCTTATCCTCATGCGGCGGCCGCGGATGCAGATGGCCAAAGCTGCCACCCAGGGCGCGTCAACATTCTTCGTACAGGGAAATCTAAAGTTTTTTGGCAAATTGCCGTAAAATCGATCTGGCCGTGCCACCGCCGGAAGACACGTGACACTTAACAAACGCACATTGATGCTCCTCATGAGTTCCACGCTGCTGCTCGCGGCGTGCGAGCTGCCGTTCCTGACGGACGAGGAAGCCAAATTCGACGCCAGACGCGAAGCGGAGGGCAAGGCGATCGGCAGCGCCTGTCGCCAAGTCGGTCGTGCGCTCGAAGAGTGCTATGAGCGGAGCCCGAAGACCTCGAAGGCCGCGATCTTTGCCGGCTGGCGCGACATGGACGGCTACATGCGCGAAAACAATATCCAGGTCGTCTCGCCGGAAGAGCCCGAGCCTCCGGCCAAGTTGAGCCAAGGCGTCGAAGAAAAACCGAAGGCCGCCGAAGCTGCGGCTGCACAAGAAACGCCGAAAGCCGCCGAAGCAGCGCCGAAAAAGAAAGCGGCCGAGGCGCCGAAAGAAACTCCGATCAAGCAGGGCGTGGTCGTGCCATACGGCAATAAGATACTGAAACACGTTGCCTGATCGCTGCCCCGTGTCAGGGTGCGGGATTCGTATGGCGCAAGTGGATCGCTTCGATCCCGTCGGGAATTTCTTCCGGCAGCGTGATATCCCAGGCAGCGATGTTCTCCCGCAGTTGCGTTAGCGTCGTCGCTCCGAGGATGGTGCTGGCGACAAACCAGCGCGAACGTACGAATGCGAGGGCGAGCTGGGTCGGCGTCAGCCCGTGGCGGCGCGCCAGGGAGCAGTAGGCCTCGGTGGCGGGGCGCACGCCGGCTTTCGCATAGCGCTGGCCGAAGCCGGCAAACTGGTTGACGCGGCCCGGCGCCTGCGGATCGTCGAGATACTTCCCGGTCAGGTGGCCGAACGCCAGCGCCGAGTAGGGCAGGAGGGGCACGTCCTCCCGGAAGCTTATTTCCGCCAGGCCCGTCTCGAACGTCCGGTTGAGCAGGCTGTAGGCGTTCTGGACCGAAACGATGCGCGGCAGCCCGTGCGCCGCCGCGAGCCGCAGAAACTCCATGACCCCCCACGGCGTTTCGTTCGACAATCCAACGCAGCGGATTTTGCCTGCCTGCACCAGTTCGGCCAGCGTCTCCAGGGTTTCGAGCAGCGGCGTCGCGGGCCGTTCCTTGGCCGGGTCGAACCGATAAGCGCCGAAGGTCGGCGCGTTGCGGTCGGGCCAGTGGAGTTGATAGAGGTCGACGTAGTCCGTTTGCAGCCGCTTGAGCGAGGCTTCGAGCGCGTCGCGCAGGTTCTTGCGGCCGAAGCCCAGTTCGCCGTTCCTGATCCACGCCATGCCGCGCCCCGGGCCGGCGATCTTGGTTGCCAGAACGATGCGGTCGCGCGCCTGCCGCCTGAGCCAGTTGCCGATATAGGTTTCCGTCTTGCCATAGCTCTCGGCACAGGGCGGCACCGAGTACATCTCCGCCGTGTCGATGAAGTTGATGCCCTGCGCCAGGGCATAGTCGAGTTGGGTATGCGCCTCGGCCTCGGTGTTCTGGGTGCCGAAGGTCATGGTGCCCAGGCATATTTCCGATACGGCGAGATCGCTCCTTCCGAGCTGGCGGTATTCCATGGTCGTCGTTCCATCGCGCGGGGTGATGGGCGCATTCTATGCTGGGCAGTCGCCGAGTTGGACTGCGGGGCAGTCGCCGAGTTGGACTACGGGGTAGTCGCCGAGTTGGACTACGACCCGTCCGGTAAGCCAGAGCAGGGGATGTTTCCGCTATAATGCCGCCGTGCGTCCTGCCGGTTGACGCGCTCACGGCCGTTCCGGCCAATTTCCACCCATTGCTTCGCCGCCTGAACCGGTACCCCGCAAGGGGCAGGCCGACTCAGGAGATCTCATGTCTTTCGAAGACCTCGGGCTGCTGCCCGAATTGTTGCGCGCCGTCGCCGATTCCGGCTACACCGAACCCACGCCGATCCAGGCGCAGGCCATTCCCGTCATACTCGCCGGCAAGGACGTCATGGGCGGCGCCCAGACCGGCACCGGCAAGACCGCCGGCTTCACCCTGCCGCTGCTGCACCGCCTCGCCCGCCACGCCAACACCAGCTCGTCGCCGGCGCGCCACCCGATCCGCGCGCTGCTCCTGTGCCCGACGCGCGAACTGGCCATGCAGGTTCATGACAGCGTCAAAACCTACAGCAAGCACCTGGCGCTGCGCTCGACCTGTATCTACGGCGGCGTGGACATGAAGCCGCAGATCGCCGAGATGAAGGAAGGCCGCGAAATCGTCGTCGCCACGCCGGGCCGCCTGCTCGACCACGTGCAGCAGAAGACCGTGAGCTTCAATTTCGTCGAATTCCTCGTGCTCGACGAGGCCGACCGCATGCTCGACATGGGCTTCATCCCCGACATCAAGCGCATCCTCGCCATGCTGCCGAAGGAGCGCCAGAGCCTGCTGTTCTCCGCCACTTTCTCCGACGAGATCAAGAAGCTCGCCGACGCCATGCTGCGCGCGCCGCAGCTGATCGAGGTCGCGCGCCGCAACATGGTCTCCGAGACCATCACCCATCGCGTGCATCCGGTCGCCTCCGACCGCAAGCGCTACCTGCTGCTGCAACTGCTGAACAAGTCGGAGTTGAGCCAGGTGCTGGTCTTCGTCGGCACCAAGTTCGGCGCCTCGCGCCTGGCGCTGTGGCTGGAACGGCAGGGCGTCAATGCCGCCGCCATCCACGGCGACAAGAGCCAGCAGCAGCGCACCGAGGCGCTCGAAGCCTTCAAGAGCGGCAAGGTGCGCGTGCTCGTCGGCACCGACGTCGCCGCGCGCGGCCTCGACATCGACGACCTGCCGCACGTCATCAACTACGAACTGCCCCACGTCGCCGAGGACTACATCCACCGCATCGGCCGCACCGGCCGCGCCGGCAAGAGCGGCGACGCCACCTCGCTGGTCGCGCCCGAGGAAAAGTCGTGGCTCGCCGACATCGAGAAGCTGACCAAGTTCAAGATCGAGCAGGTCATCGTGCCCGGTTTTGAGCCGGGTTCGACCGGCCCGACCCTCGAACCCGAGCGCGAGGGCCGCGGACGGGGTGGTCGCGGTGGGAGCGGCCATTCCCACCGCGAGCGCGAACGCCACGGCCCCAAGGCGTCCGTGCGCCTGCCCGCTGCCGCCGCCCATGTGCCGCCCGTTGCCGCCGGCGGCTTCGACGCCAGCAAGCCCTACGAGCCGCGCGCCGTTGCCGGCGCAGACTCCGCCGCTGCCGCGGACAAGCTGGGGGCGCCGCCGAAGCGGCCGTTGCGGCCGGTCGCGGCGCTGCTCGGCGGACTCGGCAAGAAGTCGTAAGTCTCGCCGAATAGGCTGCCGTCCTATTGCAATAATCGTCGTTTCGTACAATAAGTTACATTCTTATTGCACGAAACGACGATGAAACGCGGACTGACGGGCACCTACGACATATCCAGAACGAAGGCGGATTACCGCTTCGCCGCCTGCGCGACGTCGATGCCGCCGCAGCCGATCAGGAACCCACCGGCACAGTTCGTCTCCTTGCCGGCAGCGCGCCGCGACGCTTCCGCAAGATACTTTGACGCGGCATCGCCGAAGCCGAGCTTCTCCGCGGCGACGCCGAGGTAATACCACGCGAGGTCGATGCCGTAGCCGATCTTCATCGTATCGAGCACCAGTTCCCGCCACGAACCCCTGGCGTAGCTCTCGCGCAGGCCACCCTGCCTGAGCACGAACTCCGCGGCGCAGCCGTCGCAGGAGAGTACGGCGTCGCCGGCCTTGAACTTCTCGAAAACCTCGGAATAGAAATACAGCCGCTCGGCCGGTGCAGCGGCCGCGCTCTCGGCGAGGTTCGACGCCGCCCCAGGTTCCACGACCCGTTCGTTCGACGACGACTCCTTTTTGAGCAGCGACGGCACCGGTTGGGTCAGCGCCGCCGGGTCGTAGAGCTTGAGCATCGGCGCCTCCAGGGCCGCCAACGTCTCGATCCGCTTGGGCTGCGCGGGGTGGGTGCTAAGGAAATCGACGCGCGACGTGTTGCCGCTCTCCGCCATCATCTTTTCCCACAGCGTCACGGCCGCATGCGGGTGGTAACCGGCACGCGCCGCGAGTTCGATGCCGAGTTTGTCGGCCTCCTCTTCAGCGGTCCGGCTATTGGGCAGGTTGATGAAGGCCAGTGCGGCGAGCCCGGCGGCGTTGTAGACGGTTTGCTGATTGCGGTTGTTGCGGCTTGCCGCAGCGGTCACCGCGACGACGGCGACGTCGGATGCGATCTTCACGGACATCTTCTCGGCGCCGTGGTTCGCCAGCGCATGCGAGATCTCGTGGCCCATCACCTGGGCCAGTTCGTCGTCGGTCGGCTCGATCTTTTCGAGGAGACCGGTGTAGACGCCCATCTGGCCGCCGGGCATGCAGAAGGCGTTTACTGTCTTGGGATCGTCGATGATCTTGATCGTCCAGTTCCAGTCCTTGATCTCGGGCCGGAAGCGGATCGCCTGTGCCACCAGCCGGTCGGTGATGTCCTGGACGCGCTGGTTGATCGCCTCGTCCTCGCTGATCTTGCCGTCCTTTTCCAGCGAGCCCATCATGCCCTGGTAGGCCGACGCCGACCGCGCGATGGCCGACTGTTCGGAGACGATCATGAGCTGGCTGCGGCCAGTCATGGTGTTGGTCGCGCAGCCGCCGAGCAGCGCCGCGGCGACGAGACAGCAGGCGAAACGGAATGCGCGGATCATGCGATGCGGATATGTCGGAACGGAATGCGTCGCATGGTACTCCGAATCCGCGCCGCCCCAAAACAAGACGCCCGCAACTGCGGGCGTCTTGCGTGGTACCAAACGAACCTGTCTTAAGCCATCAGCGCCACCAGCACCTCGTCGAGCATCTTCTTCGCGTCGCCGAACAACATGCGGTTGTTCTCCTTGTAGAAGAGCGGGTTGTCGACGCCGGCGTAGCCGGAGGCCATCGAGCGCTTCATGACGATGGAGGTCTTCGCCTTCCACACTTCGAGCACCGGCATGCCGGCGATCGGGCTGGTTGGGTCTTCCTGGGCGGCCGGGTTCACGATGTCGTTGGCGCCGATCACCATGGCGACGTCGGTGTCCGGGAAGTCCTCGTTGATCTCGTCCATTTCCATGACGATATCGTAGGGAACCTTGGCCTCGGCGAGCAGCACGTTCATGTGGCCCGGCATGCGCCCGGCCACCGGGTGGATGCCGAAGCGCACGTTGATGCCCTTGGCGCGCAGGTGCTGGGTGATCTCGTTGACCGTGTGCTGGGCCTGCGCCACCGCCATGCCGTAGCCCGGCACGATGATGACGTTCTTGGCCTCGCGCAGCAGCTCCGCCGTCTCCTGGGCGCTGACTGCCACCACCTCGCCGGCCGGCTGTTCGCCCGGCTTGGCCGCGGGTGCGCCGCCGCCGGTGCCGAAGCCGCCGGCAATGACGCTGATGAAGTTGCGGTTCATCGCGCGGCACATGATGTAGGACAGGATCGCGCCCGAGGAGCCCACCAGTGCGCCGGTGACGATCAGGAGGTCGTTGTTGAGCATGAAGCCCGTAGCCGCCGCGGCCCAGCCCGAGTAGCTGTTGAGCATGGACACCACGACCGGCATGTCGGCGCCGCCGATGGCCATCACCATGTGGATGCCGAACAGCAGCGAGATCACGGTCATCACGATCAGCGGCATCATGCCGTCTGCAACCGAGTGGGCGTTCACGAACTCGCGGCCGAACCAGATCACGACCAGGAGGCCGGCCAGGTTCAGCATGTGGCGCCCCGGCAGCAGCATCGGCTTGCCGCCGATCTTGCCGGAGAGCTTGCCGAAGGCGATCACCGAGCCGGAGAACGTAATGGCGCCGATCAGGATGCCGACGTAGATCTCGACCTCGTGGATCGCCTTTTCGGCGCCCTCCATCTGTACCGAGGGGTCGATGTAGTTGGCGAAGCCGACCAGGCACGCGGCGAGACCGACCAGGCTGTGCATCAGCGCCACCAGTTCGGGCATCTGCGTCATCTTCACGGTGCGGGCGGCGTAGAGACCGATGCTGCCGCCGACGACCATAGCCGCGATGATCCAGGTGAAGCCGCCCGCCGTCACGCGCGGGCCGAACACCGTGGCCACCACGGCGATGGCCATGCCGATGATGCCGTAGAGGTTGCCGCGCCGGGAAGTGTCCGGGTGCGACAGGCCGCCCAGGCTGAGGATGAAGAGGATGGTCGCTCCGATGTAGGAGACGGTAGCCAGACTTGCAGACATGTTTGCGTCTCCCTTTTTACTTACGGAACATTTCCAGCATGCGCCGGGTCACGGCGAAGCCGCCGAACATATTGACTGCCGTCAGCGCGATGCCCAGGCCGGCCAGGCCCTGGATCAGGGCCTCGGGCCGCGTCATGCCGTCCGCCAGCGGCGGCGCGATCTGCACCAGCGCGCCGATGGCGATGATCGACGAGATGGCGTTGGTGACGCTCATCAGCGGCGTGTGCAGGGCGGGCGTGACGTTCCACACCACCATGTAGCCGATGAAGCAGGCCAGCACGAAGACCGTGAAGTGGGCGAGGAAGGCGGTCGGCGCGCCGGCGCCGATCAGCCAGAACAGCAGGGCACCGAAGCCGAACATGGTGGCGACGCGGCCGGGCGAGGCGGGCTCACCGGCGCCATGGCCGTGCCCCTTGGGTGCCGGGGGCGGCATCGCGGCCTTCGGCGCCGGCGGGGCCGCCAGTTTGAGGGGCGGCGCCGGCCAGGTGATTTCGCCGTTCTTGATTACGGTCAGGCCGCGGATGGCGTCGTCGTCCATATTGACGTTGATGATGCCGTCCTTGGTCTTGCAGAGTTCTTCGGTCATGCGCAGCAGGTTGTTCGAATACAGCGTCGAGGCCTGCTTGGCCAGGCGGCTGACCAGGTCGGTGTAGCCGACGATGGTCACGCCGTGCTTCACCGCCACTTGGCCGGGCTCGGTCAACTCGCAGTTGCCGCCCTGCTCGGCCGCCATGTCGACGATGACGCTGCCCGGCTTCATGCTCTGCACCATCTCGGCGGTGATCAGCTTGGGGGCCGGCTTGCCGGGGATCAGCGCAGTGGTGATGATGATGTCCACCTCCTTGGCCTGCTTGGCGTACATCTCGCGCTGGGCCTGCTGGAAGCCCTCGC
>Ga0154359_1038_pt2 | contig 10049 bp, 10 predicted proteins | sample RifGroA2_FD_115887 | JGI IMG/M metagenome (GOLD analysis project Ga0154359, IMG submission 115887) | Rhodocyclales bacterium GWA2_65_20
AAGCCAAGCCGGCCGAGGCGCCTGCCGTCGCTCCGGCTGCGCAGCCGCAAGGCGGCACGGCGGCTGCGCCGACACCCGCCCCCGCGGCGCCGGCACAGCCGGCAGAGAAGAAATAGGGCGCTTTCCGCCCCTCACGAAACGGCACCTGCGGGTGCCGTTTCTCTTATCATCGCTGCCGTGGATATCCTTCTTCAGCAGATCTTCAACGGCCTCACCCTGGGCAGCATCTACGCCCTGGTGGCGCTGGGCTATACGATGGTCTACGGCATCCTCGGCCTGATCAACTTCGCGCATGGCGAAGTGGTGATGATCGGCGCGCTCGCCGCCCTGGCCGCGATGAAGCCGCTGGCGGCCAGCGGCCTGCCGGGGCCGCTGGTGGCGCTGATCGGCCTCGCCGTCGCCATCCTGGTCTGCATGGCGCTGGGGTTTACGATCGAGCGCGTCGCCTATCGGCCGCTGCGCAATGCGCCGCGCCTGGCGCCGCTGATCACCGCCATCGGCGTCTCGATCGTGCTGCAGCAGCTGGCGATGCTGATCTGGGGGCGCGGCTACCACGCGGTGCCGGCGCTGCTGCCGGCCGAGCCGCACGAGTTCTTCGGCGCCCAGGTCACCGAATTGCAGCTTCTGATCATGCTCGTCGCCGCCCTGACCATGGCCGGCCTCTGGCTGCTCGTCAATCGCACCCGGCTCGGCCGCGCCATGCGCGCCACCGCCGAAAACCCCGCCATCGCCGGACTCATGGGCGTCGATGCCAACCGCATCATCGCGCTGACCTTCGTCATCGGCTCGGCGCTGGCGGCGCTGGCCGGCGTGCTGGTGTCGGCCAACTACGGCATCGCCCATTACCACATGGGCTTCATCCTCGGCCTCAAGGCCTTCACCGCGGCGGTGCTGGGCGGCATCGGCAACCTCGCCGGCGCCATGCTCGGCGGCGTGCTGCTCGGCCTGATCGAGGCGCTCGGCGCCGGCTACATCGGCGACCTCACCGGCGGCGTGCTCGGTTCCAACTACCAGGACGTGTTCGCCTTCTTCGTCCTGATCGCCGTGCTGATCTTCCGGCCGTCGGGCCTGATGGGCGAGAAGCTGGCGGAGCGGGCCTGATGGAAACAAAGAAGAAAGCCCTGCTCGGCGGCTTCCTGATCGCGGCGGCGCTGGTGTTGTTGCCCTTCGCCGTCGGCGCCGGACTCGGCAACACCTGGGTGCGCATCCTCGACTTCGCGCTGCTCTACATCATGCTGGCGCTCGGCCTCAACATCGTGGTCGGCTTCGCCGGCCTGCTCGATCTCGGCTACATCGCCTTCTACGCCGTCGGCGCCTACCTCTATGCGCTGCTCTCCTCGCCGCACTTCGGCCTGCACTGGCCGGCCTGGGCGGTATTGCCGCTGGGCGCCGGCGTCGCCGGCCTCTTCGGCGTGCTGCTCGGCGCGCCGACGCTGCGTCTGCGCGGCGACTACCTGGCGATCGTCACCCTCGGCTTCGGCGAGATCATCCGCATCTTCCTCAACAATCTCAACGCGCCGATCAACATCACCAACGGCCCCAAGGGCATCGCCCGCATCGATCCGGTCAGCATCGCCGGGCAGCCGCTGGCGAAGGGCGTCGAACTGTTCGGCATCGCCGTGCCGGGGCTCTATCTCTACTACTACCTGTTCGTGCTGCTGGCACTCGCCGTCATCTTCGTCACCGTCCGGCTGGAAGATTCGCGCATCGGCCGCGCCTGGGTGGCGATCCGCGAGGACGAGATCGCCGCCAAGGCCTGCGGCATCGACACGCGCAACGTCAAGCTGCTGGCCTTCGCCATGGGCGCCTCCTTCGGCGGCGTCGCCGGCGGGCTGTTCGCCGGCTTCCAGGAATTCGTCTCGCCGGAAAGCTTCGGCCTCATGGAATCGATCATGGTGCTGTGCATGGTGGTGATCGGCGGCATGGGCAATATCCCCGGCGTCATTTTCGGCGGGCTGCTGCTGACGGTGCTGCCCGAAGCCTTCCGCTACGGCGCCGGACCGGCGCAGCAGGCGCTGTTCGGCCGCGTGCTGCTCGACCCGGAGAGCCTGCGCATGCTGCTGTTCGGCATGGCGCTGATCGCCGTCATGCTCTACCGCCCGGCCGGCCTCTGGCCCGACGCGCGCCACCGCCGCGAACTGGCGCAAAAAAAATGAGCCCACCCCGAAAACCTTCGCTGCGCTCGGTTCTCCCCTCAAGGGGCAAGAAACGCTTGGGGCGGCCCGGCGCGTTTCTATGACCGCCCTGCTCGAAGCCCGCGGCGTCACCAAGCGCTTCGGCGGCGTCACGGCGCTGCAGGACGTTTCGCTGACCATCGACGCGGGCGAGATCTACGGCCTGATCGGCCCCAACGGCGCCGGCAAGACCACTTTCTTCAACGTCCTGACGGGCCTCTACCCGCGCGACGGCGGCGAGGTCGTCTTCGCCGGCAAGCCGCTGCAACTGGGCAGCCCGCACCAGGTGGCGCAGGCCGGCATCGCCCGCACCTTCCAGAACATCCGCCTCTTCGCCAACATGACGGCGCTGGAAAACGTCATGGTCGGCCGCCACGCCCGCACCTCTGCCTCCGTCATCGGCGCCGTGTTCCGCAACCGCGCCACGCGCGCCGAGGAGGCCGCCATCCGCTTGCGCGCGCACGAGCTGCTCGATTACGTCGGCATTGCCGGCCATGCCCATGCCCTGGCGCGCCACCTCGCCTACGGCGACCAGCGCCGCCTCGAAATCGCCCGCGCGCTGGCCACCGAGCCGCAGCTGCTGGCGCTCGACGAGCCCGCGGCCGGCATGAATGCGACCGAGACCGCCGCCCTGCGCCGCCTGATCGTCGGCCTGCGCGACGACGGCCTGACCGTGCTGCTGATCGAGCACGACGTCAAGCTGGTGATGGGGCTGTGCGACCGCGTCGCCGTGCTCGACTACGGCGAGAAGATCGCCGAGGGCGTGCCGGCTGCGGTGCAGAAGGATCCGAAGGTGATCGAGGCGTATCTCGGGGGTTCCCTTGGATAATCCGAGCGCAGCGAGCAAGCATAGTCACCCCCCTCCGCGGGAGGGGGGCCGGGGGGATGGGGGGCCACTGCTTGCCGTAGCTGACCTTCAGGTCAGCTACGGTGGCATCCGTGCAGTGAAGGGGATTTCCTTCGCCGTCGACGAAGGCGAGATGGTCTGCCTGATCGGCGCCAACGGCGCCGGCAAGACGACGACATTGAAGGCCGTCGCGCGCATGATCGCGGCGCAGGGGGAGATGCACTACCGCGGCGAACGCCTCGACCGCCTGCCGGCGCATGCGCTGATCGGCAGGGGCCTCGCCCTGGTGCCCGAAGGCCGCGGCGTCTTCGCGCGCCTGACCGTCGCCGAGAACCTGGCGATGGGCGCCTACCACCGCAACGACGACGGCATCGGAGCGGATCTCGAACGCATCCACGCCCTGTTGCCGCGCCTCAGGGAACGCGCGCGGCAGCTCGCCGGCACGCTCTCCGGCGGCGAACAGCAGATGCTGGCCATCGGCCGCGCGCTGATGGGTCGTCCCAGGTTGCTGCTGCTCGACGAACCCTCGATGGGCTTGGCGCCCCTGATGGTGCAAAAAGTGTTCGAGGTCATCCGCGCCGTCGCGGCGCAGGGTGTCACCATCCTGCTCGTCGAACAGAACGCCAGGCTCGCGCTGGAAGTGTGCAGCCGCGGCTATGTGATGGAGAGCGGGAACATCACGCTGACCGACACGGCGGACAATCTGCTGGCCGATGCGCGCGTGCAGGCGGCATATCTCGGGGAATGACGCTTGGCGTCGGCCGCCACAGGCCCATGCCAGGCTATGCCGTCGCTTCCTCCAGCTTCGCCAGCCAGTCCAGCGCCTCTGCGCGGTTGTTGCCGCACATTTCCGCCGCCGGCCGCAGACCCGAGCAGCACGCCGGCCGCTCGGCGCGGCCGAAAACGGCGCAGCGCAGATCAAGGGTGAGGTGGCGGCAGGGAACGCCGGCCGGCTTGTCCAGCGTGCTGATCGAAGGCGCGATGCAGCAGGCGCCGCAGCCGGGGCGGCAGTCCATCACGCCTTGCGATAAATCTCCGCGCCGGCATTCACGAACTCCGCCGCCTTCGCTTCCATGCCCTTCTCGATGGCTTCCTGTTCGCTCACGCCCTGGCTGGCGGCGAAGTCGCGCACGTCCTGCGAGATTTTCATCGAGCAGAAATTGGGGCCGCACATCGAGCAGAAGTGGGAGAGCTTGGCGCCTGCCTGGGGCAGGGTCTCGTCGTGGAACTCGCGCGCCTTGTCGGGGTCGAGGCCGAGATTGAACTGGTCCTCCCAGCGGAACTCGAAGCGCGCCTTCGACAGCGCGTTGTCGCGCGCCTGGGCGCCGGGGTGGCCCTTGGCGAGGTCGGCGGCGTGCGCGGCGATCTTGTAGGCCATGATGCCGTCCTTGACGTCGTCCTTGTCGGGCAGGCCGAGGTGTTCCTTGGGCGTGACGTAGCAGAGCATGGCGGTGCCGTACCAGCCGATCATGGCCGCGCCGATGGCGCTGGTGATGTGGTCGTAGCCGGGGGCGATGTCGGTGGTGAGCGGGCCGAGCGTGTAGAACGGCGCCTCGTGGCACCACTTGAGTTGCAGGTCCATGTTCTCCTTGATCATGTGCATCGGCACATGGCCGGGGCCTTCGATCATCACCTGCACGTCGTGCTTCCAGGCGACCTGCGTGAGTTCGCCGAGCGTCTGCAGTTCGCCCAACTGCGCCGCGTCGTTGGCGTCGTAGATTGAGCCCGGGCGCAGGCCGTCGCCGAGCGAAAAGCCGACGTCGTAGGCCTTCATGATTTCGCAGATGTCCTCGAAGTGCGTGTAGAGGAAGTTCTCCTTGTGGTGGGCCAGGCACCACTTGGCCAGGATCGAGCCGCCGCGGCTGACGATGCCGGTCATGCGCCCGGCCGTCATCGGGATGTAGCGCAGCAGCACGCCGGCGTGGATGGTGAAGTAGTCGACGCCCTGCTCGGCCTGCTCGATCAGCGTGTCGCGGAAGATTTCCCAGGTCAGGTCTTCGGCCCTGCCGTCCACCTTTTCCAGCGCCTGGTAGATCGGCACGGTACCGATCGGGACCGGCGAGTTGCGCACGATCCATTCGCGCGTCTCGTGGATGTTCTTGCCCGTCGACAAGTCCATCACCGTGTCGCCGCCCCAGCGGATCGACCAGGTCATCTTGTCGACCTCTTCCTGGATCGAGGAGACGATCGGGCTGTTGCCGATGTTGCAGTTGATCTTGACGAGGAAGTTGCGGCCGATGATCATCGGCTCGGCTTCCGGGTGGTTGATGTTGGCCGGGATGATGGCGCGGCCGCGCGCGATTTCGTCGCGCACGAATTCTGGCGTGATGACTTTCGGGATCGCCGCGCCGAAGTGCTCGCCCGCATGCTGGGTCTTCAGCAAGTCGGAAAGCCCTTCGAGCTTCTGGTTCTCGCGGATGGCGACGAACTCCATCTCCGGCGTGACGATGCCCTTCTTCGCGTAGTGCATCTGGGTAACGTTGGCGCCCACTTTCGCGCGCAGCGGCTTGCGCCTGAGATCGAAGCGCAGGCCGGCCAGGCCGGCGTCCGCCTCGCGGGAACGGCCGTAGTCGGAACTCAGGCCCGGCAGTTCCTCGGTGTCGTTGCGCTCGTCTATCCAGGCGGCGCGCAGGGCCGGCAGGCCGGCGCGGATGTCGATGGTGGCGAGAGGATCGGTGTAGGGGCCGGAACAGTCGTAGACGCAGAGCGGCGGGTTCGGCTCGCTACCGGTCGGGGTCTGCGAAATCTCGCGCATCGGCACGCGAATATCGGGCCGCGAGCCGGTTACATGGACTTTTCTCGAATTGGGCAGCGGGGCGATCGCCGCCGCATCCACATGGGCGCTGGTGGCGATGAATTTATCTTTGGCATTCATGGAAACTCCTCTTGCACCGCAACGGTGCACTTTCGACTAGCGAACGTACTGGAAAGGCGCCGCCAATGCAACCCGGCCGGCAAAATAGGCTCTAAAGAAAGCCGGGAATACGCCGTTATCTTGAGAACCTCGAAAAAGGCAATTGCGCCACCTATAGCAAGAAGGGGAAGAACATGCGCCCGTCGCAGATCAAGTGGTTGTTTGCCCTGGCGGCGGCTTGGGGCGTTGCCGCCGTGGACGCGGCCCAATGGCAGTCTGTCGCCGTCATCAAGGGCGACCGCATCGAACTCGACAAGTCCCGCATCGCCCGCCAGGCCGACGGCAAGGTCACGGCCTGGAGCCGGCTTGCCCTCGACCGCGACTTCATCGACGAGCAGGGCATGCGCTATACGGCCATCGAAGCCCTCAACCGCTACGACTGCGAGAAGCGCAGTTTCGCGACCGTCAAGCGCGTCTATCGCCGCGACAGCCAGACCGTGCGCGAGGAGGCCGTCGCCAACGTGCGCGAACTCGCCGCCGAGCCCGGCAGCGCCGACGACAAGCTGCTGACCGAGGCCTGCAAGCCGCGCACGGTCGGGGAGGCGCAGAAGGTCGCCGAAGCCGCTTCGCGGCAAGCCGTCGCGGCCAGTGCCGGCAAGCCCGGCGTCATGTATGCGGACATGCGCTCCGCCGAGTCCGCCGGCAAGCCCAGGACCATGCAGGTGGCCGAGGCCGGCCCCGTCGCCGCCAAACCGGCCGAGAAGGCCGCCGAGCCCAAAGCCGCCAATGGAAAATCCGGCGAACGGCCACGCTTCATCGAACTGCCGAAGATCGACAAATCCCAAGTCGAAGACGTGGCGAAACCTGCCGCCGCAAGCCCTGCCCCGGGCAAGGCGGGGGCGAAGCCGGCGGGCGCCAGGGTAGAGAAGGCCGCCGACAGACACGCGGAAAAACCGGTGGCCAGCCGGCAGGAACTCGAGCGCCTTTACGCCTCGTCCGGCCCGCGTAAGACGCCGAAGAAGAAGCCCGTCGAACAGGCTGTCATCGAACACCGCGACATCCACTGGAGCTACGAAGGCGAAGGTTCCCCCGGCAACTGGGACAAGCTGCGTGCCGACTATGCCACCTGCGGCACGGGCAAGCGCCAGTCGCCGATCGACATCCGCGAGAGCATCAAGGTCGACCTCGAACCGATCATGTTCGACTACCAGCGGACGCAGTTCCGCATCACCGACAACGGCCATACCATCCTGGTCGAGGTCGGCGAGGGCAGTTCGATCCGCGTCATGGAGCGCCAGTTCCAGCTCGTGCAGTTCCATTTCCACAAGCCTTCCGAGGAACGCATCAACGGCAAGTCCTTCGACATGGTGGCGCACCTCGTGCACAAGGACGACGACGGCAAGCTGGCCGTGATCGCCGTGCTGCTCGAGAAAGGCATGGAGCACCCGTTGATCCAGATCCTCTGGAACAACATGCCGCTCGAACGGGGCCAGGGCATCATGCCTGCCGCCGTCATCGATCTCAACAACCTGCTGCCGCCGCTGGAGCGCCGCGCCTACTACACCTACATGGGCTCGCTGACGACGCCGCCCTGTTCCGAGGACGTGCTGTGGATGGTCTTCAAACAGCCGGTGCAGGTGTCGCAGCAGCAGGTCTCGATCTTCTCGCGCCTCTACAGCAACAACGCACGGCCGGTGCAGCCCGCCAACGGGCGGCTGGTCAAGGAAAACCGCTAAGCGTCAGCAGCAGTTTCCGGATCGGCGCCGGCAGCGGCGCGGCCGCCATGTCCGCCGCCGCCAGCCAGCGGCGCCCGTCTTCGGCGGCATGGGGCAGCGGCTGGGCCGCGATCAGCAGCGGCCGGAGCGTCAGGCGGAAATGCGTGAAAGTGTGGACCAGGAGCGGCAGCTCCGTCACATCCCCGTCCTCCACCCGGCAGCCCAGCGTGGCCGCATGGCGGCGCAGGTCCGCCCCCGCCGGCAGTTCGGGCAGCGACAGCAGCCCGCCCCAGATGCCGGCCGGCCGGCGCGGCTCCATCAATATGCGATCGCCATGCATGAGCAGCAGCAGCGTCGTTTCGCGCTGCGGCAAGGGGGCGCGCGGTTTCGCCGCCGGCAGTTCGGCGGTGCGGCCGGTGCGATGCGCGACGCAGGCGTCGGCCAGCGGACACGCGCCGCAACCGGGCTTGCTGCGGGTGCAGACGGTGGCGCCGAGGTCCATCTGCGCCTGAATATAGCTGCCGACATCGCCCTGCGGCAGCAGTTCGGCGGCGCGGCGCCACAGCGTTTTTTCGACGGCCGCGGCGCCGGGAAAACCTTCGATGCCGAAAGCGCGACACAGCACGCGCTTGACGTTGCCGTCGAGGATGGGCGCGCGGGCGCCGAAGCAGAAAACGGCGAGCGCATTCGCCGTCGAGCGGCCGATGCCGGGCAGGCCGGCAAGCGCTTGCGGGTCGTGCGGGAACGCCCCGCCGTGCCGCGCCATCAGGACTCGCGCGCAGGCATGCAGGTTGCGGGCGCGGGCATAGTAGCCGAGCCCGCTCCAGAGCGACATCACCTCCGCAACGGGCGCGGCGGCGAGGGCGGCCAGCGTCGGCAGGCGGACGAGGAAGCGCTCGTAATAGGGAACCACGGTCGCCACCTGCGTCTGCTGCAGCATGATCTCCGATAGCCAGACGCGGTAGGGATCGCGCGTGTTCTGCCACGGCAGGTCGTGGCGGCCGTGGCGCTTCTGCCAGGCGATGAGGCGCCGGGCGAAATCCTTCAAGCCTTCACCGGCACGACGAGGCCCGCCGCCAGCTTGGCGCGGATGCGCGCTTCGGCCGTCGTGTCCGCGTTTGCCACGGCCACGCCCATGCGGCGCTTCATGAAACTCTCGGGTTTGCCGAACAGGCGCAGGTCCGATTCGGGCACGGCCAGCGCCCGCTCGATGCCCGCGTAGGCGATGCCCCGTTCCGCCATGCCGCCGTAGATCACGGCCGAGGCGCCGGGCCGGCGCAGGCTCGTGTCGACCGGCAGGCCGAGGATGGCGCGCGCATGCAATTCGAATTCCGAGAGCCGCTGCGTGGCGAGCGTCACCAGCCCGGTGTCGTGCGGTCGCGGGCTCACCTCGGAGAACCAGACCCTGTCGCCCTTGACGAACAGCTCGACGCCGAAGATGCCGCGCCCGCCGAGGTTGTCCGTCACCTGCGCCGCGATCTCCCGCGACTGCGCCAGCGCCGCCGCCGCCATCGCCATCGGCTGCCAGGACTCGACGTAATCGCCATGCACCTGCACATGGCCGATCGGCTCGCAGAAGAAGGTCTCGACCGTGCCGGACGCCCCGACTGCGCGCACCGTCAGCAGCGTGATCTCGTAGTCGAAATCGATGAAGCCCTCGACGATGACGCGGCCCTGGTTGACGCGGCCCGAGGCGGCCGCATAGTCCCAGGCCTTCTGTACGTCGGCGGGCGTCTTCACCAGCGACTGGCCCTTGCCCGAGGAGGACATGACGGGCTTGACGATGCACGGATAGCCGATGCCCGCATCGATGGCCGTCTGCATTTCTTGCAGGGAATCGGCGAACTCGTAGGGCGAAGTCGGCAGCCCCAGCTCCTCCGCCGCGAGCCGGCGTATGCCTTCGCGGTTCATCGTCAGACGCGCGGCGCGCGCCGTCGGAATGATTTCCGCCAGGCCCTCCTGCTCGATCGCCACCAGCATGTCGGTGGCGATGGCCTCGATTTCCGGCACCACCAGATGCGGCCGCTCCTGTTCGATCAGGGCGCGCAAGGCCGCGTCGTCAGTCATGGCAATGACATGGCTGCGGTGCGCCACTTGCATGCCGGGAGCATCGGCGTAGCGATCCACGGCAATCGTTTCGCAGCCCAGGCGCTGCAATGCAATAATGACTTCCTTGCCCAGTTCGCCGCTGCCCAGCAGCATGACTCTGGTTGCGGTTGGCGAGAGGGGGGTACCGATACGCATGACGTTCTCCGATGATTGAAGCCGAGCCGTGCGATTCTAGTACCATAGATACAAAGACTGGCACGGGTACCTGTGCTGTTTCTGTGGAACCGACGACCATGGGATGTTCCGGCAGATGAACATCGATCCGCTCCTGCTCCGCGTCGCGCTCGGCCAGTACGCGACCGGCGTCGCCGTCGTCACCGCGGCGGATGCCGATGGCCGTCCGGTCGGCC
>Ga0154359_1164_pt1 | contig 10029 bp, 9 predicted proteins | sample RifGroA2_FD_115887 | JGI IMG/M metagenome (GOLD analysis project Ga0154359, IMG submission 115887) | Rhodocyclales bacterium GWA2_65_20
GCCGAGCCGATGCCTTACGATTTCCTCGCCACCCAGCCCGCCATCGCCGCCGCCCAGATCCAAAGCTTTCTGCCCGGCCTGCAAACGGCCACGCACCTGCCGCTCGACAGTGCAGGCATCGCCAACTGGTCGCTACTGCTCAGTCTGGCCATCGTCTGGCTCAACGAAGGCCGCTGCGATCAGGTGCTGTGCGCCCAGCTCGATCACACGGCCGATGCCGCGAGCGGCCACTGGCTGGCTTTGAGCCGCGCGCCTCTTGAAAAGTCGCCGGCCAGCCTCCAACTAACAGAAGACGCAGCAAGCGAAGCTCTGCCCGATACACCCGACTTCCCGGCCCGCCTCGCCGAATGGTTGGCCCGCCACGACGGCCAAACGCTTTCCCTGCATTCTCCCGTCGCCATGAAGCTGACGGTAGAATTCACCCGACTCTAATTTAAACAGGCCCTGCCATGTCCGAATTTGCTTTTGACGTATCCATCGAAGATTTCGAAACCAAGGTCCTCCAACCGGCCGAAAGCGTGCCGGTGGTCGTCGATTTCTGGGCGCCGTGGTGCGAGCCGTGCAAGGTGCTCAAGCCCCTGCTCGAAAAGCTGGCCGAGGAATACAAGGGCCGCTTCCTGCTCGCCATGGTCAATGCCGACGAAAACCCGGAGCTTTCCCAGCACTTCGGCGTGCGTAGCATTCCGTCCGTCAAGGTCCTGTTCCAGGGCCAGTTGGTCGATCAATTCGACGGCGTCCTGCCCGAAGGCCAGATCCGCGAATTCCTCGATCGCTTCGCGCTGCCCCCCGCGCCCGGCGGCGATCTGCGTGCTGAGGCTGCTGCGCTGGTCAGCGAAGGCAAGCTCGAAGAAGCGCTCGCCAAGCTGGTCGAAGCCAGCAAGGCCAAGCCGGAAGACCAGGCCATCCAGCTCGACGCCGTCGACGTCATGATGCAACTCGGCCGCAATGACGAAGCCGGCCAGCTGCTCTCCGGCGACTACACCCAGGAAGCCGACCGCGCCAACGCCCTGCGCGCCCGCCTGGCCTTGTCCGCTGGCGCCGCCGATACGGCCGAACTCGAAGCCAAGCTGGCCGCCAATCCGGCCGACCACGCGGTTCGCCTCGACCTCTCGCGCGCCTACGCCGCTCAGGCCCGTTTCCGCGAAGCCATGGAAGCCGCGCTCGAAGTCGTCGTCCGCGACCGCGCCTTCGACGAAGGCGCCGGCCGCAAGGCCTTGCTGACGCTGTTCGAAGCCCTGGCCGGCAGCGACCAGTACGACGACTTGATTCGCGAATTCCGTCGCAAGATGTCGGCCGCACTGAACTAGGCTTTTCCGCGAAGACATCGGCCGTGCGGCTGTTTTACACCGATGTCTTCGTTTTGCCCTTGCCGGCCGGGCATCGTTTTCCCATGGAAAAATATTCCCGGCTGCGCGAAACCCTGCTCGCCAGCGGCGAGTTCGGCCCGGCCGATTTTCATCTGCCACACGCCGCCAGCGACGAAGAACTGGCCCGCGCCCACGACCAGAAGTACATCGATGCCGTTTCCCACGGTCAACTGGAAAAAAAGGCCGAAAAGCAAATCGGCTTTCCATGGAGCGCAGGCATGGTCGAACGCTCCCGCCGCTCGGCCGGCGCCACCATCTGTGCCTGCCGGGCGGCGCTGGAGGACGGCGTAGCGGCCAATCTGGCCGGCGGCACACACCACGCTTTCCGTGACCATGGCGAAGGCTTCTGCGTCTTCAACGATGCCGCCGTCGCCGCCCGCGCCATGCAGGCCGAAGGCCGCGTCGAGCGCGTGCTGATCGTCGATTGCGACGTCCATCAAGGCAACGGCACGGCCAGCATCCTGCGCGGCGACGACAGCATCTTCACCTTCTCCATCCACGGCGCCCGCAACTTTCCGTTCGACAAGGAACAGAGCGACCTCGACATCGAACTGCCCGACGGCTGCTCAGACGACGCCTACCTGCTCCAACTCGGCCACGGTCTCGCTACTGCCTTCGATCTCGTCCAGCCCGATCTGGTCATCTACCTGGCCGGCGCCGATCCCTACCACGACGACCGCCTCGGGCGCCTCGGGCTGAGCTTTGAAGGCCTGGCCGCGCGCGACCTGATGGTTTTCAACAAAGCCCTGGACCACCGTGTTCCGGTCGCCATTGCCATGGCCGGCGGCTATGCCCGACAGATAAACGATACCGTCAGCATTCATCGCCAAACCATCCTTCTGGCGAAATCCATCAGAACGCCGTAAGCTGTCAAAAAACGACAGAAACTCCAAAAGCACGATGAAAAAACTGCTGGCACTGTTCGATTTGCGATCGCTACAGACGCGCATCACTATCGGCGTTCTGCTGCTTGGCCTGTTTGTGCTGTGGAGTGCCGTTTTTGCACTTGGCCACACCATGCGCCGCGACATGGAGACAACGATCTCCCATCAACAATTCTCGACCGTCTCCCTGATTGCCGGCGAACTCGACCGCTCTATTCGGGAGCGGCAGCAGATCATCAACATTATCGCCGACGGCTATCGCCTGAGCCGGCTGGCCGACTCGCCGGAAGCCCAGGATTCACTGGAGCGCCACCCTCTCCCCGAGAGCATTTTCAATTGGGGCGTACTCGTCATTGATCGCCAGGGCATAGCAGTGGCAAGCATTCCACGCCAACTCAAGCGCACCGGCGTCAACTTTCTCGACTATCCCGGGATAAAGCATGTGCTGAGCGGCGCCGGGGCGACCATCACCGACCCGTTGTTCAGCGAACATAGCCAGCAACCGATCTTTGCCATCATGTCGCCGATCCACGATGAGCAAAAAAAAGTGGTTGGCGTCGTCGTCGGTGTCACCAACCTGAACCGGCCGAACTTCCTCGACCAGATCGGTGCAACCAAATACGGGGTGACTGGCGACTTCCTGATCACCGCCCCCAAGACGCGCAGCTACGTGACAGCCTCGGACAAGCGCCGATTGCTCAAGAGTGGCCCGGCGCGTGGCGTGAACGCGGTTTACGACAGTTACATCGACGGCTACGAAGGCTCCGGCCTGGCCCGCAGTTCGCGGGGCGTCCTCGAGTTGTCGTCAAGCAAACAGATACCGAGCACCGGCTGGCTCATGCAATCCGTCCTGCCAGCCGCCGAAGCCTTCGCGCCAATCGAGGATGTCGAACGGCACCTCGTCATGGTTTCCTCCGGCCTGACGCTGGTACTGGCCGTCCTTTGCTGGTGGTGGCTGAGCAGGCAGTTCCGGCCATTGGCCGAAACCTCGCAGTTGCTGGCCCGGATGAGTAGCGGCGCCGTGCCGCGCCAGGCCCTGCCGGTCCACAAGAATGATGAAATCGGGCAATTGACCACCGCTTTCAACGGGCTGCAGGAAGTCATCATTGCCGAGGAGGCCAAGGCCGCCGAGCATGCCGCCAACAACCGCCTGCGCCAGATCGTTTCCGAAGTACCGGGCGTCGTTTTCCAGTATCGGCTGGATGCCAATGGAAATGGCAGCTTTCCGTTTGCCAGCGATGCAATCAAGGATCTATATGGCGTCACGCCGGACGAGGTCCGTGAAAGCACCGACAAATTGCGCCGGATGGTTCACCCGGATGACTACCATTCTTTTATCGACGCGCTCAATGCGGCAGCAAAAAACCTGCTTCCCTGGCGCTACGAATACCGCCTGTGCATGCCCGATGGCCAGATCAAGTGGCTGCTCATTCGCGCCGTCCCGGAACCCGGTGCCAACAACGACATCATCTTCTGCGGCTTCGTCGCCGACATTACCGACATCAAGGCAATGGAGAGCGACCTGCGCAACGCCATCGCCGAACATACGCGCAAGGATGCCGAAATTGCGCGGTATCGTGACCATCTCGAACAACTGGTCGAGGAACGCACGGCCGATCTCGAACTGGCCCGGGCCGATGCCCTTCGCCTGGCCATGGCCAAGAGCGAATTCCTGGCCAAGATGAGCCATGAAATCCGCACGCCGCTGCATGGCGTGCTGGGTATGACCCACATCGCCCTGCGCGCCACGGACGAAGCCAGCAAGGCCCACGACGCCCTCGTCAAGATTCAGCATTCCGGCAAGCTGCTGCTCGGCATCATCAACGACATCCTCGACTTTTCGAAGATGGAAACCGGCATGCTCAAGATCGAGGATGTGCCGGTGGACCTCCGTGTCATTCTCGATGAAAGCGTCGAGATGCTGCAGGAGCGTGCGATCGGCAAGGGACTCGATTTTCACCTGGCGCTGGCCGACAACCTGCCGGCCGAATGTCGCAGCGACGCCCTGCGCCTGCGCCAGATCCTGCTCAATCTGCTCTCCAACGCCGTCAAGTTCACCAGTAGCGGCAGCGTCAGCCTAGAAGCGGATCTCGATGGCGACCATCTGCGTTTCCGCATTACCGATACCGGCATCGGCATATCGCCGGAACAACAGGCCAGCATTTTCAACCCCTTCGAGCAGGGTGACAACTCAACGACCCGGCGTTTCGGCGGATCCGGCCTAGGGCTGGCCATCACCGATCACCTTGTTCGCCTGATGGGCGGTACGATCAGCGTCGACAGCACACCCGACATCGGCAGTTGCTTCACCGTGCGCCTGCCCTACAGGGCGGTTCTCGTTGCAACCGAGGCAAATGCCAAAGCGGCTCAGGTCAACGCTGACGCCCCCCGACTGCTGGCCGGTTTACGAATTCTGGTCGCCGAAGACGTCGACATCAACCGCTTCATCATGAGCGAAATCCTCGCTGAGGTCGGTGCCGAGGCCAGCTTTGCCGAGGATGGCCAGCAGGCCGTCGACGCCGTTCGCAAAAATGGCGCGCAAGCCTACGATGTCGTTTTGATGGATATCCAGATGCCAGTGATGAACGGCCTCGACGCCACCCGGGCCATCTGCCAACTGGCCCCCGATCTGCCGATCATCGGCCAGACCGCCCACGCCCTGGCCGAAGAGCGAGCTGCCAGCCTGGCCGCCGGCATGGTCGACCACATCACCAAACCGATCGATCCGGACACCCTGTTCGCGATGATTCTCAAGCATGTGCGCCGTCCGCCGGCGATAGAATAAGCGCATGAATTCGCACACGCTTTACCGCTCGCCAAGCCTGCGCCAGATCGAAAGCCGGCATGCCAATGACGCCCTGATGCAGCGCGCCGGAGCGGCGGCGGCCGACTGGGCGATCAGCCTCGCCGGCGAACGGAACCACGCCATCCTCGTCCTCGCCGGACCGGGCAACAACGGCGGCGATGCCTTCGAGGTGGCACGACTGCTGCGCCAGCGCTTTTTCGACGTGCGGGTGGTTTTCGCTGGCGATGCGGGGAAACTCCCGGCCGATGCATCGGCGGCTCAACTAGCCTTCAGCGCCGCCGGCGGCATGACAACCACGGGGATTCCGGACGATGTCCGCTGGTCGTTGATCATCGACGGCCTGTTCGGCATCGGCCTGACCCGGGCGCCGGAAGGCAGCTACGCCCAGTGGATCGCCACGGCCAATCGCCTGGCCGAACGCGACAACTGCCCGCTGCTGGCGCTCGACTGCCCATCCGGATTGAATGCCGACACCGGCGCCTGCTTTGCCCCGTGCATTCAGGCCAGCCACACGATCACTTTCATCGCCGGCAAACCCGGGCTGTTGACCGCCGACGGCCCTGATTGCTGCGGCGAGATTCGTGTCGCCAACCTCGCCCTGAACCCGGCTGACGAAGTCGAGCCGGATGCCCATGTCGTTACCCTGGCCGATTTTGCATCTCGCCTGAAACCGCGCAGCAACAACACGCACAAGGGCAGCTTCGGCAGTGCCGGCATCCTCGGCGGCGGCAAGACCATGGTCGGCGCCGCCTTTCTGGCCGGTCGTGCCGCCCTCAAACTGGGCGCCGGCCGCGTCTATCTCGGGCTGCTTGATGCCGACGCGCCGACCGTCGACCTGCTGCAACCGGAACTGATGATGCGCCGGGCCGACACCTTGCTCCAGGCCGACCTTCAGGCTCTGGCCTGCGGCCCCGGGCTGGGTCGTTCGTCGGAAGCCCTGCGCCTGCTCGAACAATCGCTCAAAGCCCCCGTCCAGCTCGTCCTCGACGCCGATGCGCTCAACCTGCTGGCCGAAGACGGCCGACTCGAAGGCAACCTCTACAACCGCGTCGGCCCCGCCATCATGACCCCGCACCCGGCCGAAGCGGCCCGCCTGCTCGGCTGCTCGGTGCGCGACGTGCAGACTGACCGCATCATGGCTGCTGGCGAACTGGCCGGCCGCTACCGCTGCCATGTCGCCCTCAAGGGCTGCGGCACCGTGATTGCCACGGTCAACCGGAAAATCTGGCTAAATTCAACAGGCAATCCCGGCATGGCCACGGCCGGCATGGGCGACGTGCTAAGCGGCCTGATCGTCGCCCTGCTCGCCCAGAACTGGCCGCCCGAACTGGCGCTGCTGGCCGGCGTTCACCTGCACGGCGCGGCGGCCGATCGCCTCGTCGCCAACGGTATCGGGCCGGTTGGCCTGACTGCCGGCGACGTCATCGACGCCGCGCGCAATCTCTTCAACGAATGGGTTGCCGACAACGGCAAGCTGTAAAATCCCGCCCTCCACCGCCTCCTGAATCCTGCAATGACCATCGCCTTCGACTACCCGCTCGCCGCCGAAATTTCCCGCAATGTCGCTGCCGCGCTCGCCGAAGATGTCGGCGCCGGCGACCTGACCGCCAGCCTCGTTCCCGGCGAACGCCAGGTCAAGGCCACGGTGATCTGCCGCGAACCCGGCGTACTCTGCGGCCGCGGCTGGTTCGACGAATGCGTCGCCCGCCTCGATCCGAGCGCCCGTATCACGTGGCATGCCGCCGATGGCGAGCGTATCGTGGCCAATCAACTGCTCTGCGAGATCGACGGCAACGGGCGCGCCCTGCTCACCGCCGAACGCAGCGCCCTCAACTTCCTGCAACTGCTCTCGGCGGTGGCCAGCAAGGCGCGCATCTACGCCGATGCGATCGCCGGCACCAAGGCGCAGGTCGTCGATACCCGCAAGACGTTGCCCGGCCTGCGCATCGCTCAGAAATACGCAGTTCGCGCTGGCGGCGGCGGCAATCATCGCCTGGCCCTGTGGGACGCCATCCTGATCAAGGAAAACCATATCCACGCGGCTGGCGGCATCGCCCAAGCGATGGCTGCCGCCAAAAAAGTGGCGGCTGGTGCAGCTGATCGCTGCAAGTTCATTCAGGTCGAAGTTGAAAACCTCGACGAACTGGATCAGGCCCTGAACGCTGGCGCGACGATGATCCTGCTCGACAATTTCGACAACGACCTGCTCCGCCAGGCCGTCGCCATCAATGCCGGCCGCGCCGTTCTCGAGGCCTCCGGCAACGTCACGCTGGAGACCATCCGGGCCATTGCCGAAACCGGCGTCGACCGCATTTCGGTCGGTGCACTGACCAAGGACGTCAAGGCGCTCGATCTCTCAATGCGTTTCGTCGGCTAGAATTCTGAACAGATTGTCGTCATAATCAGCGCCCGGCGATCCAAAAATAATCAGGGGAATCTTAGATGCTGTTTGCGCTGTTCTACGTCGTTGCCATTTTCATACTGGTATTGCACTTCACGGGCTTCCTCGCCCGGCGCAACCTCGAATGGCTGGTCATCGTACTGGCCGTCGCCGTCTTCCCTGCCGTCATCTACCTCTAGAGGCGAAGCAAACCTCTAGGGTTTGCGCGCGACAAGGTCGATCAACGCCGAGCGGCCGATATGGGCCGAACCTTCTTCTATCGTATCCTCATGCTCATGAAGCGAGACGATTTCCCAGTCGGCGAAGAACTCACGCAACATCTCTGCCGTATACAGACTTTCCACCGCTGACGGCCCGCCCGTCCGGTATTCCAGTTGTTTCGGCGTATAGCCCTGCAGGAACAGCAAGCCCCCCGATTTCACCGCCTGCTTCATCCCGGCCAACTGGCGCGGCCGCTCGGCCGGGGTGGCGAATTGGATGAAGATGCCGACAACGGCGTCGAATTCTTCGCGTGGCCACTCCCAGTTCAAAATATCGGCCTGCACGAGGTCGACCGTGACATTCCGGCCACGGGCCAGTTTGGCTGCCTTCTCCAGGGCTACCGGTGAAATTTCGGTGGCGGTTACCTGACAGCCCTGCTCGGCCAGCCACACAGCGTTGCGTCCCTCGCCATCGGCAACGGAGAGAACGCTCATGCCCGCCCCGAAATTTTCTGCCTGCGCTGCGAGAAACTTGTTGGGCGCGGTGCCAAACAGGTAGTCGTCGCCCACGCCACGATAGCGGGCCGACCAGAAGGCTTCGTGATCAAAAGTCGTCATTGCGTTTCATCCTGGATTCCGGTTTGAAAATTGCTTGGGACACACCGGGCAACGCTGCCCGAGGCCACTGACAATAGCTCGTTATTGTGCAACAGCCTTCCTTCCAGGGGTCAACGACGACACCGGACAAAACGTCTTCATACCAACATTGTCAGGACCGCGACAACATGAAAACACTGATCCGGGTTACCGAAATCTGGGTGCCCAACAAACAACATACGCACCTCGAATTCTTCGATGGCCTCTATGGCGAACTCGCCGAATTCAAAGGAGCCAGCCAAACGATGACTTTTCCCTACGGCGAGGGAATGCCCGGCAAGGCTTGGGCAACAAGGCGACCGGTCATTCTGCACAGTTTCGAGAACTCCTACTTTCTGCGCACCGAAGCCGCCAGCAAAGCCGGCCTGACGGCAGGTATCGCCCTGCCTATCTTCGCTGGCGACTATCTGCAGGCGGTCATCGTCTTCTTTATCGGCGACGACCTCGACAACGTCGGCGGTATCGAAATCTGGAGCAACACGCCAGCCGATTCTTTCGACATGGGCATGGACGACGGCTATTACGGCACGGCCGAGACCTTCGAATGGACCGCCCGCCACACCAAGTTCCGGCCCGGCTTCGGCCTGCCCGGCACCGTCTGGCAAAGCGGCATGCCCTGCATCATGCAGGATCTGCTCAGCTCAAAACGGACCTTGCGCCACGACAGCAACATCCGGATCGGGATCAGCAAGGGCGTCGGCATTCCCTGTTCCTTCGACAGCAAGCAGGCGCTGGTGATGACCTTTCTCTCGGCGCTGGGGACGCCCATCGCCCGGCGCTTTGAAATCTGGGTGCCCAACGAGGACGGCAGCGGCCTGCGTTTCGGGGCGGGCGATTGCGACCAGATGCCGCATCTTTCCGAGTGCCATGGCGAGGCGACCATTGCCCCATGGGAGGGCGCAATTGGCGAATCCTGGATAAAAGGCATCCCGACGGTGCGCGACAACCTGGTATTCGAACCCGGCCCGGCAGCGCGTGCCGCCACCGCAGCCGGCCTGACCTCGATGGTGGTCATACCGGTGATTCAGGACGGACGTTTCAAGGCAGCCGTGACCTGGTATTTCTAAGCAAGAAAAAGGGCAGCCTCGGCTGCCCTCATCAGGTCAGTGCAACAAGATCAGACGCGTTCGACGAGATAGCGTTTGACCGCCTCGACATCCGGCGCCATGACCACGACACGTTGCGGCAGGTTCTCGATGCCAGCCAGATCGGCCGGGCGGACCGGCTCGGTGCCCAGCGCTTCGCGGATGGTTTCCTCGAACTTGGCTGGTTGCGCCGTTTCGAGGACGATCATCGGAATGTTCGGCAAGCGGTGCTCGAGGGCGACCTTGAGGCCATCAGCGGTGTGCGTATCGAGCATGACGTTGTAGCGGCCTTGCGCGAAACGGATGGTGTTGATGCGGTCGATGTGCGTGCTCTTGCCGGAAACGAATTTGAATTTCGGCAAGTTTTTCCAGTTGACCGTGGAAGACAGGTCAAAGGCCTCGCCCTTGTCGACCTTGGCCCACAATTCCTTGACGACAGCCGGGTCGCGACCGACCAGATCGAAAATGAAACGCTCGAAATTGGAAGCCTTGGAGATATCCATCGACGGGCTGGAGGTGATGCTGGTTTGGGCTGCAGTGCGCGGACGATAGACGCCGGTGCGGAAGAACTCGTCGAGCACGTCGTTCTCGTTGGTGGCGAGCACCAGGCGGGCAATCGGCAGGCCCAT
>Ga0154359_1025_pt3 | contig 10006 bp, 11 predicted proteins | sample RifGroA2_FD_115887 | JGI IMG/M metagenome (GOLD analysis project Ga0154359, IMG submission 115887) | Rhodocyclales bacterium GWA2_65_20
GCGGCTGAAGCCGCGTACCTACCAGCGCACGCGCACGGTGTATTCGAGCGTTGCCGCGCCGCCGGCCGGCACCTCGACATTCCAGGAGGCGAGGCGTGCCGATTCCTTCGTGCTCTTCTGTGTTTCCTGCACCATTTCCCAGTCGCCGGGCAGCGGCTCCTGCACGCGCACCGTCACCGCCTCGTCCTTGGCGTTGCGAAGCTCGATGCGATAGGACGTCTCGGCGGTGGTGTCGCCGAGCTTCTTGTAGGAAGTCTGTTTGCGGTCGGCGGTGATGTCGAAGGCCTCGCCGAGCTTGAGCCGCAGCTTCTCGTTCTTCGCCGTGTGCTCGATGCGGTCCTCGCCGACGAACTGCGCCGCGCCCTTGCTGTCCCTGGCATAGACGCGCACCACGCCGGCCGGCAGCGGTTTGCCGAGTTGGCCGCCCTTGTTGTCGAACTCGACGAATACAGCCGGCTTCAGCTTCTGGCCGATCTGGCCGTAGCGCTCGCGGTAGTAAAACTCGTTGCCGGCCAGCAGGTATTCGCGGCGAACCGGAATCGCGCCGGCCGAGAGCAGCGCCAGTTGCTTGGTCTGGTTGTCGGCGATCGAGGTCGGGCGCTCGAAGCTGTAGAGGTGGTAGTCCATCAGCGCCTCCTGCGCGACATCGGCCCGCTTGGCCATCGCCGCCGCCTTCGGCATCGCGCGGTTTTCGTACTGCGGCTGCGGCCGCACCCGGTTCACCGTGCCGGCGACGAGCTGCAGCGTGGCGTCGCTGTAGGCGGCGCCGCTGCGGTTGGTCAGCGTCACCCAGCCCGAGAGATCCATGCGGCCGCCGTCGGCGGAGAGATTGGCGACATAGTCGGCCTTCCACGCGATGCCGCCGGTCAGGTAGGAAAGCTCCAGCGACTGGCTGCCGCCGGCGCCTTCGAGCAGCACCGAGAGCGTCGGCCGGTCGCGCAGGTTGGCCGGCACGCCGTCGAAGACGATCCGGCCGGGCACGCCCGTTTCGATGCGGTCGGCGAAGCGCAGCACCGTGCCGCTGTTGGCGGCGAGCACGGTCGCCTTCTCGCGCCGCTCCTCGCCGGTGGTCGGATGCGAGCGGATCACCGTCACTTCGCGGCCGACGTATTTCTCCAGCAGCTTTGCCGGTGTCAGCAGGTCGAAGTCGAAGTTCTGCTCCACCAGCGCGATCGGGCTGCCGCTCACTGCACGCAGCAGCGCCGTCTCGGGGCGCAACTGCCCGGACACCTCGCGCAGGCTGAGGCGCACCAGCCCGGCCGGCAGATTGAGCTTGCGCCGCTCCTTGACCAGCGCGAGGTTGTCGTTATAGACCGTGATGGCCGTCGCCTCGCGCTCCGCCGCGCCCGACACCACCTCGCGCGCGCCTTCAGCGGCGGCGGCACCGCTAGCAACCACCAGCCCACAAACCCATATCGCACGTTTCATCATCCGCTCCCGGCCGGCACAATTGCGCTAGCATAACCCGTATGAAAGCCTGTTGCATCGACGCCATTGCCCACGCCGCCATCGAAATTCAGGGCGTCAGGTTAGAACAAGATGAAGACCGGCAACACCGAACTCACACTCAACGGTGCCGGCCTGCGCGCCAAATTCTTCGTCAAGGTCTATGCCGTCGGCCTCTATCTCACGGCAAGGAAGGACGCCACCGCCGGCCTGTTTGCCCTCAAGAGCCCCAAGCGTTTGCACATCGTCACCCTGCGCGAACTGACCGCCGGGCAGTTCGCCGATGCTCTTGTCGAGGGCATAAACAAGAACCACCGCGACGCCGAGATCGAGCCCCTCAAGGCCCGCATCGAACAGTTCAGGGCCAGCATCCTCGCCCCCAAGACCGCTCCTAAAGGCGTCACGGTGCAGATCGATTGGCTGCCGGAGGTCGGCGTCGGCGCCTCGTCTTCAACGGCGAGAAGCGCGGCGAGGACATCCCCGGCGAGGATTTCTACCGTGCCTTGCTGAAGATATGGCTCGGTGAAAATCCGGTGCAGGGCGACCTCAAGGAAGCGCTGCTCGGCAAACCGGCGTCGTGATGCCGACAGGCCCGGAGTCTGGCTCGCCGTTCCTTAGTCGAAAACCGCTATTGGCGCAATGACGCCAATCTAGCCTGAAGGCTTAACTATAGAGCATAATACCAATCTATCATGGCATAACGCCTGACGTGTGGTGACAAAAATAATATGGAGCCGGTGATGGTGGACAAGACCACGTTCTACGAAGTAATCCGGCAGCGCGGCATTTCGCGGCGCGACTTTCTCGGGTTTTGCGCGATGACGGCAACGTATCTCGGCCTGGGTCCGGACGGTGCCGGCCTGCTCGCCCACGCCATGCAGACCAAGCCGCGCATTCCCGTGCTCTGGCTGCACGGGCTGGAATGCACCTGCTGTTCGGAGAGCTTCCTGCGCTCCGGCCACCCGCTGGCGACCGACATCGTCATGAGCATGATCTCGCTCGACTACGACGACACCATCATGGCCGCCGCCGGCGACCAGGCCGAGGCCATCGTCGCCGACATCATCCGTGACTACCGCGGCGCCTACATCCTCGCCGTCGAGGGCAACATCCCCCTCGCCAACGACGGCATGGCCTGCATCGTCGGCGGCCGGCCCTTCAAGCACCAGTTCGACGAGGCCGCCAAGCACGCCAAGGCCATCATCGCCTGGGGCACCTGCGCCACCTCCGGCTGCGTGCAGGCGGCGAAGCCCAACCCGACGCGGGCGACGCCGGTGCACAAGCTGGTGCAGCACGTGCCGGTCATCAATGTCCCCGGCTGTCCGCCGATCGCCGAGGTGATGACCGGCGTCATCAGCTACATCCTCACCTACGACCGCATGCCCGAGCTCGACAACCAGCTGCGCCCGAAGATGTTCTATTCGCAGCGCGTCCATGACAAGTGTTACCGGCGCGCGCACTTCGACGCCGGCCAGTTCGTCGAGCGCTGGGACGACGAGGGCGCGCGCCAGGGCTGGTGCCTCTACAAGATGGGCTGCCGCGGCCCGACCACCTACAACGCCTGCGCCTCGATCGGCTGGAACGAGGGTACGAGTTTCCCGGTCCGCTCGGGCCACGGCTGCATCGGCTGCTCGGAGGAAGGTTTCTGGGACCGCGGCCCATTCTACGAGCGCCTGCCCGACATGCACCAGTGGGGCGTCGAGTCGAATGCCGACAAGGTGGCGGCGGTCGGCGCGGCGGCGCTCGGCGTGGCCGTCACCGCCCAGGTCGGGGCGACGCTCGTGCAGCGCATTTTCAACAAAAACCAGCGCAAGCCCGAAGGGCAGGCGGAGCACGAGGAGCCTGCGGCATGACCCAGCATACGACACCGAACGGCTTCACCCTCGACAACTCCGGCCGGCGCATCGCCGTCGACCCCGTGACGCGCATCGAAGGCCACCTGCGCATCGAGGTCAATGTCGATTCCGCCAACGTCATCCGCAATGCCGTGTCGGTCGGCACCATGTGGCGCGGCCTGGAACCCATCCTCAAGGGCCGCGACCCGCGCGACGCCTGGGCCTTCGTCCAGCGCATCTGCGGCGTGTGCACCGGCGTGCATGCGCTGGCCTCGGTGCGGGCGGTCGAGGATGCGCTGGGCATCAAGATTCCGGCCAACGCCAACACCATCCGCAACATCATGCACCTGGCGCTCTACGTGCATGACCACCTGGTGCATTTCTACCACCTGCACGCGCTCGACTGGGTCGATGTCGTCTCCGCGCTGTCGGCCTCGCCGAAGGCCACGTCCGACCTGCAGCAGTCGATCTCGCCCTGGCCGCTGGCCTCCGTCGGCTATTTCAAGGACGTCCAGGAGCGCGTGAAGAAGCTGGTCGGCTCGGGACAACTGGGGCCGTTCCGCAACGGCTATTGGGGCCATGCCGCCTACAAGCTGCCGCCGGAAGCCAATCTGATGGCGGTGGCCCATTACATCGAGGCGCTGAATTTCCAGCGCGAGATCGTCAAGATCCAGGCGGTGTTCGGCGGCAAGAACCCGCATCCGATGTGGCTGGTCGGCGGAGTGCCCTCCGCCATCAACATGCATGGTTCGGGAGCCGCGGGAGCGCCGATCAACATCGAACGCATGAACCTGATCGCCGCTGTCGCGGACAAGGCGCACACCTTCATCTCGCAGGTCTATATCCCTGATCTGCTGGCCATCGCCTCCTATTACCGCGAATGGTTCAAGTACGGCGACGGCCTGGCGAGCAAGAACCTCCTGGCCTATGGCGAGTTTCCATCCAAGGCCAACGATGATTCCGACAGCAGCCTGCTGCTGCCGCGCGGCGCCATCATCAATGGCGACCTGACGAAGCTGCATGAGGTCGACCTCAAGGATGCCGCGCAGATACAGGAGTTCGTGCCGCATTCCTGGTACAGCTACGCCGGCAACAATGCCGGCCTGCATCCCTGGGACGGCCAGACCGAACTCGACTTCAGGCTCGGCGACAAGACGCGCAAGAGCGGCGACAAGATCGAAGCCTTCGACGAGGACGGCAAGTACAGCTACGTCAAGGCGCCGCGCTGGAAGGGCCACGCCATGGAAACGGGGCCGCTCGCGCGCATGGTCATTGCCTACGCCGGCGGCAACCGGCGCGTCAAGGAACTCGTCGATGGCACGCTGAAGAAACTCGACCTGCCGTTGACCGCTTTGTTCTCGACGCTCGGCCGCACCGCGGCGCGCGGGCTCGAAGGCCTGTGGGCCGCGGAGCAGCTCAAGGAAGAAATCGCCACCTTGCAGGCGACGATCAAGAGTGGCAACGAGACGACCGCGAACACGGAAAAGTGGGCGCCGGCCACCTGGCCCAAGGAAGCGAAGGGGGCCGGTTTTTGCGAAGCCCCCAGGGGCGCGCTCGGGCACTGGATCAGGATCAAGGACGAGAAAATCCAGAATTACCAGTGCGTGGTGCCGACGACCTGGAATGCCAGCCCGCGCGATGCGCAGGGCAACATCGGTGCCTATGAGGCGGCGCTGTTGGGAGTTCCCATGGCGAACCCGGCCAAGCCGCTGGAAATCCTGCGCGTGATTCACAGCTTCGATCCGTGCCTGGCGTGCGCCACTCACGTCATCGGCCCCGACGGCGGCGAACTGACGGTCGCCAAGATACTGTAATGAAGTACTACATTCCCTACCACCAGTTGCCGGAGGCGGGCATTCCGGATCCCGTCACCATCTACGGGCCGGGCGTGCGCCTGTGGCACTGGCTGAACGGACTGGTCGTCGTGGTGCTGTGCCTGACCGGATATTTCATCGGCGTGCCGCCGCCGTCCGCGCTGGGCGACACCTCTGCGCTCTATGTGATGGGGTGGATACGCTTCTTTCACCTGGCCAGCGGCTATCTGCTGACCTTGTTCGCCGTCATGCGCCTCTGGCTGGTCTTTGCCGAGAAGGGCATTTCGCACCAGTTGTTCGTCCCCGCCGTCTGGCGCGCCGAGTGGCTGGACGGCTTCATGCGGCAGGTGCGCTGGAACCTCATGATGGTGTCGAAACCGGTGCGCTACATCGGCCTCAATCCGCTGGGCGGAATCGCCATGCTGTTCCTTTTCGTCCTGCCCGCATTTGTCACGATCATTACCGGGTTTGCCATGTATGCCGAAGTCAGCGGCCACGACAGCTGGCAGTATCTGATGTTCGGCTGGGTGACCTCGATTTTCGGCAATACCATGGATCTGCACGTGATCCACCGCCTGGCGATGTGGGTGATCGTGCTGTTCTCATTCATCCACATCTACATCGCCGTGCGCGAAGACATCCTGTCGCGCCAGACCATGATCAGCTCGATGCTGTCCGGCGAGAGGCAGTTCCGGCGATGAAGAAGACCGTGGTGCTGGGCATCGGCAACGTCCTGTGGGGCGACGAAGGATTCGGGCCGCAGGCCGTGGCCCGCCTGAAGGAGCGCAATGCCGTGCCTGCGCAGATCGAACTCGTCGATGGTGGCACGCAGGGGCTCTACCTGCTGCCGCTGATCCAGGATGCCGCTCGCCTCGTCGTCTTCGACGCGGTTGATTTCGGCAAGCCGCCGGGGGCGATCGTCGTCCTGCGCGACGCGGAAATCCCCGCCTATTTCGGTCAGCGTCCGCTGAGCCTGCACCAGACGGCCTTCACCGACGTGCTCGCGGCGGCGGCGCTGACCGGCGCCCTGCCGGAGGCGATCACGCTGATCGGCGTGCAATTCGAGAACATCGACGCATGGGGCGGCGGCCTGTCGCCTGCCGTCGCCGCCGCCATCGACCGGGCCATTGAAATCGGTCTGGGCGAACTGGAATCATGGGAGGAAGCGACTTATGCGTAGCAATGCCAACGTCAGTTACGACAACACACTGAATCTTCTCGGCAAGATCAGCGTCGGGATGTTCCGTTTTGTCGATAACGCCCGCATGTTCCGGGTCGGCAACTTCATCACCCTGTTCACACTGGCATTATTGCTGGCCGGCGCGGGCGCAACGACATTGACCTTCAAGTCCGTTGCCGACATCGCCGGCGTGTGGCGCGACTTCGATTCGGGCTTGGCCCGGCGCATCGACCTGCTCGGGCATTTTGAGCATTACATGGGCTATAGCGGGCTGGCACAGCATTGGCCAGGCGCGGTGGCGGGGAACGCAACGGCGAAACAGGCGGCAGCCGAAGCCCTGGTGAAAATCCGCGAAGGATTCCCCGCCTTTCTCAACGCCAATCCAACCGCAGAGGAAAAAACCGATCTCGCGGTTCTGGAAAAGACGGTCGCCGCCTATGAACGCAGCCTGGCCGGCACCCCGGAAAAGATAGACGAGGCCGCTGCTGCTGCGGCGCTCGCCGGGATCAAAAAATCCCTGGCGGAGAATCGCAAGGCCGGCGCGGATGCCGTCGAGGAAGCCATCTGGGCGCTGTCCGCCAAGGTCGGCGGCGTCATGTTCGCGGCAGGCGCGATTCTCGCCGTGTTTGGCCTGTTTACGTTCTGGTTCATCCGTTTCAGGGTGGCTTTGCCGCTCTCCGCGATCAATTCGACGATGACGGGATTGTCGACCGGCAACACCCGCGTCGATATTCCATTCACCGCCAAGACCGATGAAGTGGGAGAAATGGCGCGTTCCGTACAGGTCTTCAAAGACAATGCCGTCGTCAAACAGCGCATGGAAGCCCAGAAGCAGGAAGTAACGCAGAGCGTGCGCGGTACCACCGAAGAACTGGCGCAATTGACAAAAACCGTGCGCGCCGCCACCGCCGAGCAGGCAACGGCGGCGTCAAGCATGGCTGCGGCGACCGAGCAACTGACCGTCAGCATCGACCATGTTGCCGAAAGCGCCGATCGTGCGCTTACCGTTACGCGCGAGACCGTCATGGCCGTCAAGGATGGTGAAAGGGCGGTGCAGGAAACCATAGCCGTCATGGAAGAAACGTCCAGGCTGGTTGTTCACGCGACCGAAAGGGTCGACGAACTGGGAAAGCAAAGCGTACGGATTCAGGAAATCGTTGCCACCATCCAGGGCATCGCCAAGCAGACCGACCTGCTGGCGCTGAATGCCTCCATCGAAGCCGCCCGTGCCGGCGAGGCTGGAAAGGGGTTTTCCGTAGTCGCCGACGAAGTAAGGAGCCTGGCGGAGAAAACCAACACTTCCGCTCATGACATCAGCAATATACTGACGCAGATACGGCAACAGATGGAACAGGTGTCCTCGGATGTGGCGATTGCGTCCAGCAAAGCCAAGGAAAGCGCGGCCCGATCGCGCGGTGTCGGCGAGGCGCTGGAACGCATCGACAATCATTCCGGACTGGTGGCCGGCGCCATGGAGGATATTGCCAGCGCTGCCCGCGAACAAAGTGCGGCCGGTCACGACATCGCACAACAGGTCGAGATGGTGGCCGGATCGTCTGAAACCGTCAGCGCGCAGATCAACAGGATCGACGAGCTGACACATGGGCTTAATCGCACCGTAACAAGTATCTGATCCGCCACGCCGGGGATCGCCATCATGACCAAAGCCGCCTTCCGCTGGGACGACCCGCTGCTGCTCGAAGAGCAGTTGAGCCAGGACGAGCGCATGCTGCGCGATGCCGCGCGCGACTACTGCCAGGGCCAGCTGGCGCCGCGCATCCTCGAAGCCTTCCGCCATGAGCGCACCGACCCGGCGATCTTCCGCGAGATGGGCGCGATGGGCATGCTCGGCCCGACCCTTCCGGCGGAATACGGCGGCGCCGGCCTCAGCTACGTTGCCTACGGCCTCGTCGCGCGCGAGGTGGAGCGCGTCGATTCGGGTTTCCGCTCGATGATGAGCGTGCAGTCCTCGCTCGTCATGCTGCCGATCTTCGTGTTCGGCACCGAGGAGCAGAAACGCAAGTACCTGCCGCGGCTCGCCAGCGGCGAATGGATCGGCTGTTTCGGCCTCACCGAACCCGACCACGGCTCCGACCCCGGCAGCATGGAAACGCGGGCCCGCAGCGTTGCCGGCGGCTATGCGTTGACGGGCAGCAAGACCTGGATCACCAATTCGCCCATCGCCGACGTCTTCGTCGTCTGGGCCAAGAACGACGCCGGCGCGATCCGCGGCTTCGTGCTGGAGAAGGGGATGAAAGGCCTGACGGCGCCGGCGATCCACGGCAAGATGGGCTTGCGCGCGTCGATCACCGGCGAGATCGTCATGGACGAGGTCTTCGTGCCCGAGGAGAACCTGTTGCCGACGGCCGAGGGATTGAAGGGGCCGTTCACCTGCCTCAACGCGGCGCGCTACGGCATCGCCTGGGGCGCGCTCGGTGCCGCCGAGGACTGCTGGTTCAGGGCGCGCCGCTACGTGCTCGACCGCAAGCAGTTCGGCCGTCCGCTCGCCGCCAACCAACTGGTGCAGAAGAAACTCGCGGACATGCAGACCGAGATCGCGCTGGGGCTGCAAGGCTGCCTGCGGCTCGGGCGCCTGAAGGATGCCGGCCAGGACGCCCCCGAGATGACTTCGCTCCTGAAGCGCAACTCATGCGGCAAGGCGCTCGACATTGCCCGCGCGGCGCGCGACATGCACGGCGGCAACGGCATCTCCGACGAGTTCGGTGTCGTCCGCCACATGCTCAACCTCGAAGTCGTGAACACCTACGAGGGTACGCACGACATCCATGCGCTGATCCTCGGGCGGGCGCAGACGGATATTTCCGCGTTCTGATTGGCGGCGGACTTCACTCTGGTGCGTCCGCACCGGTATCGTGCTTGCCGCAGGATTTCCTGCGGGGCAGTCGCCGAGTTGGACTGAGCCAGCCGGTGGCTGCTGCGGAGAGATAGGGAAACACCGCGCCCAGCGTAATCAGCGAGAAAAGTTCGTCCCAGTCCATGATCGCCTCCAATTTCGTACTGCACGGCCTTCGATAAGCAAAGGCGGTGCCATAGTCGGGCGAGGAATCTCGGCAGGCGGCGCTGACGCCGCAACCGTTCTATCATCTGATTTTGCAAGGAGGCCTGCCATGACCGCTTCCCCCTACCAGGCCGTTGTTTCGGCGCCGACGTTTTCGCTCGGCGTCCGCTGCAACGACGACGAGATTCTCGCCATCGATTACCTTGAACCGCGCGCCGCCATGTTGGCAAACAAGGCGCCGAAATCGCCGCTGGCGAAGGAAGCCGTGCGCCAGTTGCGCGCCTACCTGCAGGATCCGACGTTCGAATTCGGCTTACCGCTGGCGCCCGCGGGCACCGTCTTCCAGCGCCGCGTCTGGGGAGGCATCGCAGCCATTCCTGCCGGCAGCACGAAGAGCTACGGCGAACTGGCGCAGGCCATCGGCAGCGCGCCGCGTGCGGTCGGCAACGCCTGCGGCGCCAACCCTTATCCTCTCGTCGTGCCCTGCCACCGCGTCGTCGCGGCCGGCGGCGGCCTGGGCGGCTTCGCGAGGCATCGCGGCGGCTTCCTGCTCGACGTCAAGCGCTGGCTGCTGGCACATGAGAGACGCTGACGCCGCGCTGCTCGACGAATTCGCGGACGCCCTCTGGCTCGCCGACGGTCTGGCGAAGAACACGCTGGCGGCCTACCGTTCCGATCTCGCGCTGTTCGCGGGCTGGCTCGCCGCGCACGG
>Ga0154359_1008_pt1 | contig 9922 bp, 10 predicted proteins | sample RifGroA2_FD_115887 | JGI IMG/M metagenome (GOLD analysis project Ga0154359, IMG submission 115887) | Rhodocyclales bacterium GWA2_65_20
CCGCTGCTGGACTTGATGCCAGATCGTGCCGCTTGCGGCAAGCGCCGCGCCCATCGCGGCGACGACGATCAGCAGCGCCACGAAAGCGAAGCCGCGCTGTCCGCACGCATGCATGGGAGCAGGCCGGCTTATTTGATGCCGACCAGCCGGACGTTGAACAGGAGCCTGAACGGCGTACTGTGCGCGATGGGCCGGCTAACGGTGGACGGCAACAGGGACAAGAAGCTCTCGCACAGCATCAGCAGGCGCACAGGGATAGGCACATAGATGCCCCTGGCGCCGAAGAAGGTCCGCACCTTCGAGAATCCAGCCTGTGTGAACAGCTTGCTCAGTTCTGAAACCGTATATTCCTTGAGGTGGAAACCCGTCGCTGTCGCGTCGAAGTATTTCGAGATGTCGTGAGGCCCAGTCAAGGCGTTGGGCGTGATGCAGATGTAAGCGCCACCGGCAATTAGGGCGCCGTGGATGTTGCGCAACTGCTCGAGCGCATCGTCGGGATGCAGATGTTCCATGAGCTGGTTGCTGTAGGCAACGTCTATACTGTCGCGTGGCACGGGAATGCTGCTGCCGTCGGAAAGGATTAGTTCGAAGTTGGCGGGGGTCGTCGCGGCTCGCGTGATTTCGGCGGAGACATCGATGGCGAGAACCCGTCGGGCGATTTCGGCGACACTGAATGACAGCGCACAGTCACCCGGTCCCACTTCGAGAAAGCAGGTGTGCGGCGTCAGGAAACGCCCGAGAAACCGCATCTGCGAACGTATCTCGCGCCGCCGCGCCTCGAGCGGCAATGCCTTGCTGGCCAGCAGCGGGTGAAGCGGCACGCGCCGGAGAATCTCATCGTTGAGCGAGGAATAAAGCTGGTGACGCTCCTGCCGGGAGGCGTTGCGCAGCCTGTTCGCCAGTTCCTTTTCAATTTCGTAATGTTCCCGCAACTGTTCCGGCGTCCGGCAGTTACCTTCCATTATCATTGCTTCCATCTGGGTTCTCCTGAAAAGTTGAGGTTTGCGCTGCGATTGCTCACCAGCTGCTGTAGGGCGTGCCATCCCTGCCGTTGCCTTGCGCCCCGCTCCTGACGTCCGCGACGCGGCCTTGGCGCGCGTCGGCCGGTGCCACGGCGACCCAGGTCCGGTCGCTGTCGGTGATCGGATCGGGAGGAATTCGCCGCAGATACTTGCGGTCGACGAGGTCCGCCAGCGCATTGGGATAGCGGCTGTTGTCGCCGTAGAACTTGTCGAGCGCATCGCGCATCTGGTGCAGGTTCTCGCGCAGCACCGTCTCCTTCGCCGCCTCGACGCGGCCGAAATAGCGTGGTACCGCCAGCGACGTCAGCACGGCGATGATCGCCATGACCACCAGCAGTTCGATCAGCGTGAAGCCGGTGGTCCGGCGCAGGCGGCCAGGGTCGATATCCATCGCGCTCACCATTGCCGGTAGGGGATGCCGTTGATGCCGGTATCGGGGCTCAGCGAATAAACGTCATAGACGTCGTCGCCCGGCCGCGGTTGATCGTACTCGCTGAGATAGCTGCGCTGCCCCCAGGTTTCTTCCGGCTTGAGCCTGGGATCGGCGAAGGGATCGCGCGGAATACGGCGCAGGAAATGGAGTGGCGCCGCCGTCGGGCTCTTGGCATCCTTGACGCCCGTCACCAGCAGCGCCAGCGTCTTCGGGTAGCCCGAATCGCCCTGTTGAATGACGATATGCCCGTCGTCGGCCGCCTGTTTGTAGGCGTCGAGCGCCTCGCGGATCTGGCGTAGCGCCGTGCGCAGTTCCGCTTCCTGGCCGCGCTTCACGGTGAGTTCCTGCAAAGGCAGGGCCAAGGTCGAGAACAGCGCGATCAGCGCGAGCGACACCATCAGCTCGATCAAGGTGAAGCCGCGCGCAGGGACGATTTTCATGGCGTCACCGCCGCTGCGGGCTTGTTTTCGACCGCGTCGCCGCCCTTGGTCTGGATCGGGGAGCGCAGGCGCGGATCGTTCTCCGTGCCGGACCAGAACTCGCCCGGCACTTGCGACGGCGGCACGAGTCCGCGCACGATGCGCGGCGTGACCGAGAGCACGAGTTCGGTTTTTTGGTTGTTGTTGCTCTCGCTCGCGAACAGGCGGCCGATGATGGGCAGCAGGCTCAGGCCGGGGAAGCGGCTGGCGGTTTTCTTGTCGTCGTCGTTGATCAGTCCGCCCAGGATCTGGGTCTCGCCATCCTTGAGGCGCAACACGGTCGAGGCGTTGCGGCTGCCGATCTGGTAGGAGACGGTGCCGGCCTTGCTGACGATTTCCTTGACGACGGAACTGACTTCGAGAGCCAGCTTGATCGAAATCTCGTCGTTCGGGAAGATGGTGGGCTCCACCTCCAGTTTCAGCCCGACGTCCACGTATTGGACGTTTTCCGAAACGAATCCGGTCGATGTCGCAGTGGTGGTTATCACGGGCACGCGGTCACCGATCCGGATCATGGCTTTTTCCCGGTTATGGGTGCGGATGCGCGGATTGGCGAGCAGATTGCCCACGCTCGCATCGTCCTGGAGATTGATGATGAGCGGAGAAATGGTGGCCCCGATCTTGTTGGAAGTAAGGTTGCGCAGATCGTGGAGCGTCACCGAGCCGCCCGTCGTGGCGGGCAGCGGCGCCAGCGTTAGTTGATTCGGAAACTGGATGCCCAGGTCGGCCAGCTGCGAACGCGTGATCTCGACCACGGCCAGTTCGAGCATGACTTCCGGCTGGGCGACGTCCTGCGTGACGACGAGGCGCTCGGCGAGCTGAATCGTGGCCGGCGTATCGCGCATGATCAGCAGGTTGAGCTTGTCATCGGCGAAGACGTTCTTCAGCTTGAGCACCGACGTCAGCATGGCCATGACCTGCTTGGCTTCGGCGTTGGCCAGGAAGAAGTTCCTGACGACCAGTTCCTGATGGTCGCCCTGCTTGGCCGCGGTATCCGGATAGATCAGCAGCGTCGCGTCGTTGAGCACGCGCTGCTTCAACTGGTGCGTCGTCAGTATCACGTCGAGGGCTTCCGCGACCGAGACCGCGCGCAGGAAGACGGTGACCGTGAGGTTGGGCGGGACATCCTTGTCGAGCACGAAGTTCAGGCCGCTGTGGCTCGACAGCGCCTCCAGCACTTGTTTGATATTGGCATCGCGGAATTCGAGCGTCGCCGGTTTCTGGAACGACTTGCGCAGCGTGGCCGAGATGACCTGGCTGCGGCCGGACTTTTCCTCGATCGACTGGTGCAGCGCACGCGCTTCCGCCTGGCCTGGGTTTTCCTGGAGCACCTGGGCGACCTTGCGCTCGGCCGCGTCCAGGTCGTTGGCACCGAGCAGGGCTTTCGCCTCGTTGAGCAGCGCGCCATGCCGTCGCGCCTGTTCGACCCACGCCAGTCCGGCGACGCCGTCGGGATTGCCGCCATCCAGCGTTATGACGCGGCGATAGAGGGTCTCGGCCGCATCGAGGCGGCCGGCGGATTTTTCCTGCTGCGCCTCGGCCAGCAGGCGGCCGGCGATGCGCTTCTTCGCATTCTCGTGGGCGAGGCGGTATACCGGGTTATCCGGCGCCTCCCCGGCGGCCTGTTCCAGCTTGGCCAGGCCTTCCTCCTGTCGGCCTTGCGCAAACATTTCCATGCCCTGCCGATGCGCGGCGTCCCCGGCGCAGCCGGCCAGCACCAGGAGGATGGCCGCGCTCAGCCATCGCCGGGATGCGGCTAAGAGTCGTAGTGGGTTCATGTCTGGTCACCGATAGCAAGCGCCTGGCTGACGTTCATCGGCCGGTAGCGAAAGAGCAATTGCCCGTTTTCATACTTTTCGAGACGGTAGTTCTCGCCGATCGAGTCGCCGACCCTGACCACGAGAACCCGTGTCCCGTCCGACAGCATGAATGCGATTTTCTTGCCCGGTTCGGCGATGCGTCCGAGGAAGCTGAAGGGCAGCGGCGGCGCCTGGGGCGGCGGCGGCGTGGTGTCGACCGGCGGCGGAGGCGGCTCCCAGGTCTTGACGGCAAAGATATCGGCGATCATTTCCGCAGTTGCGGGCTGTGCCTCGATGACGCGCTCATCCCGCCCGCGGCCGGCGAAGCCGTAGGACAGGCGCACCTGCGCCGCCACCGCCGCGTCGCCCGCTTGCGAACGTTGCAGGCTCAGTTCGTCCAGGGAGGCCGCCGCCGTCAGCCTCAAGGCATCGCGCAGGTAGGAGCGCAGCGCGGGATAGCCGACCTTCAGCGGCATGCTGACCTCCAGGCGGCGCGGCCCATCCTTGTCCTTGATCTGATAGGCGGTGCGCTCGACGGCGACGCCGTGCTTGTTCGCGAGCGTATTCAACTGTCGCAGCAGTTCCGGCGCCTCGATCAAGCCCGGCAGAGCCTGGCCCGTTCCCGCCTCCTGCGCCGGAGCGGCAGCAGCGCGATTGGCAGCCGCCGTCGCGACGAGTTGCGCCTCTTCGCTTTCGAGGCTCGCCAGTTCGGCCCGCACCGGTGCGACATTGCCGAAATAGAAGGACAGGCAGAACAGCAGCAGTCCGAGACCGGCGATACCCGGCAGGCCCAGTTTTTCGAGAATCGCGGTTCTCATCGCTACGCTCCGCGCCACTCGGTGACCAGCGTGAATCTGACCGGACGCCGCGGATGTTCCATGACGACCTGCGACTGCGTCAGGCGCGTATTCGCGATCGCCGTGGCCGCTTGCAGGCGTTTCAGGTAGTCGAGCGAGGCATCGAGGTTCTTCGCTTCCGCCGTGATGCGGATTTCGGTGGCGCCGGGTTCGAGCCCGAGCAAGGTCACGGAGTCATCGCCAGCGGCTTCGAGGGAAGCGAACAGCGCTTCCCAACTGGCGGCCGAATGCGCGGTTGCGGCTTGCGCGCCGGACAAGGGACTGCCGGCCGCCTCCGCCAGACGCTGCCGCTCCACATCGCGCTTGAGCCGCGCCACCCGATGCTGGAGGTCGTCGAGTTCCGCCACGACGCTGAAGTAGTCGGCCAGCAGCACGGCGGTCGCGATCAGGCCCGCGGCCAGCAGCAGCGCTCCGGCGCGCCGCCGCCCGGGTTCCGGCCGCTGGTAGTCGAGCCAGAGGCGCCGCATCACACCAGGCCCCAGACGGCCAGGCTCGATATTTCGTCGAAGCCGGGAAGGCGCGGCGGTTCGATCCGTCTGTGGCTCCAGAAGGAACCGGCCGGAACGCGGGCCGCCGCGGTCAGGTCGCAGAGCCAGAGTATGCCGCCGGGCTGGCGTGCGTTCAGTTCGCCCTCTTCCAGCAGCAGCTCAGGCAGGATGTTGCCGTCGCCGGCGCGGCTGTCGACGTACTTCCACTGGCCGTTCTCGACGTAAGCCAGGGTGATCCGCCCGGGTTCCACCAATGCCAGGCAGCCGACCGACTTGCCGATCTCGTCCCGCACCCGGTTGAAGACGGGCATCAGGCTGGGCTGGATCGAATACAGCCGGCCGCGATCGCCGCAGACCTTGCGCAGGGCGGCCAGCAGGCTGCGCGGGACGCCGCAGGCCAGCGCCCGCGCGTCGCCGGCGGCGGGACTGACGCGCAGTTCCCAGTCGCGGGCAAGATCGCCGAAGGTGTCGCGGAACACGGCCTCGGCCAGCGCCTGCCGCGCCGCCGCCGTCAGGGCGCGTCCCGCGGGAGGCAACAGGGCATGGCGAACGTAATGGCCCGAGAGGATGACCTCGATATCGCGTCCCCGCCACGCCGGCTCGGCAAGCAGGGTTTCAAGGGCATCGATGCCCTTGTCCCACTGGGCGGCGTTCTGGCCTTGCAGCAGGACCGCATGCCGGTCCTGCAGGCGCGGGCGCAACAAGCCTCCCAGCCATAGGGCCGACAGCCGTTCGGGCGAAAGGCCGACAACGATGCGTTCATGCCACAAAAGTGACACGGTTGATTTCCTCCAGCGTCGATTCGCCGCGGCGCACCAGGTCGAGCGCGGCATCGCGCAGCGGGCTCATGCCGCCGCGCGCCGCTTCCTCGCGCAGGCGGCGCAGGGGCGCGGCGGCGACGATCATTTCGCGCAGGTCGTCCGTCAGTTGCAGCAGCTCCGCGATCGCCTTGCGACCCTTGTAGCCGGTGCCGCGGCACTGGGCGCAACCGCGGCCCTTGCGGAAGAGGTAGCCCTGCGCCACCGCCGGGCTGATGCCGGAATCGACGAGCAGATTGTCGTCGGGCACGTCGACCACACTGCAATGCGGACAGTTGATGCGCACCAGGCGCTGGGCGAGGATGCCGTTGATGGCCGAGACGAAACTCTGCGGCGCTACGCCCATATGGAGGAAGCGGCTGATGACGTCCAGCGCGTTGTTGGCGTGCACCGTGGTGAATACCAGGTGGCCGGTCAGCGCCGACTGGACGGCGATCTGCGCCGTCTCGGCGTCGCGGATCTCGCCGACCATGATGGTGTCCGGATCGTGGCGCAGGATCGAGCGCAGGCCGCGGGCAAAACTGAGACCCTTCTTCTCGTTGACCGGGATTTGCAGCACGCCGGGCAACTGGTATTCGACCGGATCCTCGATGGTGACGATCTTGCCGCGGCCGCTGTTGATTTCGCTGATCATGGCGTAGAGCGTGGTGGTCTTGCCGCTGCCGGTGGGGCCGGTGACCAGCAGCATGCCGTAGGGCTCGCGCGCCAGGCGCCGCAGCGTGCGCATGAACTCGCCCTCGAACCCCAGGCTGTCGAGGGTCAGGCTCGTCATCTGCTCGGTCAGCGCCTGTTTGTCGAGAATGCGCAGCACCGCGTCCTCGCCGTGGATGCTGGGCATGATGGAGACGCGGAAGTCCACTTCCCTGCCGTTGATGGACACCTTGAAACGGCCATCCTGGGGAACGCGTCTTTCCGCGATGTCGAGTTCGGCCATGACCTTGATCCGTGAAATCACCTGTTCAGCCGTCTGGCTGCCCTTGGGTTCGGTCACCGTCGACAGCACGCCGTCGAGACGGTACTTGACGCGCAACCCTTCCGTTGTCGATTCCAGGTGAATGTCGCTCGCCCGGGCTTTATACGCATCGTAGAGAGTGGAATTGGTGAGCCGTACGATGGGGCTATGCTCCATTTGGATGGTGTCCAGGCGCAGCACCTCGACGCCGGCGCCGGCGGCGGACTGCTGCTCCGCCGCATAGGCGGGCAGCGCGTCCATGGCGCGCATCGTCTCGCCGTGGCGGGCGAGGACGGCGGCGATATCGCCGCCGAGAGCGAAGCGCAGCGTGAACGGACGGCGCAGGAAAGCGTCCGCCCAGGGCATGATCCCTTGCGCCGAAGCCTTGTCGGCCACCAGCAGCAGCCTGCCGACCTCGTCGATCATGGCGATGCATTGCCGCGGCGCGGCTTCGGCATAGGGCAGTATGTCGAAGGCGGGCGTCAGCGCGTAGAGCTGGTCGATAGTCAGCGGCGGCAACTCGGCGCGCTCGACCGCCCTGCGATCCACCCGCAGCCCCCGCCTGTCCTGACGCATCGCTCTCCGGTCGGACTCCCACGCCTTGGCGGCGGCGCTTGCGTAAGTTTCTCCGGTGTTCATTGCACGCTCCCGGCCAGTTCGAAAATCGGCATGTACAGCAGCACCACGATGAAGGCGATGAACAGCCCGATGGTCAGCATCAGCAGCGGTTCGAACAGGCGCGAGAACCAGTCGGCCCAGCGCGAGGTTTCCTCGTCGTGGAAATCGGCGATGCGTATCATTTTTTCGCCCATGTCCCCGGCCTTCTCGCCGATCTTGAGCAGGTCGCTGGCCACGGGCGGCGCCAATCGAGCTCGATCCATCGCCTCGGACAGGGCCACGCCGCCGCGAATCTCGATCAGCGCCCGATCCAGCGCGATCCGCATTTCCTCGTCCAACAATTCCCGCGCCATGCCGAGCGCGGTGACGACCGGAATGCCGCCGTGCAGCAGCAGCCCCAGCGTCCGGTAGAAACGGGCCAGGGCATAGTTGCGGAAGCGCTCGCGCACGGCCGCCAGCGCCTTCCAGCCGAGCAGCCAGCGCAACAGGCTGCCCCAGCCCAGCTTTCTGCGCCGGAAGACGGCGACCACCGCGGCGGTCAATGCCGCCAAAGCCACCAGGATTTGCAGGCCGTGGTTTTCTATCACGGCGCCCCATTGCAGCAGGAGCCTGGACATGAAGGGCAGGTTGCTGCCGAAATCTTCGTAGACGCGGCTGAAGCGCGGCACCACATAGGTCATCAGGAACAGGATGACCAGGCCGCCGACGCCGAGCAGCAGCGCCGGATAGATCGCCGCCGCGACCACGCGTTTTTTCACCGCGTCCATGCGGCCGCGATAGTCGATGAAACGGGCCAGCGCGCCGCCGAGATCCCCGGTCTGCTCGCTGGCGGCGGTCAGCGCCAGGTACAGCGGCGGAAAGACCGCCGGATATTCCCTGAGCACCGCGGAGAAGGACTTGCCCTCGCGCAGGCGGCTGATCAGAGCTTCCATCAGGCGGCGTTTCCCACCGGCGGACTCCTTGCGCGACAAGGCGCCCAGGCTCTCGATCAGAGAGAGCCCGGCATCGAGCAGCGAACGTAGTTCCTGGCTGAACAGCAGCAGGTCGAACGGCGTCTCCTTGCGCCGCCACAGGCTCCAGCGCCCTATCTCCCGGATCGAGACGACTTCGAAACCCTGCTCGCCGGTGCTGTGGCCGGCCTCTTCGGCACTGGCCGCCTCCACCCGCAGGGAGGTCACTCCGTCTCCGTGCCGATACGCCGTGATTTCGAAGCGCATGGCCGATCACCAATTGGTGATGTCGGCATCTTCGCCGCTGCCGCCCGCAACGCCGTCCCGCCCGTACGAGTAGAGGTCGAACTCGCCATGCTCGCCGGGGCTCTTGTAGACATAAGACCGGCCCCACGGGTCGGGGGGGATGGCCTTCTTGAGGTAAGGGCCGGCCCACCTGACGGCTCCGCCCGGCTGCGCCATCAGGGCATTGAGCCCCTGCTCGCTCGAAGGATAGCGGCCGACATCGAGCCGGTAGGTGTCGAGCGCCTTTTCCAGGCCGTCGATCTGGGCGCGCGCCGTCTTGACTTCGGCCTTGCCGATCTGGCCGAAATACTTCGGCCCGACGTAACCGGCGAGCAGGCCGATGATCGCCACGACCACCAGCAGTTCGAGCAGAGTGAAACCGCCGCGCCTCCTCACCGGAAATGTCCTCCTATTTCACGCTCACGATATTGACCCTGTTAACCTGGAAATACTGCTGATCAGAAACGAGCTTCAACACGTGCTTGCCGGCCGTGAGGGCGATGGCCGGGGTGCGGATCCACCTGAAAGCGCTCAAGCGGCCAGTCACCGGAACAAGCAGCGAACCGGTCGCCTTGACGCCGTCGACCTCGAGATGGAACGCGGCGGTGGGCCAAATATCGTTGGCGAGCCGCAACTGGACGCTATAGTTGCCGCTGCTGGCGACATTGATCGTGTAGTTCAGCCACTCGCCGGCCTCGAAACCATAGACGACGTAGCCGCCGCCCTGCGGGTCGGCCGAGGCGGTGAGGTCCACCGCTTCAGTGGTCCGATAAACCCCGCCGCGATTTTCCGGCGTCGTGTCGTGATAGGCGACGCCCTCGCCGCCCTTATCGAAGTTCTCCGCCTCGAAGCGGCCGGGAATCGCTATCGGTGTGCCGGTATAAGGCGTGCCGGTATAGCCCGATGGTGGCGTTGGCGTTGGCGTTGGCGTTGGCGTCGGAGCTGGAGTTGGAGTTGGAGTTGGAGTTGGAGTTGGAGTTGGAGTTGGAGTTGGAGTTGGAGTTGGCGTTGGCGTCGGCGTTGGCGTCGGTGTTGGCGTCGGTGTTGGCGTCAGAGTCGGGGTCGGAGTCGGAGTCGACGCCACGACATTGGCATTGACGCCGAACTGCATGGCGGGCGTTCCGGCTTCGTGGGCGCCGACGTCCGGCCCAGCGCCAAGGTAGCCGTCGTTGAAGTTCGCCAGGCGCGCGCCTTTGTCATAACCCGGGCTATTCGAGGCGA
>Ga0154359_1013_pt5 | contig 9740 bp, 10 predicted proteins | sample RifGroA2_FD_115887 | JGI IMG/M metagenome (GOLD analysis project Ga0154359, IMG submission 115887) | Rhodocyclales bacterium GWA2_65_20
GCACCTGGTCTTCGAGCAGCGAGGGTGCGGCGAGGTTCTCGTGGCCGGAAACGATATTCGTCAGGCAGGTGCAGCAATCGCCTTCGCGGCAACCGTAGGTGATGCCGGCGCCGACTTTTTCCGAGATTTCGATCAGGCGGGTGCCGGCCGGCACCGTGACCGTGACGCCGACATCCTCGAACGTGACTTTCGCTTTGGTCATGACGCCTCCTCAGTCCAACTCGGCGACTGCCCCGCAGTGATTGCGAGGCCCGGCGCCGTCCGCGCCGTGACCCTGGCAGCGGTGCGGGCCGTCGGCCCCTTCCTCGCCGTGGCGGCAGGCTTCGAGGTTGTCGTCGAACGGTGCGCCGGCCAGGCCGATCCAGGCATGGATCGCCGCCGCGTCGAAACCCGCGCGGCGCACGCCAGCCACCTCCAGCAGCGGACGCCGGATCAACAAGGGATGGGTCTGCAGCAGGGCGAGTGCCGTCGCCTCGTCGAATTCCTCGGGCACGATCTCGCCGCATTTCACGGCGGGCGCATTGCGGTTGAACCACTGCGCCACCGGCAGGGCATCGAAGAACGACAGCAACTGCATGCGCGTCCAGCGGGTGCGCAGCAGATCCTTCGCCACAACGGTATGGCCGGCGGCCTCCAACAACGCCCTTTGGCGGGCATTGCCGGAGCAGCCCGGCTTTTCGTAAAACACGACTTCAGCCATGCGGAATACTCCTAGCGGGCGGCGATCTCCGCCTGTACGGTCGCCCAGCGGGCGGGTGGAATGCCGGTGAGCGAACCCGGCGGATTCATCGGCGCGTTCAATTCATCGACGATGGCGCCCTCGATCGGGCAGATCGCCACGCATTGCGCATCGGCGAAGTCGCCGACGCATTCGGTGCACTTGTCGGTGTCGATGAGGAAGTGCGGTTGCGCCGCGGCGATGGCCCGGTTCGGGCACAGCGGCTCGCAGGCCCAGCAGTTGACGCAGCTCTCGATGATTTCCAGGGCCATCATGCCTCCGTAGGGCCGTCCCAAGGAGGCATGCGCCCCCCTGTGGGGGGCAGCGAGCAGGTTCTGCGAGCGTGGGGGGCCATGGTTATGCACGCTTCCTTTCCGCCGCCGGCGCCGCGAGCCGGCCGGCCGCCAGCATGCCGCGCCACACCGCCATGACGGCGTCCTCGATGGGCTCCAGCGCATGCTCGCCGTCGGGCTTGATGCCGGCCGCTTCGAGCTGGCCCCACGGCTCGTAGCCGATCTTCGAACACAGCACCGCCTCGCAGCCGGCAAGCGCGCGGATGGTCTTCGCCAATACCGATTCCCCATCGCCGCAGGTTTCGTCGCCGCCGCAGTAGAGATCGGTCTTGCGGATGCCCACGAGCCTGGCGCCGGCCGCCGTCGCCTCGTAGATCAGGAACTCCCTGGCGTGGCCGAAATGCTCGTTGATGACGCCCTGCCCCTTGCTCGCCACGGCCATCAAAACCGGACGCCCCGCTGCCGCCTTGACGGGCCGGTGCAAGGTCACCACCTGGGTCGCCGCCGCAGCCGGCGCATGCGCCTGCGCGCGCCTGGCTTCGAGTTCCGCCGCGACCTTCGCCCGCAAGGCGACGCGGCGGGCCATGGCGGCCGCGTGGTCGATTTCCATCGCCGCCACCTTGTCCATGGTGAACTCGGCGCCGCGGTCCTCGCCCAGCATGCCCACCGCATCGGCGCGGCACTGGCGGCAGTGCCGCATCATGTTCATGTCGCCCTCGCAGGCGTCCTGGAGATTCTTCAGCTCTTCCGGCGACGGGCTGCGCTGGCCCATGACGCCGTAGAAGGTGCCGTGCTCGGCCTCGGCGATCAGCGGCATGACGTTGTGCAGGAAGGCGCCCTTCGCCTTGACGATCTTCGACACCTCCTGGAGGTGCGCGTCATTGACGCCGGGGATCATCACCGAATTGACCTTGACCAGGATGCCGCGCGCCACCAGCATCTCCAGGCCCTTCTGCTGCTGTTCGATCAGGATTGCCGCGGCGGCGCGGCCGTGGATGCGCCGGTTCTTCCAGAAGATCCACGGGTAGATCTTGGCGCCAACATCGGCGTCGACGCAGTTGATGGTGATGGTGACGTGTTCGATGTTGTGCTGCGCCAGTTCATCCACGCATGCGGGCAGCGCGAGGCCGTTGGTCGAGACGCAGAGTTTTATGTCGGGCGCCTTGTCGGCCAGCATGCGGAAGGTGGCGAAGGTGCGCGCCGGATTGGCGAGCGGATCGCCCGGCCCGGCGATGCCGAGCACCGACATCTGCGGAATCGCCGCCGCCACCGCCAGCGTCTTCTTCACCGCCTGCTCCGGCGTCAGCAGCTCCGACACGACGCCGGGGCGCGACTCGTTGGCGCAGTCGTACTTGCGGTTGCAGTAGTGGCACTGGATGTTGCAAGCCGGCGCCACGGCGGCGTGCATGCGCGCGAAGTGGTGATGCGCCTCTTCGGAATAGCAGGGATGGTCCTGCACCTTGCGGCGGATGTCGTCCGGCAGGCCGTTCATCTGCTGCGCCGTCGAGCCGCAACTGCCGGCGCTGCATCCGCCAGCCGCAGCCGGGGCGACCGGGTGGCCGATCACGGGAAGGTCCACGTTGTTCTCCGCGAAGTGTGTCTGGCCTCCTTTCAGCAATGCCCGTGCCAGCGCCGTGACCCAGCGCTAAGTCCATGAAACATGATGGATAAGCTCTCCCGTGCGCATTGCGGCTGTCGCAAACCTCACACCGGCGCCGCAATATTCCGACCCAGCTGTGTGCGGTAGCGAACAGAGCGCCGGCGGGTTCCGCCGCATTGTGACGATACGCGACCTTGCGACCGTTTTGTGAAAGACCCCATGATGTCCACGCGCCTTCTTGCTGTTGGGGCAGCCGCGTACCTCGGCATGGCCGGCTGCGCGACAGCGCCGACGGAAGATCGGGCGCGCATACTCGATATTCCTCTGGCCTCCACCTATTCGGATATCGCCTTCACGATGACCACCGCTTCCAGGCAGGACATGGCCTGCGACGAAAACACGAACTGCCCGACGCCCGACAGCGACGCCGCAACGCGCTTTGCCCGGCAAGTGCAGCGGGTCGCCGCCGCTTTGCAGGCGGGGGCGCAGCAGTTGTATCCGGATCTGGCGCAGCGCGTGCCGGACCTGGACGACGGCCGTTTCGACGTCTATGTCGTCGCGGGCGACGAGCCGGGCAGCGCTTCCTGCGCCAGCGGCCGAATCGCGCTCAACGCGGCGCTCGGCGCCTGGCACCCTTATGACGCCTGGCTGGCTTTCGTCATCGCACGCGAAATGGGCCATGTGATCGCGCGCCACCACGAGGAAAACTCGGCCGCCGGCATCACCACTTCGGTGATCATGAACATTCTGATCCCCGGCAGCAGCTTGCTGAAGAACGCGTTGTCCGCGGGCGGGTCGAGAATTGCCGCCGCCAGCAAGCGGGGCGTGCAGGCACTGGAAGCCGATGCCATCGCGCTCGCCCTGCTCAAGGAGGCGGGCTTCGGCCTGCGCGACGTCGCCGTAGCCCTGCTCATCGCGCCGGCCTTGCCCGACGACGACGCCTGGTCGATAAATTTCAGGAAATCGTCCACCCATCTCCTTGCCGAAGCCCGCGCTGCGGAGTTCGCAGTTGCATCGGTCATGCGGGCGGCGCAAGTCCGGCGCAAACCCGCCCAACATCCCGGCTTTGCAGTCGAGTCGAACTGACCGACCCGGCAGCGGGTTTAGAATCATGCGTCCGGGTTTTTCGGGAATTGCCGGGAGGCTGACCGTGGTAGCCCCAAAAATTTACCTTGCTCGGGTGGTGGCGAAGCTCAATGCATTCTTTGGGCGCGGGCTGGTCGTGTCGATGAGCATCATTCTGCTCACCGGCCTGGCGCTCGGCGCGGCGGTTCTGCTGTTCCTGAATTCCGCGGCGCCCACTACCATCACCATCACCAGCGGACCCGACGGCAGCGTTTCCCAAAGGAATGCCGAGAAATACAGGAAAATTCTCGCGAGAGAAGGCGTCACGCTGAAAATACTTCCCTCGGAGGGTTCCGCGGACAACTTCAAGCGCTTGTCCGACCCCAAGGTCGCCGTCGACGTCGGGTTCGTGCTCGGCGGCGAAGTCAAGGGAGCCAACATCGACAACCTGGTTTCGCTGGGGAGCGTTTCCTACCAGCCGCTCATGATCTTCTATCACGGCAAGACCAGGAACCTGCTTTCAGACTTCAAGGGCCAACGGCTGGACATCGACCGGGAAGGCAGCGGCACGCATTCCCTGGCACTCACGCTCCTCAAGGCCAACGGCATCGAGCCGAACGACGGCACCACCCTGGTGAACTCCTACTCGGGCGATCCGGTGCGGGCATTGCTGGAGAATCGCATCGATGCCGTTTTCCTCATGGGCGACTCCGCCTCCACCGACTCGATGCGCCGCTTGCTGCGCACGCCGCAGATCAAGCTCTTCAATTTCACCCAGGCCGACGGCTACAGCCGCCGCATCCACTATCTGAACAAGCTGGAACTGCCCAAAGGCTCGCTCGACTTCGGCAAGAACATCCCCGCCGAAGACCTGAACCTGGTCGGCCCCGCGGTGGAACTCATCGCCCGCAACACGCTGCATCCGGCGCTCTCCGACCTGCTGCTCGAAGCGGCGCGCGAAGTGCATGGCCGTCCCGGCATCTTCAGAAAACGCGGCGAGTTTCCGGCGCCGCAGGAGCACGAATTCCGCATCAGCCCGGACGCCAGCCGCTACTACGCATCCGGCAAGACTTTTCTCTACCGCAGCTTCCCGTTCTGGATCGCGAGTCTCATGGCGCGCGCACTCGCGGCCCTCGTGCCGGTTGCCCTCTTGCTGATACCTGCGCTGCGGATCGCCCCGGCCATTTACCGCTGGCGCATCGAATCGCGCATTTACCGCTGGTACCGGGCATTGCTGGAACTCGAACGCGACGCCTTCAAGCCTTCGGCCGATCCCGGGAGGCGCGACGAATTGCTGCGGCACCTGGACCACATCGAAAACACGGTCAACAAAATCACCGTGCCGGCTTCCTTCGGCGATCTTTTCTACGGGCTGCGCGGACATATCGGTTTCGTCCGCAAGAGCCTGCTTTCCCAACAGGCGTTCATGCCGCCCGAATCGAATGCGGCGGCCGGCGATCACGGCGGCAGCGCCGCGACGTGACCGGACCTCAGAACTGCTTGACCTCGATGTCCAGCGTCTGGATGCGGTAGGCGATCTGGCGCGGCGTCATGCCGAGCAGGCGCGCGGCGCGGGCCTGCACCCAGCCGGCCTGCTCCAGGGCGGCGATGACGCGGGCGCGCTCGTCGGGATTGGCATCGGCCGCATCGGCAGCCGCCGGCCCCGACGTTGCTCCCGGCGGCGTCCCCGGCGTTGCGCCCGTCACGGGCGGCGGCGCGACGAACGCGGCGGCCGGCGCCGGCGCCTCGCGCTGGCGGTCGATGCGGATCAGCTCGGCCTCGATGGTGCCCGACTCGGACATCACCGCGGCGCGCTCCAGGCAGTTTTCCAGTTCGCGCACGTTGCCGGGCCAGTTGTACTGCGTCAGGCGGCGCACCGCGGCTTCGGTCAGCGCCAACTGCCGGCCCTGCATTTCGCCGATGCGGCCCGCCAGGTAGCGCGCGAGTTCGGGCACGTCCTCGGGCCGCTCGCGCAGCGGCGGCAGCCGGATCGGCATGACGTTGAGGCGGTAGTAAAGGTCTTCGCGGAAATTGCCGCCATCGACGGCGGCCTCCAGGTCGCGGTGGGTGGCGGCGATGACGCGCACATCGACCTTGAGCGTGCGGCCGCCGCCGACGCGCTCGAACTCGCCCTCCTGCAGCACGCGCAGCAGCTTGGCCTGGAAGGCCGGCGAGATTTCGCCGATCTCGTCGAGGAACAGCGTGCCGCCGTTGGCCGCCTCGAAGCGGCCCTGGCGCGCGGCGACGGCGCCGGTGAAGGCGCCCTTCTCGTGGCCGAAGAGCTCGGATTCGAGCAGGTTCTCGGGCAGCGAGGCGCAGTTGAGGCGCACATACGGGCCGCGCGAACGCGGCGAGTGGTAGTGGATGGCGTTGGCGATGAGCTCCTTGCCGGTGCCGGTCTCGCCGCGCAGCAGCACCGTTGTATTCCACTTGGATACCATGCGCACCTGGTCGAAAACGCGGCGCATCGGGGCCGAGCGGCCGACGATGTTGTCGAAGCCGTACTGGTGGCGCACCGTGCGGCGCAGGCTGTCGCGCTCCTCGGCGAGGCTCTTCTTCTCCTGTTCGATGTCGAGCGAGAGGCGCACGCTGTGGCCGATCAGGTTGGCCACCATCTCGACGAAGCGCGTGCGCTCGGCCAGCAGGCCGTCGTCGGGGGTGTTCGGCTGCACCGCGAGCACGCCCCTGAGATTGCCGCCGAGATTGATCGGCGCGGCGATGAAGGGCAGGCGCCGGTCGTAGATGCCGATGCGGTTGAGGAAGCGCGGCTCGGCGCCCGCGGCGGCCAGCGCCACCGTGCGTTTCTCGTCGAGGATGAGACCAAGCACACCCTCGCCGGACTGATAGCGCACCGGCGCGGCAACTGCATCGTCCTGGCCGCTGACGGCATTGACGACGAGGTCGCCGCTTTCCGGGTCGAGCACCGTGACCATGCCGCGGCTCATGCCGGCCTGCTCGTCGAGCGTGCGCAGCACTTCGCGCAGGGTGTGGCGGAAGTCAAGCGAGCGCGACAGAATTTCGCCGACGCGATAGAGGGCTTCGAGCTCGATGCGGTGCAGCGCGGCGGGATTGGCGCTCATGCCTGCGTCCCCCTGCCGTGGGCCGGCAGCACGACGCGCACGCTACAGCCGCCCGACTCCGCCGGGTCGATCTCGATCACGCCGTCATGATCGGCGGCGACCTGCGCCGCCGCCGACAGCCCGGTGCCGAGGTGGCGACCGCCGGCTTTGCGCGTCGAGAAGAAGGGTTCGAACACCTTGAGGCGCAGCTCGGCGGGAATGCCGGGGCCGCTGTCCTCGACCCGCACCTCGACGCTGCTGCCGCCGCCGCGCGTGGTCACGTGCAGCTCGCGGCTCTTCCAGCCCTTGGTGTTCATGGCGTCGATGGCATTGTCCACCAGCGCTTTGAACATGGCGCGCAGCCGCCTGGCGTGGCCGTTCACCGAAGGCAGCACCGCCTGCGGCCGCCATTGCACCGTGATGCCGGCGGCCAGCATGCGGCCGGTGGTGAGGTCGAGCACGTCGCGCATGATTTCGTTGAGGTTCACCGCCGTCTGCGATTCCTGGCTGTGTTCGGGGATCGCGCCGCGCAGGTTCTCGACGGCGGCCTTGCCCGCGTCCAGCGCCTCGGTCAGGGCCGAGCCGGCCGGCGCGCAGCAGCCGCGCCGCTCGATGGTGCCCATCACCGAGGCCATGACGTTGATCGGCCCCTCGATCTGGAACACGGCGGCGGAAAGCGTCTCGCGCAGGCCGTCGATGCGGGCCTCCTCGGCCATCATGGCCTGGAGCGCCGCCATGCGCGTCTTCTCCTGCTCGGCGTGGCTGCGCGTGGTTTCCTTCGCCGCCAGCAGCAGGTAAAGCGCGCCGTCGCCGCGGGCATCCGCCCCGCCGTCCGCATGCCTGACCCAGGTGCCGGAACAGGAAAACCAGCGCGGCGCCCCGCGCGGCTCGATGCGGATCTCGCATTCGCTGAAGGCGTGGCCGCCCTCCCGTGCCGGGCCGAGACCATGACCGAGGCCGGCGCGCACGGCGTCGAGGATCAGGGCCGCCGGCTCGGCCATGCGCAGGTCGCCCATGAGCTTCTTGTATTCGTGATTGTCGAGCACCACCCGCTCGCCGCCGTCGAGCAGCGCAAGCACTATGGGCACCGAGTCGACCACCGACTCGATCAGCGATTTGCGATGAATAGCCGTCACAGGATTCTCCGAAAGTCCATGACCCCAATGCAGGTTTCGTGCCGATGCTTCCGCGAAGCTTCGCCGCGCTGTCGCATTTGCAGCAAGCTGTAGGACTTGCGACATGGCCGCCCCGCCGTCGGGCTGCCGGCGCGTGGCGGCGGAAACGCGCCGAAGTCCCGTTACGGTGCAGCTTTCCGGCGCGCCGCACAGTTTCGGGGCTCGCCGCGCCGGGAGTTGGCACGGATCGTGATAAGGACATGGCAAAGGCAACCGACACGACCATGACCGAATACCTCGTCCTGCTGATTTCGACCGCGCTGGTCAACAACGTGGTGCTCGTGAGGTTCCTCGGCCTGTGCCCGTTCATGGGCGTCTCCAAACGCGTGGACAGCGCGCTCGGCATGGGGCTGGCCACCGGCTTCGTCATCGTGCTCGCCGCCGCGGTGAGCTGGATCCTCGAACACTGGCTGCTGGCGCCGCTGGGCCTGGGCTACCTGCGCATCATGAGCTTCATCCTCGTCATCGCCGCCGTGGTGCAGTTCACCGAACTCGTCGTGCGCAAGATGGCGCCCGACCTCTACCAGATGCTCGGCATCTACCTGCCGCTGATCGCCACCAACTGCGCCGTGCTCGGCCTGCCGCTGATCAACGTGCAGGAGAAGCACAGCTTCGTCACCACCGTGGTCTACGACTTCGGCTCGGCGCTGGGCTTCACGCTGGCGCTGGTGATGTTCGCCGGGCTGCGCGAGCGCCTCGCGCGGGCAGCGGTGCCCGCCGCCTTCAACGGCGCGCCGATCGCCTTCGTGCTCGCCAGCCTGATGTCTCTGGCATTCATGGGCTTTTCCGGATTGAACTTCAAGTGATCGCCGCCGTCCTCAGCCTGACTCTCCTCGGCGCCGTGCTCGGCCTGATCCTCGGCGTCGCCGCGCGCAAGTTCGCCGTCGCGACCGATCCGCTGATCGGCGCGATCGAGGCGCTGATGCCGGGCTCCAACTGCGGCCAGTGCGGCATGCCCGGCTGCGCCGGCGCGGCGCGGGCCATCGCCGCGCGCGAAGCGGCCGTCACCTGCTGTCCGCCCGGCGGCAAGGGTCTGGCCGCGGCGCTCGCCGCCAAGCTCGGCATCACGCTCGACCTCACCGCCGTCATCGATGAAGGCCCGAAGCTGGCCGAGGTGCGCGAGGAAATCTGCATCGGCTGCTGCCGCTGCCTCAAGGTCTGCCCGACCGACGCCATAGTCGGCGCCGCCAAGCAGATCCACAACGTCATCCGCGAGGCCTGCACCGGCTGCGGCAACTGCGTCGAGCGCTGCCCGACCGAGGCCGTGACCATGAAGCCGGTGCCGGTCACGCTGCAACACTGGGTCTGGCCGAAGCCGTCATTGGCACCGGCCTGCGGGGCAGTCGCCGAGTTGGACTGAGGGGACGAGGATGGGACTGATGGAAAAATTCCTGCACCTGCGCGCCATGCCGAGATGGGGCGTGCATCCCGATGACCACAAGCGCCCGGCCGCCGACGCGCCGTTGCGCACCCTGCCGCTGCCGGCCAAGCTCTACATGCCCTTGCAGCAGCATGTCGGCCAGCCGGCGCGGCCCATCGTGCTGGTCGGGCAGAAGGTATTGAAGGGCCAGTTGATCGCCGAACCGCAGGGCCGCATCTCGGCGCCGATCCACGCCCCGACCTCGGGCACGGTCGCCGCCATCGGCGAGATCACGGCGCCGCATCCGTCCGGCCTGCCGTTCAACGCCATCACTATTGCGTCAGACGGCGCGGATCTCGCCGCTGATGCCGACGTTGCGGCCGACCCGTTCGCGCTCGCGCCCGAGCAGATCACCGAGCTCGTCGCCGCCGCCGGCGTGGTGGGCCTCGGCGGCGCCACCTTCCCGTCAT
>Ga0154359_1184_pt1 | contig 9661 bp, 8 predicted proteins | sample RifGroA2_FD_115887 | JGI IMG/M metagenome (GOLD analysis project Ga0154359, IMG submission 115887) | Rhodocyclales bacterium GWA2_65_20
AGGAAGTCGGCACGCCGACCTGGGACGGCCTGCCGCTCGACCGCTACCTGTCGCTGCTCGACATGCTCAATCCCATGCACCGACTGTGGTCGGACGGGCACTGGAACAAGCTGACCGTCGCCCACGGCTGCTACTGGAAAAAATGCAGCTTCTGCGACGTCAGCCTCGACTACATCGGCCGCTACGACGCCGCCAGCGCCAAGGTGCTGGTCGACCGCATCGAGCAGATGATTGCCGAAACCGGCCACACCGGCTTTCATCTCGTCGACGAAGCCGCCCCGCCGAAAGCCCTGCGTGCCCTGGCCGAGGAGTTGCAGCGGCGCAACCTGGCCATTTCGTGGTGGGGCAACATCCGCTTCGAAAAATCCTTCACGCCGGAACTCTGCCTGCAACTCGCCGACAGCGGCTGCATCGCCATTTCCGGCGGCCTCGAAGTCGCCTCCGACCGCCTGCTCGAGCTCATGAAAAAAGGCGTCTCGGTCGATCAGGTCGCCCGCGTCACCCGCGCCTTCACCGATGCCGGCGTACTCGTCCACGCCTACCTGATGTACGGCTTCCCGACGCAAACTGTGCAGGACACCGTCGATGCCCTCGAATACGTCCGCCAGCTCTTCGCCGAGGGCTGCATCCAGTCCGGCTTCTTCCACCGCTTTACCTGCACCGTGCATTCGCCCGTCGGGCAGAACCCGGCCGAGTACGGCATCAAGCTGCAACCGCTGCCGCCCGGCAAATTCGGCAAGAACGACGTGCATTTCATCGACCCCACCGGCGTCGATCACGACCGCCTCGGCAAGGCGCTGAACAAGGCGCTCTACAACTACATGCACGGCATTTGCCTCGACCAGGATGTGCGCAGCTGGTTCGACGAAAAAGTACCGCGCCCGACCGTGGCGCGGCACCGAATTTCCAAGGCACTGTCAGGGCAGCCTTAACGCACCCAGAATCGAAACGATTTCCGCAAACAGCGGTCTGGCCGAAACATTTTCCTGCGCGCAATCAGCTTGCAGGGATTTCAATTTTTGGGCTTTTTTCCGGTTGACCGTGGAATCGGGGTCGAGCGCGGAAAACGCCAGCAATTCTTCGAGCAAACACGCGAACGCCCGCACCTCGATGCGCTGCAGGGCCAAGGCGACGAGCGGATCATCGGACGGCACGAACGAGGCCGCGCCGAAATCGCCGAGTAGCGCCTGCCCGTCGGCGCCATGCAGGATATTGTGGGCGTAGAGATCGCCATGCGTGATGCCCTGGGCGTGAAGGTGTTCGGCCGCCGAGGCGATGCCGAGGGCGATGCGAATGGCAGCGTCGAGGCCGAAACCGGCCTCGGCCGGATAAACATCGCGCGTGCAGGAGTCCAGACTGGGCGGCCCGGCCAGGTTGCGGAAATCGCTGTCGATCAACGCCATGACCAGCCCGTGCGCTTCCTCCGGATGGGCCGCCAGCTTGCCGAGGACCGGAATCAGATTCGGGTGCGAGCCGGCGGTCATGCAGGCGTTCATCTCGTTGAGCGGCAAACCGTCGCTGGTCATCGCGCCCTTGAACAGCTTGAGTGCGACCGGCTGCGCGCCGCCGGCCGAGCGCCATTCGGCATGATGGATGACGCCGGAAGCGCCCTCACCCAATTGATGGCTGACGTGCAGATCGTCCCAGTGAATGGGGGAAACACCTTTCTGAACCGGCACCTCCTGGCAAAAAGGATTGCCGGCAAAGGCCAGCCAGGAAAGTTTTGGCAGCGTCAGCAGCCAGTCGGGCAAGGCCGCAAGCTGGTTGGCCGCGATGCGCAGCAACTCCAGCCCGGTGCAATTGGCCATCTCGCGCGGCAGCGACTGCAATCGGTTGCCGGCCAGCATGAGCTTCTGCAAACGCGTGCAGCGACCGATTTCCGGGGGCAGTTCGGCAATCCGGTTATCGGTCAAAATCAGCCAGCGCAGTTTGGGCGGCAACGCCGCAGCCGGCACCTGCTGAATCCGGTTGGCCTTGAAGCCAACCATCTCCAGATCGGCACACTGCCCGAGCACCGCCGGCAATTCAGTGAATTGGTTATCCGAACAAAACAGGATACGCAGCCGGTGCAGCCGTGGCAGATCGTCGGGCAGCGTCGCCAGCCTATTTCCCGACAAATCGAGAATTTCCAGCGTTTCGGCCAGATCAAATATCTCGCGCGGAAACTCGCTCAGGCCGCCGGCCAGTTTGAGGCGACGGCTCCCGGCCAGCTTGCCGGCACGCAGGTCTTCGAGGGTGTTCAGTGGCATTCGGGGCATTCCGCCGGGCGGCCGTGATAAGGTGCGGCAGGATAACAAAAGATGGTGAAAAATGACTTGGGAGAAGCCTGCCAGCCCGTCAATGACCGAACGTGGCATGCGCATCGCGCTGATATTTGCCTTGGCCGCCGAGCGCTTGACCGCATTCTACGAATACGGCCAGTGGCTGACAGAAGCCCAGGGCGCCAGCCTGGCTGCCGACTGGCTGTCGCGCTCGAAAAACAAGATGCCGCTCAACGAACGCCGGCAACTCTCCGCCCTCAGCGACCAGCTCGCCCGCCAGATCCAGGGCAGCCTGTCGCGTGAAGCCGGCATGTACACGGCCCACGAAATGATGGAATCACTCGACCCCAACCATCATTCGGAAATCGCCGAATCGCTGATGGTGGAATGCGAACGGCTGCTCGACAGCCCTGAATAGGGCTTTCACAGGATTTCGGACCAGCATCATGATCGATACGCCGCTCCGCCGAGCTATCAGGCCGGCATCGCTCCGGGCAAAACTTGTTCCGCTAAGCCTGCTCTTGATCTGGCTATCCGGCTATTCCTGTACGGCACTCGCCCTCAGCGATGCGCCCTTGCGGATTCTCTCATCGTACATCGAAAGCAATCACAACTGCCCCGAACAAATCACCGAGTGGAATCTCAAGAACGGCAAGCGGGCAGTCGCCGGCGAGATTCCGCGCGATCTCTATTTCCGCGTACTCGGTTATATGGATTGGGGCGCCTGCGGCCGCCCTTATTTCAAGCGGATCTTCATCGAGTTGCAAAAAGTATGGATGATTTACTCGAAGGGACTGGTCAGCGAAAGCGATTACAGCGCCAAAGAAAGTGAGCTGATCAACCTGCTGTTCGCCAGCATGCAGGCAGGTGAACATGGCGAGGCGATGGTCAGGCGCTACGAGCAAAATATTTCGGCAAAACTCTTCCGGCTCGAACCCGAACGCCAGTACTTCAATTGCACCTATTTCGGTGACCAACCGAAATGCACGGACTGATCGCGGCGGGAATCCTCGCCAGCTGGCAACAGCCCGCAGACTGAGCCATGAAAAAGCCCGCACAAGGCGGGCTCCGGCGATACTGAAAGGCGGAGAACCGCCCCGGCTTAAAGCAGATCCTTCGGGATGTTCCCACCGTTTTCAGCCAGTTTCTGCAACACGGTCTTGTGCAGCCACATGTTCATCTGCGCAGAATCGCCCATCTTTTCGGCTGGACAGCCGAGTTCGCCGGCCAGTTCCTTGCGCACGGCCAGGCTGCTGTCCAGACCGAGCAGCTTGAGCAGATCGACAATGGACGTTTTCCAGTTGAGTTTTTCGGCATGCGCGGCCGCCAATGCCTCCAGCTTGGCCACGACATCGACGGCGCTGATCGCCACCGGCGCCGCAACGACGGGTGCCTCAACGGCGGCCGGAGCGGCCTCGGCGACCACTTCCGTCTTGTCTTCACCAAACCCCAGTTTGGCCAGAATGTTGCTGAAAATTCCCATGTTATTTCTCCTCTGCGACCGATTGAACGAATGGATGCCCGGTCATGAATCTCCCGAGCATGAGTTCATGTTAGTTGCATTCGACGACAGATTTGGTGAATTTATATGAAGAGGTTTTTACAATTCCCAACCATTGGCTGAGCCCCACCAAGGCTGCGCCACATTTCATTTTTGGCAGATATTTCCGGTTGACCGTGGAAACCAGGGCCAACCGGTTTCAGCCTGCCGTCAGACCACTTTCATCGCCGCCAGCGTCGCCACGTCGATGATCTCTGCAATCCTGTCCCCCAACCCGGCGAGCACGCCAGCGTGTACCGTCGCCGCCGGAATCGTCTGGCCATCCGGCCCCGGCAGGTCGCGCGTGGCGCTGGCGTCGGCCACGATGCCGACCCGATAGCCGCGATGGAAGGCTTCGCGGGCGGTTGAATCGACGCAGTTGTGGGTCATGTAGCCGGCGATGATCAGCGTTTCGACGCCGCGCCTTTGCAGTTCGTCGAGCAGATTGGTGCCGGTGAAGGCCGAGGGCAGATGTTTGTGGATGACGACTTCGCCCTCGCCCGGCGCCAGGCCGGCGATGGGCGCGGCGCCTTCGGAATCCGGGGCGAAGATCGGGGCGGTGGCCGGCGCACGATGCAGAACGTGAATGACGGCAATGCCGGCCTGGTCTGCCCAGGCGCGGAGCTTACGGGCGGCGTTGCTGGCGGTTGGCTCGCCAGGCAGCACCAGCGGGCCGTTGCGGTATTCGTTCTGGTAGTCGATGAAGACGACGGCGGTTTTGGCGGAATCCAACGTCGCGCCAGCATGCAGGCTGGGCGGGACGCCGGCGATCTGGCGCAGGGTGCGGGCATTCATGCTGACTCTCCAATCAGTTTCCCGGCTTTGCGTGCCGCCTGGGTTTGCCCGTCGTAGCCCCAGCTTTCGGCCGGCAGTTCGTGCAGGGCGACATAGATGGGCGCGGCAGTTTGGCCGATTGCCACGGTCAACAGGGATTTTGCGGCAAAAATGAAATCGGCCTTTTCGGCTGCGCCGCCGAGTTCGCCGGCCAGTTCCTTGCGCACGGCCAGGCTGCTGTCCAGACCGAGCAGCTTGAGCAGATCGACAATGGACGTTTTCCAGTTGAGTTTTTCGGCATGCGCGGCCGCCAATGCCTCCAGCTTGGCCACGACATCGACGGCGCTGATCGCCACCGGCGCCGCAACGACGGGTGCCTCAACGGCGGCCGGAGCGGCCTCGGCGACCACTTCCGTCTTGTCTTCACCAAACCCCAGTTTGGCCAGAATGTTGCTGAAAATTCCCATGTTATTTCTCCTCTGCGACCGATTGAACGAATGGATGCCCGGTCATGAATCTCCCGAGCATGAGTTCATGTTAGTTGCATTCGACGACAGATTTGGTGAATTTATATGAAGAGGTTTTTACAATTCCCAACCATTGGCTGAGCCCCACCAAGGCTGCGCCACATTTCATTTTTGGCAGATATTTCCGGTTGACCGTGGAAACCAGGGCCAACCGGTTTCAGCCTGCCGTCAGACCACTTTCATCGCCGCCAGCGTCGCCACGTCGATGATCTCTGCAATCCTGTCCCCCAACCCGGCGAGCACGCCAGCGTGTACCGTCGCCGCCGGAATCGTCTGGCCATCCGGCCCCGGCAGGTCGCGCGTGGCGCTGGCGTCGGCCACGATGCCGACCCGATAGCCGCGATGGAAGGCTTCGCGGGCGGTTGAATCGACGCAGTTGTGGGTCATGTAGCCGGCGATGATCAGCGTTTCGACGCCGCGCCTTTGCAGTTCGTCGAGCAGATTGGTGCCGGTGAAGGCCGAGGGCAGATGTTTGTGGATGACGACTTCGCCCTCGCCCGGCGCCAGGCCGGCGATGGGCGCGGCGCCTTCGGAATCCGGGGCGAAGATCGGGGCGGTGGCCGGCGCACGATGCAGAACGTGAATGACGGCAATGCCGGCCTGGTCTGCCCAGGCGCGGAGCTTACGGGCGGCGTTGCTGGCGGTTGGCTCGCCAGGCAGCACCAGCGGGCCGTTGCGGTATTCGTTCTGGTAGTCGATGAAGACGACGGCGGTTTTGGCGGAATCCAACGTCGCGCCAGCATGCAGGCTGGGCGGGACGCCGGCGATCTGGCGCAGGGTGCGGGCATTCATGCTGACTCTCCAATCAGTTTCCCGGCTTTGCGTGCCGCCTGGGTTTGCCCGTCGTAGCCCCAGCTTTCGGCCGGCAGTTCGTGCAGGGCGACATAGATGGGCGCGGCAGTTTGGCCGATTGCCACGGTCAACAGGGATTTTGCGGCAAAAATGAAATCGGCCTTTTCGGCTGCGCCGTTGGTGCCGGCGGTAATCAGCGCCTGCATGCTTGCCGCGGCGGCAACAGCCTGGCCGTTAGCCGAGAAGGCGCCGGCCGGCAATTGCGTGACGCTGACCACGGTGAGCGCCGCCTCCTTGCGCAGGATGCTCTGCATCAGGCGCGTCGTTTCCTGCTGCAAGTGCTGAATGGTGCTCGGCGCGAGGCTGGCGCCGGCCAGGGTGATGTTGATCAGGGGCATGGCTTTCTCCGGTTGAAGTGATACCTGCATCATTTCACCGGTTGTTTATCGATACAATCCACGATCCGTACAACAGTTTGTTGCCTCATGGAAACAATCAACCAGCTCGATCATTTATCCGACCTTGCCGTTTTCGTCCGAGTCGTCGATACGCAAGGCTTTTCAGCGGCGGCGCGGACCATGGGCCTGACCAAATCGGCCGTCAGCAAGCGCATCAACCGGCTGGAAAAGCAGCTCGGCCTGCGTCTGCTGCAACGCACGACGCGCGCCATGTCGCTGACCGAAGCCGGCCGCGTGCTTTACGAGCGCGCCGCGCAGGGCGTCGCGCTGCTCGACGAAAGCGCCCGTCTGGCCGCCGGTCTGGTCGAGGCGCCGCGCGGCACCTTGCGCGTCACGGCCTCGGTGACTTTCGGCAAGCTCTGCCTGGCGCCGCTGATTCCCGAATTCCTCGCCCGCTATCCGGAAATCGAGCTGCAACTGACGCTGCTCGACCGAATGGTCGATCTCGTCGATGAAGGCTACGACGTCGCCCTGCGCCTGACCCGCACGCCGCCCGAGCAGGTGGTGGCCAAGGCGCTGATGCCGGTGCGCTACCGGCTATGTTCCACGGTCAACCGGATAAAAGGCCAAAAAATCGAAACCCCGGCCGACCTCGCCGGCCACAACTGCCTGCATTACGGCCTGCGCGAATTCGGCAACGAATGGCGTTTTCAGCGCGGTAGCGAAGAGGCACGGGTCCGCGTCACGAGCAACGTCGTGGTCAATAACAGCGAGGTGGTGCGCGACCTGCTGCTCGCCGACATGGGCATCGGACTGGTCTGGAACTACGCCGTGGATCGCGAAATTGCCGATGGCCGGCTGGTGGCCCTGCTCCCCGATTGGACACCGGTCGGCCCCTTCGGCCAGACGGCGTGGGCAATCTGGCTACCGCAAACGCATCTGCCGCCGAAGATTCGCGTGTTTGTCGATTTCCTCGCCGAGCGCCTGCGCGAGACGCCGGCCTAGCCGCGTCGGATGAACCACTTGCGCGTCTCTTCGGCCAGCCCAAGGAAGAGCGCAAAAGGCAAGGCGTAGAGGAAAACGTCAAGCGCCAGTGGTGCCGTGCCGAACAGGCTGTTGCCCCACGGCGTGTAGAGAATCGCCGCCATCAGCCCCACTTCGCTGGCCAGCCCGGCGAGCAGCCAGCGGTTTTCGAGCACAGGAAAACGCCAGGCCGGCAGCAGGGGATGGCGACAAACGAAAAGATTGACCATCTGCGCCAGCACGATGGCCATCAGGCAGGCCGAGGTGGCCTGCAGATAGCGCGGGTCGCCCGGCGCCAGCATTTCGCCGTATTGCCAGCCGAAACCGTGCAGCACGAAGAAGAAGGTGGCCATGGCGCCGAGCGCTTCGAGCGGGCCGAGGAAGAGGTAGGCGCGGGCCAGCAGGCCGCCGGAGAGCAGGCGTTCGTCACGTCGCCGTGGCGGGCGCAGCATGACGTCGGCCGACGGTTTTTCAGCGCCCAGGGCAAGGGCTGGCAGCATGTCGGTGCCGAGATCGACGGCGAGAATCTGGATCACGGTCAGCGGCAGCGGAATGCGGAAGAGCACGAAAGCCAGATAGGGAATCAGTTCGGGAATGTTCGAGGTCAGGATGTAGGTGATGAACTTGCGGATGTTTTCATAGACCGCCCGGCCCTCCTCGATGGCATTGACGATGGTGCCGAAGTGGTCGTCGAGTAGCACGATGTCGGCCGCCTCGCGCGCTACGTCGGTGCCGGAGAGGCCCATGGCGATGCCGATGTCGGCCATGCGCAGGGCCGGGGCGTCGTTCACGCCGTCGCCGGTGACCGCGACGATCTCGCCCTTGGCCTGCAGGGCCTGGACGATGATCATTTTCTGCTCGGCGGTGACCCGGGCGAAGATCACCTCGGGCGCCTCGAGGGCGATTTGCAGGCTGGCGGCGCTCATTTGGCGGACCTCGTCGCCGGTCATGACGCGCGGCGATGCGCTGCGGATCATGTCGATTTCGCGGCCAACCGCCAGCGCCGTGCGCGGATGATCGCCGGTGCACATGATGACGCGCAGGCCGGCCGAATGGCAGCGGCCAACCGCCTCATGAACATCCGGCCGAGGCGGATCTTCGAGGCCGATCAGGCCGCACAGGGCCATGCCCTCTTCGTTCGGCGCCTCGTCGGCGGCCAGCGGCTTCCAGGCGCAGGCAATGACGCGCAGGCCACGGCTGGCCAGGTCTTCATGGGCCAGCCGGAAATTTTCGCGGGCTTCGCCATCGAGCGCTTTGATGGTATTGCCGGCCAGCCAGGTCGTGCATAGCGGCAACAAATTTTCCGGTGCGCCCTTGCAGAGCAGAACGCCGCTACCATCCACCGCGCGGCTATAGACCGACATGCGCCGCCGCTCGGCATCGAAGGCGATTTCGCCGGCGAATTTCCAGGGCATCGGCAGTTCGCCGGCAAACTGCCAGAGCGCGATCTCCATCGGGTCGCCATTCGGCTGGCCATCCGTAAATTTCAGGCTCTGGCAATAACGGGCCACCGCCCGCAGGTGCGGCTCGCGCGCCGCCGGCCAGCGCTCGGCTGCGAGGTGGTGGCGACCGCCGGCAAACCATTCGCGCACGGCCATCCGGTTCTGCGTCAGCGTGCCGGTCTTATCGGTCAGGATGACCGTCGCGCAGCCCATGGTCTCCACCGCGGGCAAATGCCTGACCAGCGCATTGCGCCTGGCCATGCGTTGGGTGGCCAGGGCCAGCGATAGCGTCACCGTCGGCAGCAGACCTTCCGGCACGTTGGCGACGATGATGCCGATGGCGAACATCATGTTGGCCCAGAAAGGCAGGCCAATCGCCTGGCCGAGCAGGAAGAAGACGATTCCAAGTCCAAGCGCCAGCATCGCCACCAGCCGCGACACTCGGCGGATTTCGCCTTGCAGCGGCGACTCGGTATCACCGGTCGATTGGGTCAGGTGGGCGATGTGGCCGAACTCCGTGTGCATGCCGGTGGCGTACACCACGGCGCGGCCTTCGCCGGACACGACCAGCGTGCCGGCCAGCAGCAGGCAATGGGCCGCCAGCGGGTCGAAGGCGGCGGCAGTCTCGGCTGCTTCGCTGCGCGCCTTCGGGTAGGTTTCACCGGTCAGCGTCGACAGATTGACGCGCAGCCCCCAGCTCTCGACCAGCCGGCAATCGGCCGGCACCTTGGCCCCTTCGATCAACAGCAAGATGTCGCCGGGCACCAGTTGATCGGCTGGAATATCGATCTCCTGCCCGTGGCGACGCACCTTGACGCTCTGCGGCAGGAGCTTTTCGAGCGCCGCCAGCGCCTGCTCGGCGCGATAGGTCTGCCAGAAGGAAAAGCCGCCATTGACCAGAATG